>ENA-OQNN01000542-OQNN01000542.1-human-gut-metagenome-genome-assembly--contig:-NODE-542-length-37218-cov-4.872853_pt1 | contig 37218 bp, 29 predicted proteins | sample MGYA00242624_ERZ504870 | MGnify/ENA primary metagenome ERZ504870 (study PRJEB26092, sample SAMD00036379) | human gut metagenome | host: Homo sapiens | study: EMG produced TPA metagenomics assembly of... | reverse complement strand
GGAAGCTTACGGTGTTACTACCTTCAACTACAACCGTGACGTAGAGATCTTCCCTGTACTGAGTGCAATTTTTGAGCGCATTTACGGAGAAAATCCATACAAATCACCAACAGACATGGGTGTTAACATGGCTGGTAACTGCATCTGTGACGATGAAGTCTGCAAAGAAGCTTCCCGTCAGGAGATCATTCGCCGCTACTACCGCACCATGGACCGTTTCCTTTCCGGTGAATGCCCGAAGGAAGAGACTTATAAGGTCGAGCTTCTGATGAATCAGGCAGGAGTTACCGTACATGACCGTAAGGTTGTTGATGCCGCTCTTGCACGCGCTGAAGAAACCGGTGCACCGGCTGCCGCTCTGGAGCTTCCGGACGGACGCATCGTAACAGGAAAAACCTCTGATCTGCTTGGCGCATCTGCTGCCCTGATCCTGAACGCCTTAAAAGAGCTCGCCGGAATCGATCATGATATGCACCTAATCTCACCGACTGCCCTGGAACCGATCCAGAAAGTTAAAACCGAATTCCTTGGAAGCAAGAACCCAAGACTTCACATCGATGAAGCTCTGATTGCACTTTCTATCAGTGCCTCTTCCAATCCGGTTGCTGAACAGGCACTCAGACAAGTCCCGAATTTAAAAGGCTGCCAGGCTCATGTATCCGTTATGCTTGCAAATGTAGATATCCGTCTGTTCCAGAAGTTATCCATCCAGGTTACATCTGAACCGAGATACGAGAAAAAACCGATCTATCAGTAGACAAATATTATATTTTTGATTTTTATACACCCATTTCAAAAAAAATTGTTGTATTTTTTTCTGGAATGGGTGTATACTTTTAAAGTATTTTATAGGGGAATTGATTTCAAGGGGAAATCAAAGTAGCGAGGGAGCCACATAAATTTGTTTTTATGGGGTTTTTTTCTATTTTTATCTGTCAGAAGGTTATACCGGACTTTTCTGATGAATAGAAATCGCATTCTATCTTATTTTTTACAGAACACAATGAGTAGTAGACAAAAAAAATTACCATAAGGAGGGAACTGGAACTATGGCAGTTAAGTATGTATTTGTTACCGGAGGCGTTGTCTCAGGTCTTGGAAAAGGAATCACAGCAGCTTCTCTTGGGCGTCTGCTCAAGGCACGCGGGTACACAGTTACAATGCAGAAATTTGATCCGTACATCAACATTGACCCGGGTACAATGAATCCGGTACAACACGGTGAAGTTTTTGTAACAGACGATGGAGCGGAGACAGACCTTGACCTTGGACATTATGAAAGATTTATCGATGAAAGTCTTACCAAGAACTCGAATGTAACGACAGGAAAGATTTACTGGTCCGTTCTTCAGAAAGAACGTCGTGGAGATTTTGGTGGAGGAACCGTACAGGTCATCCCGCATATCACGAATGAGATCAAGAGCCGTTTCTATCGTAACCCTGCAGCTACAGATACCGAGATTGCGATCATCGAAGTCGGTGGAACCGTCGGAGACATCGAAAGCCAGCCTTTCCTGGAATCTATCCGCCAGTTCCAACATGATATGGGACATGACAATGTTGCGCTGATCCACGTCACACTAATCCCATATCTGCATGCTTCCCAGGAGATGAAGACCAAACCGACTCAGGCAAGCGTAAAAGAATTACAGGGAATGGGAATCCAGCCGGATATTCTGGTCTGCCGTTCTGAGCATCCACTGGATCAGGGAATCAAAGACAAGATCGCCCTTTTCTGTAACGTGCCATCTGATCACGTTCTTCAGAACCTGGATGTGGAATACCTTTACGAAGCACCACTCGCCATGGAAGAAGAACATCTCGCTTCCGTTGTATGCGAATGCCTGAAGCTTGACTGTCCGGAACCAGATCTGAAAGACTGGAAAGAGATGGTCGAATGCCTGAAACATCCGACACAAGATGTAACAGTCGCCCTGGTCGGCAAATATATCCAGCTCCACGACGCATATATCAGCGTTGTTGAAGCATTAAAACATGGCGGCATCTACAGCCACACAACCGTAAATATCAAATGGATTGACTCTGAAACTGTCACACCGGAAAATGTCGATGAACTTCTCGGTGATGTAAGTGGTATCCTCGTACCTGGTGGATTCGGTGACCGTGGTATCGAAGGTAAGATCGAAGCCATCAAATATGCAAGAACACATAAGGTTCCGTTCCTCGGACTCTGCCTTGGAATGCAGCTTGCCATCGTAGAATTTGCAAGAGACGTTGTCGGATATCATGATGCACACAGCGTAGAACTGAATCCAAACACTACACATCCGGTCATCCACATCATGCCTGACCAAATCGGTATTGAAGATATCGGTGGAACCCTTCGTCTTGGTTCTTATCCTTGTGTTCTTAACAAAGAATCAAAAGCTTATAAATTATATGGAAAAGAAGAAATCCACGAACGTCATCGTCATCGTTATGAAGTCAACAATGACTACCGTGATGCTCTTACCCAGAACGGTATGCTCTTATCCGGACTTTCTCCGGACGGCAGAATCGTAGAGATGGTGGAAATTCCGGAACATCCTTGGTTCATCGGAACACAGGCACATCCGGAACTCAAATCCCGTCCGAACAAACCACATCCGCTGTTTAAGGGATTTGTGGAAGCTTCTCTGGAATATAGTAAAGAGAAGTAATAAAGTGAAATTATATCATTTCTAAGTAAAAGAAACTCCAGAATCAGCAGTATAAAATTGATTCTGGAGTTTTTCTTTATTCATTCTTTTTTAACAATTTTAGAATTCCGTATATACATATGATTGATAAGATCGGTCCAAACCATTTCAATATGAAAAGAAATGTGTTTTGAATGGAAAATATCCATTCACTATTTGCTACCAAAATACCATTTCCTGTTATAATTTGAAACTGGATCCAGGTATCTAATGCGGTATAGCCATAATATACAATTAACATAATGCCTAACGGAATCGAAATCAATAATATAATATTTCTTCTTTTCATACCATGATTACCTCCCTCCACCATCCATTTGTATTACTTTAATTATATATTATTTTCAGTTTTTTTCAAGTATTTTTTTATATTTACAGTCTTTTTATATTTCTGCACAATAAGAAAGAATGCGCCGAGGCACGTTCTCGCGCCGAGCGCGTTGCTGAGCGCCAGTGGCGCTCGTTAAGCAACGACCGAAGCAGAGCATAGACCGCTTGCGACATTCTTCATCTTCGTGCGAGTGCGCATCTCCGGCACACAGTGCCTTTTGTTTCATAGGAAGTTCCTTCGGAATCTCCTATGAAATAAAAAACTGCCGCCAATTACGGCGGCAGCAAAACATTCTTCTATTATCTGTAATTAATTTTCATCAGCAATCTCAATCAGTTTATCCAGCAGTTCAGAATAACTATATCCGTAATCTTCCATCAGCTGCGGATACATGGAGATACTTGTAAATCCCGGAAGGGTATTGATCTCATTCAGGTAAACGTGATTGGTCTTCTTATCCAGGAAGAAATCCACACGGCTCAATCCGTGTCCGTCAATTGCCTTAAAGGCACGAACAGCATACTTACGGATCTGTTCCTGAATCTCTTCATCTACTTTTGCAGGGATACATGTCTTGCTCTCTGCATCTTCATATTTGGATTCAAAGGTATAGAATTCACCGTGTGGCATGATCTGTCCGACTCTGGATACGATAATGTCATCATTTCCAAGAACAGCAGTCTCAAGTTCGATACAATCCACGCACTCTTCTACTACAACATGATTGTCATATTTTGCTGCCTCTTCCAACTTCGGAAGTAAATCTTCAACTTTATCACAACGATAACAGCCCACACTGGATCCGGAACGGCTTGCTTTGATAAAGCATGGCATACCAAGTTCTTTCATAATCGAAGCTTCTACTTCTTCTGTTTCTTCCATGTCTTTTTCGACAACGACCAGTCTTCCGTCATTGCGCTTCTTTACATATACAGATTTGACCTGCGGAATTCCTGCACTTTCAAATACTTTCTTTGCAAAAATCTTATCCATACATGCACTGGATGCAAATACACGGCATCCTACATACGGAAGCTGTGCCAGTTCAAATAATCCCTGGATAGTTCCATCTTCTCCGTAAAGTCCGTGAAGTACCGGGAATGCAACATCCTGACTTCTCAGAAGATCGAATACACCTTCTACCACTTCTGCTCCGTCAAGCCAGGTATCTTTTGACAGGTCATTATCTTCCTGCTTTAAGATGTACCATTTCCCATCTTTTGCAATGCCGACAAGTGTAATCTCATATTTATCTTTATCCAGATGCTTCATCACTGAATTACAGGAAATTCGTGAAATTGAATGCTCACTGGACTGTCCGCCACAAACAACAAGTAACTTTTTCTTCATATCAGTTTCCCTCTGTTTCTTATCATATACTCTTCTCCGGTTCCCTCCGGATACTACTTAGAATAATTTACCACGTCCGCCATGCATTTACAATAAAAGTTTGGAATTTCAATAAATTTTTAAGCATTTTCCAGGCTTTCCACAAATGCAAACAGCTCTTCCATCGATCCCTGGTAATCGCTTTCGATTGGAAGATCCTTTTTATTTTCCTTCGTATCTGTAACAAGGAATGTCTTTACGCCGAGTTTCCGAATTGCAAGATCCTCTTCCACGTCATTTCCTACCATCAGACACTCTTCCGGTCTAAGATGAAACTGTTCAAGAATTGTTCGGTAATAGTCCACATTTGGCTTGCAGTAACAATTATCCTCATAAGTTGTGATCAGCTCAAAATCCTCTGCATCCAGTCCCGCCCATTTGATCCGGTTCATCGTTGCCACCTTTGGAAATACCGGATTGGTTGCAAGGTAGGTGCAGATTCCTTTTTCCTTTGCCTTTTTCACAACCTTGTCCGACAGACTGTTTGGCTGCGTCACCGCAATTGCCTGGTTAAATTCATTTGCATAGAAATCAAGGGCAATCCGTTCGGAATTCTCCGAATCCGTCGGAAGCAGTTCGTCCATATACTGCCAGAATGCTTCCCGGTTGGTACAACTTCCGTCATTATTCACCATCGCTCCATAGCCCTTCCACACGGATGCGATAAATGCTTTCGGATCAAAGGAAATCCCCTCGGATATATATTTTTTTGCCAGAAGCGGCATATAAAAGGTAACAAATTCGTCCTGGTTCATCGGAAGCAGCGTTCCGTCAAGATCAAATAAAATATGTCGAATGTGCATTATTCTTCCTCCAGATTCAGATGATGTAACTTTTTGTAATAAGAGTCCAGCGTATACAAAGCAGCCACCGGATTATTTCCAAGCACCCGATCCTTTACAACCAGCGTTGTACTCGGCGCCTCGGCATATTTGTAAAAGAGGCTGTCATGTCCCACGCAAAGTCCCATCACGATATTGATGTCCGTCTTCTCTTTGTTCAGCATCTGCGCCTGCAGGATTGGGTTACACATATGAACTCCGACCTCCTCGCAGCGTTCCGGAATGCCGACCTCGGTCTTTGGAACTTCTCCGATCTTACAGCCCACACCGTACACTTCAAAGCCGTATTCTCTCAAAAGTCCTGCCAGCAGGTGGCTTTCCTTTAAGAGTCCCACACAGCTTGCAATTCCGATCTTCTTGGCACCCAGTTTTTTTGCCCAGCGGATCGTCTCCTCCACACGGGTTGCCTGGCAGTAAAAATCGTGCTCGATCTCGGCACTTGCACGCATGATCTTCAGATCTTTTTCATCTCCCAGATAGGTATCAAGCGCCCTCTGCCGGTCCTGGGAATCCATATTATGCGACACGCAAAATCCAGGATATGGCTTATGATTCTCTATATTCTGCTTTACATTGCATTTCTTGACATTGCAATCTATACATGACAACTTTTTTGTTTCTTCCACTTTTTTCTGCCTCCTCTTGATATACAGATAAGGATAACTTGTATTTTCGGGAAATGCAAGTTAAAATACATCTGCTTTACCAGTCCCTCTGAAAAAAGACTAACCACCACCGTTATGATAGCACCCATGCTTTGATTATATCAGCTCTAAAACTTTGACGCAGTAAATTTATCAGTTGGATTCCAACAAACTCTTATCAATGATCTGGAAATTCGCCCGGTGTATGTACAACGCTTTCCCATCGATCATCAACTTCGTAAATTTCGGCAGATCATCCGGGATTTCCCAGTACACATCTTCTCCGCTATACGCTACGATTGGCTGTCCAAGCTGGGATTTGATAACAACAACTCTGGCTTTTCCAAACATATTTTTATACTTATTCAGGACACCTGCGATCGCAGTATTGTCTGTAATCTTACCGCTTGCATTGCTTTCAATATCCTCCTGCGTAAAATCCACATCCGCTTTCAACGCGTCCTGCGCAAAAATACAGGTATCACCACAACTCTCGATTTCCTTTCCATCGATTGTAATCGTAATGACAGAGGAAAGCTCATATCCCGTGATAACATTACCGTCTGAATCATAGCTTGAAGTTTCCACTGCATTTCCCTGCACATTGATCTTGTCTCCTGTGGTTGTCATTACACGATTCCCGTAATTATCATAGGTCGTGATCGTGTACGAATTCCCCACTAATTTTCCTGTAATATCGTTCAATTTGGAGCTGAGCATACTGCATCCCGCAAGCGCTATAGTCATGACTGCGCATACTACTGCCATTGCAAATCTTTTCTTTTTCATAAATTTTCTCCTTTGTCCTTTCGCAGAATCATCTTTTTGCCATTACCTTACTTTATCTTAAGTATCCCTGTATAATTATGTAAAATGTCGTCCGGCTGCATCGCATCCGATACCATGGCAATCTCAAGCTTATACTCTGTATCCTCATCACCAATTGATCCCTGAACCGGCACATACCGGTCAAAGCAAACATTTTGTTTCTTTTTTGTTGTGACAATTATCGTGACATAATCCTCCGTTGTCTGAAGCTTGTAGTAGATATCTTCTTCCGGGAATGTATCCCTTGCCCGGTCGATCATGTCCGCATAATTGTAATATTCCGATTTGTCACCAAGACCTGTCGTTTTTTCATCGATCGCATTCTGTAGCTTTTCTAAAACTGCTGCTGTCCTTGCCTCATTTTGCCTGCACTCGATCGTTGACGTAATATTCACATACAGTGAAATAACAAGTATAATCCCAGCCATAACCGCTATTGATGTTAGCCAGACCATGGCAAGCTTTGATTTCTTTTTCTTTACTTCCTCTTTTGTGAGATGGATATTCGAAAATTCGTTTACAAAATATATCGGATCTTCATTTCCGTAAGCAATAATCGCATCGACCGTGTCATAACCTCTTTCAACACTGTATTTCTGCCATACGCCATATTCTGAGTAAAACTTTTCCAGCCTGTAATAGAACGATAAAAACCATCCTGTATATCGTTTTCTCCGGATAAAAAACGCACAAAGCCCGCCAATAAGAATTGCAAAATATCCGACTCCCATTACGCCATAATAAAGACCTTCTATTTTCGATACCTGCTTTTCCGGCAATACCGCAAGTAACTGATATTCCCCATTCTTTTCTTTTTCCCAGTATGTCTGAAACCGACTGCCATAAGAATATTTGATCGGATCCATTCCAAGTTCTGCAAGTGTGTAACTTACATGCTCGCCTTTATTCGGATTTTTCAAGCGCAATGACTCGCCATCCTCCTGCACAACTCCAATTACGCTCTTTTTTCCTATGAGAGAATATCCTGTTACACTTTCTAACGGATCATAGCGACCGGCTCCGAAAAACCATACCAGTGAAAGGATCATATAAACGACAAAGAGTTTTATGAGTTCTTTCCACACGTTATATTTTAAAGACCTTTCTATGATCTCTTTTTCATGTGCCGGGATTCCGGGCAGTGTGCTGTACCAGGAAGCGAACCGCTCTCTTTTGGTTTCCTCATCCATTGCTTTTCTTAGATTCATTGCTGTTGCAAGCTGCATCTTCTTTTCCTCCTTTGTACATCTTCTTAAGGATAACTTGTATTTTTTTGAAATGCAAGCGTCCTCTGGTATTCTTCGAAAATCAACAAAATCATACGAACTACTTCGTTTTCAAAAAATTCCTTTTTTTTTGACATCGTTTTATTTTTGTGTTAAAATTCAGATACTAAGACATATACATCATTTAAATTCAATCAATTATACTTTGTAATTTTTAAGGAGAGATCATACCAATGTTCAATTTTAAATTTGCTCTTCTTCCACTCCTCATCCTTTCAATTGGATTATCCGGATGTACAAAGCTAAATAAAGATGTCTCCAAAACACTCTCTATTGTTATAGAACCTGCTTTTAAGGAGCAGGTCCTTGATGCTGTAAAATATGCCACATCCAAAAATAACTCTCTGGAATTTGAAATTAAAATATTATCTCCTGATCCTGATAAAAGATCTGCAGAAATTCAGAAACTCCGTACACAGATCATGTCTGGAAAAGGTCCTGACTTATATCTTGTTAACTGTTCCACCGATGGAGCTGCGCAGATGAACGAACCTCTTTTTGAAAATCCTTATAAGGCAATGCAAAGTGGTGTATTCGCCTCATTGGATAAATATATGAAAAAAGATTCTTATTGGCAAAAGGAAAACTATAATCCGTCTTTTCTTCTCCCCGGTCAATATCAGGAAAGACAATATATTCTTCCTCTTTCCTGCCATTATAATATGTTAATCTCCGATACTGTACTTGATTATACACAGGAAAATGATACCTTAGAAGATTGGATTTCAAATATAAAAAGTTCTTCTGACCACGCTCTGAAAAATGCACTATTCGAATTAGATAATATCAGTGGTAACTGGTTTCAACCTGCTGCGGATTACAATTCCGGTCAGATTTTCTTTGATAAGGAAAAGTGGAGTAATTTCGCATTAGAATACTTATTATTTAAACAAGATTATTTAGAAAATGAAAAGACAAATAATACTGATACTAGCTCTTCGCATATTTTAATCTCATCTTTGGATGACATAAACGAACACACAACGCAAATAGACATAATCCCTGATATTCAGGGAAAAAAAATGGCTGCCATTCGTTGCTTTGGTGCTGTAAGTATGGCATCTGATTATAAAGAAGAAGCTTATCACTTCTTAATGTATTTTTTAAATAACGTAATTCAGGAATCAACTAGTACTAATGGAATGTCACTAAGCGCAAATGGTGTCCTTGGAACAGATTATCCGGTACAAGTATCTGCCATCCGTACAAAACTGTCCTTCTTAGATCAGTCAAAACAGGATTTAGCTATAAAAGCATTTCAGTCCTTAGAAGGAGCATATTTTCCGACAGAAGTTGAACATTTTATTTATGAAGAGATTATAGAAAATAGTAGTTTATTATATGGTCCGCAAACTGATTTTAAAAAGATATGGCAAGATAAGCTTTCGGCTTTAGCAGACAAAGCATGGAATGATTATCATACACAGGTGACAGAATAGTTTTAAGTGAAAGCGAGCGTGATGCAATGAAAAAAAAGAAGAAGGGATTCTTACTGGCTTTCCCTGCAATATCAGGATTTCTTTTCTTTTATCTGATCCCATTTTTGATTGTTTTGTGGTATTCTGTTTCTTTTGGTATCGGAAAACGCGAATTTGTAGGTCTTGATAATTATAAAGAACTATTTAAAAATACAATGTTTTTACTGGCAGTAAAAAACACTTGTAAATATATGCTTGTTACAATACCAGTTACTTTAGGGACAGCTCTCTGTATTTCTGTAATTTTACAACAGATTACGAAAGGTCAGAAAATTTTCCGACTCTCTTTTCTTTATCCAATCATCATGCCAATCGCATCTATAGTTTTAGTCATCCAGTTTTTTTTCAAAAATAATGGTTTTTTGAATCTGATACTAAACTTTTTTTATCTTCCTGAAAAAGACTGGCTTCATACATCAAGCGCTTTTTGGATCATCTGTATTTTATATTTCTGGAAATTTGTTGGATATTATATTTTCATTTATTCTTCCAGACTTCAGATGATTCCGAAAGAATATTATGAATATGCCAGTCTTCACGGAGCCGGAAAATGGCAGAGCTTTTATTATATTACCTGTCCTATATTGTTTCCGGTTATCCTTTTTACATTAATACTCTCCATAATGAATGCGTTTAAATGCTACAGAGAAGCCTTTTTACTTGGCGGAACTCATCCAGACAACAGTATTTATTTTTTACAACATTTTATGAATAATAATTTACAAAATCTGAATTACCAAAAGGTTTCCGCCAGTGCAACTATTATTACCGTATTTATTCTTTTTCTAAGTGGTCTTATCTATATGATATACTATTTTCTAAAGAGGAGGACTGCCGATGCATAAATACAAACAGTACACCCGGCTCTTTGTTTTTTCGATCATAGCCTTTATTTTTTTATTTCCAATTATCTATCTGATTGTATTTTCAGTTTTTCATTCAGATACCGGATTTTCTCTGATGAATTATTATAAAGTTTTTCTGGCAAAACCTGATTATCTGATAAAATTTTGGAGAAGCCTTGCCATGTGTCTGATGATTGCGGCAGGACAAACCCTTTTTTCCTGTATGTCAGGAACAGCATTTGCAAAATATTCTTTTCCTCTGAAAAAATTCTGGTTTATACTATTTGCACTATTTATGATTTTACCGATTCAGGTAACACTGCTGCCGAATTATATTTTATTAGAAAAACTAAAACTTTTAAACAGTTGGAAAGCTTTGATAATCCCTGCAATATTTTCACCTTTTGGAACTGTATGGCTTACTTTCGTTTTCCAGGCAATCCCAGATTCTACACTTGATGCCGCAAGAATGGATGGCGTAAATCAGCTACAAATGATTCGCTACATTATAGTTCCAAATTCAAAACCTGCCGTTATCACATTATTTATATTAGTATTTACAGAAAGCTGGAATATGGTTGAACAGCCTATCCTTTTTCTCGAAAAAGAAACCGACTATCCCCTTTCTGTTTTTCTCGCATCACTCAATCAAAATGCTGTTGGAATTCAATCCGTCTGTGGTCTACTATGTTTACTTCCAGTGACATTTTTCTTTTTATATTACAATACAGAATTGACGGATGGACTAAAAGATATTTTATGGAGTTGATAAAATGATGAAAAAGAAAACCTGGAATGCCGGATGTATGATCCTGATTTCTTTAATGATCTGTACTATTTTATCCATCCGTATAGAAAAATGGATGCAGATACCTGTAGAGATTGCAACGATCAGTCAGACAGAAGAAGAAAAGCTTAATTCTACCATCCGTATTCCCAAAAGTTGCTATAATACCGATACAAATATGATTTTTTATCTGGCAGAGCAAGAAGGAGTATTCGGAACAAAATTTCTCGCCTTTTCAAAGGCTGTCGATCCTCTTTCCATAACCGCAGATAGTATTCTTCTTCCGGAAGAAAAAGATGAAAAAGGACAACTTTTGCAGATCATAAAATGGTCTACATATCCATTAAAAGATGGAGATGAAGTCACCATCGATCAGGAAGGGGAACATAAAAAACAGTCTGGTGAAAACAGACGTATTTTAGAAAAGCAAAAATCTTTTTTCTTTTTGTTTGGAATAACCGTCCTGATTTTAATTTTTATCTTTGCTTTTGGAATTAAAGATTTGTATAAGTTTCCTGCCGGAGATTATAGAAAATGTGTCAGAGGAATGCTACTCATTCTGATTGGATTTGGTATCTTATGGAAAATTACTGCACTTGTGAATATTCCGCGAGAATATCTGCCTCCGGAATGTATATTGGATCTGGGATTTTATTTACATTAATCTATAAAACGGATAAAGTCAAACTGCTATATGAAAAAGTTTTAAATCGCAATAGCAGTTTGACTTTCTTCTTTTTATCCTATCAATACTTTTTTTCCTTCAAATGCAAAACCATAATGATGAATCTCTTCTTTTTTTAGACCTCTGTCATATAGTTCTGCATCATAACATTTTTCTTTAATCTGTGTCAGTACCGTCTGCACAGTGTCTTCCAACGATTCTTCTCTTTTTATATTTCTCACTTTAAATTCCATAATAATCGCCGGATACTTTTTTGTTTCTTTTATTTTAGGAATCATCATCACGTCATAACGTCCAAAACCACTTTCTCTGTTCGACCGAATCTCATAGATATCAGTCTGATCCGCAATGAGTCCCAGAACAAATCCATGATAAAATCGTTCCGGTTCATTTTGTCCTACATCAAAATAACTGAATGTTGTCATTATAATCTGATTCATATAATAGTTCATAGCATCTATATCATCACTTAATAATGCCTTCATGAACTGATTATAATTGTCAAGCTGCTCAAATACGATTTGTTCATCAAAATTAACTACGATTTCTTTTCCCTGCAGCAATTCTTCCATCTTTTCTTTGATGTCTGTGGAAGCTTTTCGAATCAGTTCATCAATCATACTATTTGAACTGGTATCTGCCCAATAAGGACGGACCTGTTTTTTATCTAAAAAATTAGTAATTGACCAAGGATTATAGATATCATGCGTATTTCCAAATACAAAACCATCATACCAGGACTTTACAAGCTTTTTCTGATTGTTCATCCCACGCTCTTCTAACGCCTGAAATACTTCTTCTTCCGAAAATCCGAAACAGGTTTCATACTCCGTTGATGTCGTTGTTACAACGTTAAGATTATTTAAATCTGAAAATACAGATTCTTTCGACACGCGTGTAATCCCTGTCATCATTGCTCTTTCCAAATATGGATTTGTCTTAAACGTTGCATTAAATAAACTTCTGATAAATGCTGTAAATTCTTTCCAATATCCATAGAGATAAGCTTCCTGCATCGGGGTATCATATTCATCCAGCAAAATAATAACTTTCTTTTTATAATACCGGCTCAGGCAATTTGCCAGATTTTTTACCGCATTACAGATTGTATCATTTGCCACCTGTTTTTTGATTCCTGGATTTTTTGCATAATAATCTAACTCTTCAAAGCATTTCCTCTCACCATCCGTAAGTTCATTACTTTCAAGCAGATACCTATGTTCTGAATAGGCTTCATTGATCGCCATGATAATCCCATCTCTGGCATCTTCATAATTACTGCCTTTAATTGCGGAAAAATTCAGAAAAATTACCGGATAGGTTCCTTGCATTTTACGATACTTTTCCTTTTTCCAGACTACCAATCCTTTAAAAAGGTCTTCCCGTCCTGTAAATTGATTGGAAAAGAAACAATTCAGCATACTCATATTCAATGTTTTTCCAAATCTACGCGGTCTGGTGATCAAAGTAATTTCATCTTTTGATTCCCACCACTTACAGATCAGATCTGTTTTATCAATATAAAAACAATCATTCTCCCGAAGAGATACAAAATTCTGTTTTCCGATACTGATTACTTTTTGCATGAAAGATTTCCTCCCTTCCTGAATATCTATGGGTTATTATATCCTATTTGTTTCTTATCTTTCAACCGCTTATTTGTGTTAAATTTCTTTTCCTTCTGTGATGGTAAAATAGGTAAACTTTTTATGATCCATTTGAATTTTTATTGTGATGGAATGATTCTTTGATTTTTCTTCTTTTATCAATTCTAAGTCTACTTTTACAAAGTAACTATTAGATTCTTTTGTTATGTTAATGTCTATTAAATTGTAGGAATCGTATTGTTGCAGAATTTTTACTGGTAAATAATAAAATGTCTTTAAGAAAGATTGGAATGCCGCTTCTGTTATGAAGTATTTTTGCAAAGGCTGAGATAAGGATTGATTATCACTTCCGGTTTCCAGAATTTTTTTGTATTCTGTCTCTGCCCTGGAATCGTCATTTAGCCATTCATATATGAAAGTAGTAATTACTTCTTTGTCCGGCTGATATTTCTGCAACGATATTATGATTATCGCACAGAGAACAATAATAGTACCAATGGAACTGGATAATCTTTTTTTCATAGGCATTATTTTAAACCTCCTTTGTTCTTTATAAATATCATATATATGATTTTTATTGATGGCAATATTTTTTACAGTTTTTCATATTTATTTTTTGCTTCATTGATACACATTTTTACATGTGTTATACTGAAAAAAATGATTGCAAAACTTAAAAGCCGAAAATGAATCAACGAAATAAGGAACTATTATTGATCTAGATACTATAAAACTCAAAAACAAGTCAACAGAATAAGAATATTTTATTGACTTAGATACTGTAAAATTCAAAGCTAATCAACGAAATATGCAGATATAGTTGATTTAGAATTTCAGAAATTAAAAACAGATCAACAAATTCGTTTAATCTGGTTGATTGAAAATTACAGAAATCATAAATAAATCAACAAATTCGGCGTTGCTAGAGATGTTGGAAAATAATTGAATTAAATTTAGGGAACGCAAGACAGGCGCGGGAAGCGGAGCTGAAGCTCCTGTTCCGCTGGAGATTGATTAGTTTGTGGAATGATGCACTCTACTCTTTTGCCCCGACACATACGCTGTGCTGCATTCGGCTAATGCTGTCGCATCATCCGAATGAGAGCTGGCGCTCTATATAAAAATAAAAAGATGCCAAAAATCATGCTCGCATGATTTTTGACATCTTTCCATTTTTATGCACAGCTTGTAGCGTTTTCAAATTGCGAGTTATACAGCTCTGCGTAGAATCCATTTTTTGCCAGAAGTTCTTCGTGGTTTCCTTGTTCGATGATATCGCCGTCTTTCATTACCAGGATGAGATCTGCGTCTCGTATGGTGGAGAGTCTGTGGGCGATTACGAAGCTGGTTCTGCCTTTCATGAGGTTATCCATGGCTTTCTGGATCTGGACTTCGGTTCTGGTGTCTACGGAGCTGGTAGCTTCATCGAGGATCAGAATCTTTGGATCAGCCAGGATGGCTCTGGCGATCGTGAGGAGCTGTTTCTGACCCTGGGATACGTTGCTGGCTTCTTCGTTGAGAATCATGTTGTATCCGCTTGGAAGAGTCTGGACGAAACGATGTACGTGGGCAGCTTTGGCTGCTGCTACGACTTCTTCGTGGGTGGCATCGAGTTTTCCGTATTTGATATTATCTTCGATGCTTCCGCTGAACAGCCAGGTATCCTGAAGTACCATTCCGAACATCTGTCTGAGTTCGCTCCGATTGAAGTCTTTGATGTTGTGTCCATCGATCTTGATTGCCCCGCTGTTGACATCATAGAAACGCATCAGCAGTTTGATCATGGTTGTCTTTCCTGCTCCGGTTGGTCCTACGATGGCGATCTTCTGTCCTTCTTTTACTTTTGCAGAGAAATCATTGATGATGATATGCTCCGGTTTGTATCCGAAGTGTACGTGTTCAAATTCTACATTTCCCTGTAATCCTTCTACAGATACTGGATTTTCTGCAAACTGATCTTCTTCTTTTTCGTCCAGGAATTCAAATACTCTCTCTGATGCAGCGGCTGTCGACTGGAGCATGTTTGCTACCTGTGCAACCTGTTGGATCGGCTGTGTAAAGGATCTTACATACTGGATAAAGGACTGGATATCTCCAACTTCGATGGTCTGTTTGATTGCAAGGTAACCTCCTAAGATAGAAACTCCTACATATCCAAGGTTTCCGACAAACTGCATGATTGGCATCATCATTCCGGAAAGGAACTGTGATTTCCATGCAGAACGGAACAGGATATCATTAGTCTCATCAAATTCGCGGATCACATCTTCTTCTTTATTGAATGCTTTGACAATATTATGTCCGCCATATACTTCTTCTACCTGACCATTGATATGTCCCAGATATTCCTGCTGGCTTTTGAAGTATTTCTGTGAGTGTTTTACGATTACAGAAATCAGTACCATAGATACCGGCAGGATCAGAAGTGCGATCACAGTCATCAGCGGACTGATACTGATCATCATGATCAGTACACCGATGATTGTTGTCACGGATGTGATCATCTGGGTTGCACTCTGGTTCAGGCTCTGGCTCAGAGTATCTACGTCATTGGTTACTCTGGAAAGAACTTCTCCGTGTGTAGTCGTATCAAAATAATTCATCGGCATGCGGTTAATTTTCTCAGAAATTTCTTTTCGCATGCGATAGGTCAGCTTCTGTGATACGCCTGTCATGATATATCCCTGGATAAAGGAGAAACATGCGCTGATCACGTACAGACACAATAAAGTTAACAGGATTTTACCAATCTTTGTAAAATCAATTCCGCTACCGCCGGATACTTTTCCAACCAGACCTTTGAAAATCTCCGTTGTCGCTTTTCCCAGAATCTTCGGACCAACGATATTGAAAACTGTACTTCCGATTGCGAATATCATAACAAAGAAAATACCGATTTTATATTCACTAAGGTAAGTAAAAAGTTTCTTCATAGTACCTTTGAAGTCTTTTGCTTTTTCGCCGGTTCCCATTCTTCCATGTCCACCGCCCATAGGTCCTCTTCTTCTTGGCTGATTACTCATACTATGCTTCCTCCTTTCCGTCAGTCTCATCATTCAAGTCTCTTGCCAGCTCTGTTTCTGAAAGCTGGGATGAAGCAATCTGATAATAAGCCTCACAGGATTTCAGAAGTTCTTTATGCGTTCCGATTCCTGCAACTTCTCCATCATCCAGGACAATGATCTGCTCTGCATGCAAGATCGTACTGATTCTCTGTGCTACGATGATCACTGTACTGTCCTGTGTATTTTCTTTCAGCGCCGCACGAAGTGCCACGTCCGTCTTATAATCCAGTGCTGAAAAACTGTCGTCAAAAATATAAACCTTCGGATTTTTTGCGATCGCACGTGCAATGGACAGACGCTGCTTCTGACCTCCGGATACATTGGATCCTCCCTGCGCGATCGGGCTGTTATATTTCTTATGTTTTTCTTCGATAAATTCGGTTGCCTGTGCAATTTCCGCTGCTTTCTTCATCTCAGCTTCGGAACCATCCGGATTGCCGTACAGAATATTGGACTCAATTGTTCCTGAGAAAAGTACACCTTTCTGTGGAACGTATCCAAGCTCATCCCGCAGATCATGCTGGGAAATGGTGCGGATATCTTTTCCATCCAATGTGATCGTACCTTCTGTTACATCGTAGAATCTTGGAATCAGGTTGATCATCGTAGATTTACCACTACCGGTACTTCCGATGATCGCCGTTGTCTGTCCCGGTTTTGCTGTAAAGCTGATATCATGAAGTACGTCCTCTTCTGCTCCAGGATAACGAAAGGATACGTGGTCAAATTTTACTTCGCCTTTTCTGGATTCTTCCAGTTTTTCCGGTGTTTTCGGATCTTCGATCGCTGTCCTGCTTGTCAGGATCTCATCCACACGTTCTGCTGCAACGGCTGCTCTTGGAAGCATAATGGAAACCATGCAGATCATAAGGAAGGACATGATGATCTGCATTGTATACTGGATAAATGCCATCATATCACCAACCTGCATCTGCCCGTCACTGACACCATGTGCACCGCTCCATACGATCAGCACAGTAATTCCATTCATGATCAGCATCATCATCGGCATCATAAATGTCATGGCACGGTTTACGAATAAGTTGGTTCTTGTCAGATCTCTGTTCGCTTTATCAAATCGTTCTTCTTCATGCTTTTCTGTACTAAATGCACGGATAACCGGAAGTCCGGTAAGGATCTCACGGGTAACAAGGTTCAGTCTGTCGACCAGGTTCTGCAGAATCTTGAATTTTGGTAGTGCCACAATAAATAATACAGCAACAACCATCACGATCAGGATTACCCCAAGTACGATGATCCATGACATGCTGACATTCGTATGAAGAACCTTGAAAACTCCTCCGATTGCCATGATCGGTGCATACATAACCATTCTCAGAAGCATAACTGCAAGCATCTGGATCTGCTGGATATCATTGGTACTTCTTGTGATCAGTGATGCAGTTGAAAACTTGTCAAATTCTGCATTGGAAAATCCAACAACTTTTTTAAATACCTTTCCTCTCAGATCACGTCCAGTACTTGCCGCAACTCTTGATGCAAGAAGTCCGACAAGTACACTTGCGATCATTCCGAGAAATGCAAGTGCAAGCATCTTACCGCCAGTTGTTAAAATATATCTGTTCTGGAGCTTATCGGTATTCACACCCAGAACACTGTAGGTTTCTTTAATAAATGAAGTTGCTGCCTGTTCCAGCATGGTATCCGGCATATCGTCCATTTTTTCTGATATTTTATCAATAACGTCTGCTCTCTGTTCATCCGGTATCATGTTCAGGATCTCAAAGAAATCTGCATTTTCGATCTTTTTCACCTGTTCATCAATGTTTTTCTGCATTTCATCCTGCTGTTTCTTGGCAAGCTCCGGATTTGCCGCAAGTGCTGCTTTCTGCTCATCTGTCATCTGGGACTGCATACTCTCTGCCTGTTTCTCAGCCTGTTCCTTTATAGAAGAAATCATATTCTCTTTCATGGATTCTTCCATCTTCTTCGTTGTATCACTTCCAGATTCAAATCCATAAGTCAGAAGCATCGGCTTTCCAAGGATGTCAAATACCTTTCCTGACTTTTCTTCATCTTTTTTCACGGAATCCTTCAGAACATAAATTGCTCCATCATACTTATAATCCGAATCGGATTCCTTTTTCTCATATGCATCCAGCACTGTCTGCTGGTCTTCTTCTGCCACAAAAAGCAACAGCTTATTCATCTCTTCCTCTGCGATTGCATCCGGAATCTTCTCATCAATTCCTCCCTGCTGGATTCCGACATTGACAATGTCTGAAGTATAAGAAGGCAATGACAGATCGCAGTACGCCTGAACGATCAGGATAACAACAATCGTTGCTATAGTTGCTGCATAAGGCTTCAAATGTTTGAATAACTTTCTCATATAGCAATTATTTCCTTTCTTAGTAACTATTTTTATTCCTCAAATGGGTTTTTACATGTCATATCACGGAATTCTTTTTCCTGGAAAAGATTGTCACTCATCTGTAAAAGCAGTCTTCTGCACAGTATTTTCTCTTCTGTGCTCATATTCTTCAGGAGTGTATCTTCCGTGCTTCGGAGAATCTCATGCATGTTGCCAAGAATCTTCTCTCCACGTTCTGTCAGATGGATCCTTGTCATCCGCTGGTCTTTTTCGTCCTGCTCTTTTCTAATATATCCGAGCTTTTCCAGTTTCTGAACTGCTACATTCACCGATGGCGGCGTAATATGAATATGATCTGCAAGCTCTCTCTGTGACATCGGTCCTACCATCTGCAATATTGCAAGAATTCCTGCCTGTCCGGCTTTCAGCTCTGTATCCTTCATCTGGTTCGTCACATACCATTTATACATATGTCCGACCTGTGCAAGAAGAAGTTGTACCGGCATATTCTCCCTGGTAAAATCCCCACACTCAAATTTATCCGACTTCACCCTTTCACCTCCCGCAATTTAATTAGATGTCTATTCATTAGAAATCTAATCGTTATTTTATGCGTATCACACATATAAGTCAACATTTATTCTCAATAATTTATATTTTTATAATATTTTTCACAAACAAATAATTAAATGCCTAACTATTATTTTCTCATATTAAAACACTACGAAAATCAAAAAAGGACTCTTCTGCCATTTTCTGTGCAAAAAAGTCCTTATCATTTACCATATCTGCCTTACCTGTAAAGCTTTATTCAATTTTTCGCAAATTACATATCTTGCAGGAATGCCTTCACATTTTCCTCTTTTGTCGCCCAGGAAGTGCATAATCGGATCACACTATGGGTCTCATCGTACCTTTCCTGATAAGTTACGCCATATTTTTGACGGATTTCCTGCAATTTGGCATCTTCCACAATAATGAACTGCTGGTTGGTATTGCTGTCCATGAAGAATTCATATCCTTTTTCTTTCAGTCCGTCTTTCAAAAGCATTGCCATATCAATCGCATGTTTGGAGATTTCAAAATAAAGACCATCTTTAAAAAGCTCCAGGAACTGAACGCCAAGCAGTCTTCCTTTTGCAAGCATTCCACCTTTTTGTTTAATGCAGTAACGAAAATCTTGCTTTAGACATGGATTTGTGATTACCACAGCTTCTCCGAACAATGCACCGACCTTTGTTCCTCCAATATAGAATACATCACAACACTTTGCAATATCCGGAAGTGTCACATCTGTCCCCGGTGCCATCAGTCCATATCCCATTCTCGCTCCATCCAGAAAAAGATAAAGTCCACATTCCTTACATACAGTAGAAATATTTTCAAGTTCATTCTTTGTATACAATGTTCCTACCTCTGTCGGATGTGAAATATAAACCATCTTTGGCTGTACAATATGTTCATGAGACTCATCACTCCAGTGCAGGTCGTAATATTCCTTTATCTGCTGTCCTGTGATTTTTCCTTCCTTTGAAGGAAGTGCCAGAACTTTGTGTCCGGTCGCTTCTACAGCTCCGGTCTCATGGACATTGATATGTCCGCTATCTGCACAGATCACTCCCTGGAACGGGCGTAAAATAGAAGAAATTACCGTAAAGTTCGTCTGTGTACCTCCCACCAGAAAATGAACATCTGCCTCCGGTGCTTCACACACCTTCTTAATTACTTCTCTCGCTTCTTCACAGTAAGGATCTTCCCCATATCCTACTGTCTGCTCCATATTGGTCTCGGCAAGCTTCTCGATAATTCTCGGATGTGCCCCTTCTGTGTAATCGCTAGTAAACAAAATCATTTCAACATACCCTCTACTTTCTCTTTTAATTCTTTTGTAGCCTGCTCAATATCCGGCTGTCCGAAAACTGCACTGATCACGGCAACTCCACAGATTCCGTTTCCGGCAAGCTCTGTCACATTCTCTTCCGTGATTCCCCCAATTGCCACAACCGGAATGTCCACCGTCTCGCAGATTTCCTTTAAAACCTTATGATCCAGCTTTGTTGCATCTGCCTTTGATGTCGTGCCAAAGACTGCACCGACTCCCAGATAATCGGCTCCATGTGCCTGCGCCTTTAGCGCCTGCTCCACCGTCTTTGCCGTAACACCGATGATCTTGTCCTCACCCAGTGTTTTCCGCACATCAAGAGCTTCCATATCGCTCTGCCCCACATGCACCCCATCGGCATCTACCTTCTTTGCAATCTCAACATTGTCATTGATCACAAATGGTACATGGTAGGATTTACAGAGCCTGGCAATCTCTTTTGCTTCTGCCAGAAACTCTTCCTCAGCCAGATTTTTTTCCCTGAGCTGGATAAATGTAGCCCCACCTTTCAGCGCTTTTTCCACCTGGCTGTACAGGCTTTCTCCATTCAGCCAGTGACGGTCTGTTACCGCATACAGAACCATATCTTTCTTATCTAATCTCATATTTTGCACCTTCTTCCAATTCTTTTCCTTCCATATTATAAATCGCATCGATGATCCGATTACGGTAGGTTGCGTTTCCATCTCCCGGCTGCATATATTTCCAGCCAGTCTCACCGGCAAGCCCCATGGCACAGACCGCTGCTGCCGCTGCTTCCAGATTATTCTCCGGATTCGCCGCAAGGAATGCCGTCATCATCCCGGAAAGCTGACACCCGGTTCCGGTGATCCGTCCCATCTCCGGACGACCGTTCCGGATCACAAAGCACCTCTTTGCATCACTTACAAGGTCTATTCCTCCAGTCACAGCAATCACGGAACCTGTCCTTCTGGAAAAATCCTTTATAAACGGAATCATTTTCTCCAGATTCTGCTCCGTCAGTGTATCTGCCTCGTCTGCATCCACACCACTCGTTGTACCATGTCCTGCTGCTAAGGTCTTGATCTCAGAAATATTTCCCCGGATCACATCAAACTGAATATCACGTATCAGATTCAGTGCCGCCTCTGTTCGGAACGAACTCGATCCTGCTCCGACCGGATCCAGCAACACTTTATGATGCAGTTCGTTGGATTTTTTCCCGGCTTTTTGCATACTTTCAATCTTGCGCGGATTTAACATTCCCATATTGATATTCAGTCCCTGACAGATGGATGTGATTTCTTCAATATCAGTCGGCTCATCTGACATAATCGGACTTGCACCGCAGGCAAGAACCATATTTGCCACATCATTGATCGTCACATAATTGGTGATATTGTGTATCAATGGTGCTTTTTTTCGTACTTCATCCAGATAGTTTCCAAGCATTCTTTTCCTCCGGTAAATCATATTATTTCTTATATCTTTAAAATTGTCTCTATAATTATAAAAAGACAGATATATGTCTGCCTTTCTTCTTTTCACTATTTCTTATTATACTCTTGATTTTCTGAAATGCAATCTGCATTTACCTGAAACATATGTCATTTCCATTCTCATCCCTGTATCCGGCAGATCTATAAAAGACTTCTCCAGATAACAACCGGGGCAGATGCTTTTTCACATCCGCCCCGGCTTCTTATTCACATGTTCACATGGATTTCAATATTCTATTTACTTTCTGCTGCTTTCTTGCTCATCTCCGGTTTTACAATGAAGATTACCAGAAGAAGTCCAATCAGAGTAACGACTGCTGCTGTCCAGAATACAGATTTTACACCATTCTGGATCAGTGCTACATTGGTCGGATCAGCTGATGTACTTGCATTATATGCGACTGCAAATACTGCAACTGCAATTGTTCCTGAAAGTGAGTTTGCGAAGTTAACCAGAGAAGTTCCGATTCCCATATCTTCCGGTGCCAGCATTGCCTGTGCTGTTGGCGTAATGGATACAGCACGGAAGCTTTCAGCGATACCTGTAACTGCAAGTGCTACAAAATAAATCATGATCGAAGCACCTGAATTTGTTACCAACGCCATCACAGCCATCGGGATCATTGCAAGACTTGTACCAATTACCATTGCTTTCCATGCATTGGCAGCTTTCTTTCCTACCCATGCACCTGCGATAGTAGGAAGAATGATTGTAATCAGTGTACGCGGCATCTGCAGTGCACCTGCTGCACTCGTGGATGCTCCCATAACCTGCATGGCACCGATCGGTGCATAATAGTTCATGGCATTCTGATAGAAATAGCAGATAAATCCTACAATAAGGAGTACTGTGTAGTTTTTATTTTTAAATAATTTCATTGGAATCAACGGCTCTGCAGCTTTATTTTCAATCTTAACAAGTGCAATAAGAGCAATGATACCAATTACAAGACCTGCAAGAATCATTGGATTTGTCCATCCCATAGAAGATCCAAAGTTCAGTGCAAGAAGAATTCCACAAAGTGATACGATAAGTGCGATCATCCCCGGAACATCAATCGTAACCTTTCCTTCTCTTTTCTGATTCGGCATGTTCATTCCAATCAGTACTATACCAAGAATAAGTGGAATTGCCGGCATAAGGATTGCCACAGTCAATAATCCCATATCTGTTAAAATACCTGCGATGATACTTCCTCCAAATCCACCAACAGCGATTGCGGTTGCAAGCATACCCATTGCCTTTGGTACATCTTTTCTTTCATTGATAAGACCTGCGATAATGTATGGTGCTGCTGTAAATGCGCCCTGTGCAAGGCTGACAATCAGTCTGAGGATCATCAGTGGAATCAGAGATCTCACAAATGCAAATGCAAAACCTGCAAGTGCACAGATAATTCCAGGAATCACTACAATGTTTCTTCTACCAATAAGGTCACCTAATTTTCCTCCAATCGGAGTCATAATCGATACACCGATCGCACCTACGATAGAGAAGAGTCCTACATATCCCATCGCATCAACTTTTTCAAGGATAGGTGCTGTTAACGTTGCAAATACCAGTCCATACATTGCTACAGAAAGCATCATGCAGATACATCCGATCTGAACCAAGTTTTTCTTTGCCTTCGGAAGCGGAATCGCAACCTGTGGCTGTGCCTGAGCCTGCTGTTCTTTACTCATATTTTTCTCCTCCTGTTCCTAAAGAAACCTTTACTCTCTATTTGTTATTTTTAAGCCACTGTGAAGCGCAATGTGCAAGACAAGCTGCTCCGATCGGGCAAACATCCTCATTAAACTGTGCTTTCGGATGATGTGCCGGATACTGTCCTCTTTCATCCAGATATCCTGCTGACAGATACATAAATGTACTTGGAACCTTTTCAGCGATCACTGCGAAATCTTCAGAAGCACTTGCAGAAATTCCCGGATATGGTGTGAGTCCCGGAATTCCAAGCTCCTGCATATATCCAACCACTTCGTCGGTAAGCTTCGGATTGCAGATCAGCGGAGGAACTTCTGAGATCATCTCAATATCAACGGTTCCGTTATATACAGCTGCTGTCTTTTCAGCGACTTCTTTCATTCTGCGGACCAGAAGTTCTCTTGCTTCCGGTTTGTTGGTACGGATCGTTCCCTGGAGAACAGCAGTCTCAGGAATGATGTTTGCTGCAGTTCCACCTGCAAACTGTCCGATTGTAAGCACACAGGAATGTGTCGGATCACTTTCTCTTGCGATCAATTCCTGCAATGCAAGATGGATATGAACTCCGATGTTGATCGGGTCAATTCCTACATGTGGATAAGCACCGTGGGAGCCTTTTCCATGAATGGTGATCTTAAATCCATCTACAGAATACATCATTGTATCCTTATCATTGTACATAAAAAGTCCAATCGGCATTTTTCCCGGTGATACATGGTACGCAAGCGCTGCATCAACCGGAGGATTCTCAAGAATACCGTTCTCGATCATATTCTTGCTTCCTTCAAAAGTCTCTTCTGCCGGCTGGAACATGAATTTGATAGTTCCTTCCAGTGTATCTTCTTTTTCTTTCAGCATCTTTGCTGCTGTAAGAAGCATTGCAGCATGGAAATCATGTCCGCATGTATGTGCTTCTTTTCCTGTAGGACACGCAAATTCTTCTCCGCTTTCTTCCGGCATCGGAAGTGCATCCATGTCTGCTCTCAGAAGAAGAACTTTTCCCCCTTTACCAAGTGTGGCTGTTACCCCGTAACCACAATCCTTCGGCTCAAGTCCGTATTCTGTCAGCTTTTCCATAACATAAGCTTTGGTCTTTGGAAGATCCAGACCAGTTTCAGCATTTTTGTGGATGTGTCTGCGGTTTGCAATTGTTTCATCCTTTAATTCCAATGCTCTTTCATAGTAATTCATACTAAGCCCTCCTTTAACTTTGTTCCTGCCATTTACATTAAAAATACTGTTCTACTTTTAGAATATTTACAGAACATTTTTATTAGTTTTTGGAACATTTACAGAATAGTTATCACGATTACAATATACCAACTTCTAACATTTTAGTCAATAATATTACAGAATATTCTTGATTTTCGTTGTTTTACCTATTTATTCGTTATTTTTTTAATTTTCAGAATATTATGGTTGATTTATGGAAGATAATTTTATATGATACTTTTTGAGAGGTGAAAGAAAATGAGAAGAAAAATTGTGGCTATTACCAGCCAGTACTTAAAGGAACCTGTCTCGCAGATCGTCTCAGAACTAAAACTAAACTGTGACATCCAGGTGGTTTCCTACAACAAATTTGACACAATATCAGAAGTTTACGATTCTTACGCCGGGGACACTGACGGATTTCTTATCAGTGGTAAGATCGCAAAAGCTGCCATTGAGTCAACTGCGCACGCTTATAACCGTCCGATCGTATCCTTTGAAATTGATACAGCCGGCCTGTACCGTGCTCTTTTGAATCTACTGATTTCCAACCGGGATCTGGATATGGACCGGATTATTCTGGATTTCCTGATTCCGATCGACGGCAGCTGTACTGCAACCGCTTTCCTTAAGGAGCTGGACATTGATACAGTTCCACCACATATTAACAACTGGACCAAGGCACTGACACGCACCAGTATCAGTACGATTGAAAATCATGTCCTTTCAGAGCTGATCCGTATGTGGAACAACAATGAAATGGATATGGTTCTCTGTCAGTACAGTAATATCCTGCCGGAGCTTCGTGCGCACGGGATCCCGACAATCTATCCGCTGCCAAGTGTCAGCCATATCCGGGATCTTGCAAATGAACTTCTGTCCACGATCGAGCTGGAGCACATACGTTCCAACCTTCCGGTTATCATCAATATATCTCCCCGTAGTTCGACAGATAACACACCGGAAAATATCCAGCAGATCTATGTCTGTATGGAAGATTTCTTTAAAAAAAATCTGATGAATTGTATCCCTCAGGAAGTGGATAATCACTGCAGTGCCCTGACCACTGTAGAAATGCTGCAGCATATTACGCACAATAACAAGGTCTGCGAACTGAATGAATTTCTCACCGGCAAACTGCATTTTGAATGTGCTGTAGGATACGGAATCGGGACAAATTTTGACAATGCGATCCGTAATTCTGTAAATGCCCGCAAAGAGGCTGTTCAGTTTGGAAAAAGTTTTATCCAGAATGAAAACGGGGATATGATCGGACCCCTTGGTTCATCCGACCGAAGAGTGATCCAGAATCAGTATGTGCAGAATCTTGGAAAGATTGCAAAGCAGTGTAATCTTTCACCGGTTACGATCAAGAAAGTCCTTGCCAGTACGCATGCTGCCGGATCAAATAAAATTACAACGCACGAGCTTGCCGAACGGATGGGAAGTACGGTGAGAAATGCGAACCGGATTATTCAGAATCTGGAAAATGGGGGAGTTGCGAGGCTCGCATATACGCAGACGACCAATGCGAAGGGGAGGCCGGTCAAGGTGTATGAGTTGTATTTTAATTTCTAAAGATATTTTTAAGTTTGCAAATTTATAGGTTGTGACGGCAACGAAGCAAAATAATTCCCCTCAGATTCTTTGTGCAAACCATTCCGATGAACCGCTTAGAGCGGGAATCGTGTTCAGCAGAGGCTTCCACGATTCCTGCGTTTCATCTCCATTGCACAAAAATTGAATCTGAGGGGAATTATTTTGCTTCGTTGCCGCTTACATTTATTGGTTGCAGATCTACTTATTGTTTCAACTTGTTATCTTATTTTTCCGTAAATGCAAAGATCATAAATATTATTATTTTTGATGACTGCTTTTTTCATTGTGCCTTCAAGTATAAAGTTGTTCTTTTCCAGTACTTTTCTGGAGGCAATATTAGGTTCGTATACCAGCCCTGTGATTCGGATGATGTCTAATTTTTCAAAAGCTGTTTCACAGATTTGTCTTACTGCTTCTGTCATGATTCCTTTTGAGTATTCTTCTGGTAATAAATAATATCCTATTTCAGCATCTTTTCGATAGACATCTTCTTTTTGTTCAACTGATATTGTTCCTATTATTTTGCCATCAACAATAATTTCTCGAAATATACCTGTTTTTCCCTCATTTTCTTTTACTATGTTTAACCACCATTCTGCTGATTCATTAGTATATGGATTTGGTAATCTATCTGATAAATAGTTTCTATCTATAGTATCACATATTCTAATAAGGGATTCTTTATCTTCAATACTCCATTTTTTTAATTCAATTTTCATTTTCCACACCTCACTTATACTTTACGTTTCTATACATCATAGCATTAGAAAATTATACTGTCACTCCTTTTTGTATTTTGTTCAAGAAATACTTATTAGAGTATAAAAACCCTCCCGGAACTGCTTCCGAGAGGGTTCTACAGGGGATGACAGAATCGAACTGCCGCTAAGAGTTTTGGAGACTCCTGTCATACCATTTGACCAATCCCCTATTTGATTTTATGATCTAAAAAAGACCACTTGTTATTTATAGCACAGTGGTCTTTTTTTGTCAATGAATTATTTTAGTTTTTCGCATTTTGGCGGATTTCATCAAGGTGAAGGATTCTCTGGTTGCGGCTTCCGCGGAATTCCAGGGTGAGATCTTTTTCGGCTTCGATGAACTCGCCGTCTACGAGGGTATCGATACAGGCGAGCATCTTGTCAGTGTATTCGGTGTAGACTTTTCCGCCGGGGATGAGGTCTACATCATAGAGATATCCGGTGTAGCACCAGACATTTTTCTCCGGGTAGCTTTCTTTGATCTTTTGCAGGAGTCCGGCAAGCTCTTTCTGGTTCTCCGGCTCGAAGGGTTCTCCGCCGAGGAGGGAAAATCCCTGGATGTATGCGGGTTTTAAGGCTTCCAGGATCTGTGCTTCTACTTCTTTGGTATATGGATTGCCGTAATTGAAATCCCAGGTTTCGGAATTGAAACATCCTTTGCAATGATGCCGGCATCCGGATACGAAAAGACTGACCCTGACGCCGGTTCCATTTGCGATATCGTAATTTTTAATTGTTCCGTAATTCATATCTTTATACTTCCCTTTTTCTCATTATAGCAGTACTACTCTGCTGTCCATTCTTACTCTTCTTATCAATTATAGCAAATCACACCTGAAAATCAACCACTATTGTCCTCCGGTAAAGCACGATTCCAACCGCTCCGGCGGTCTTTTGACTCCTCCAAATGCTGTGATGAGTGCTTCTACGATTTGTCCGCATACGGTCGCCCAAGCAACTGCTTTTTTGCAAAAATAATATTAGCGTTTTACAGCCAGATCCATTATACTATACTTATAAACACCCAAAATTTGAAAGGCAGATCAATCCAATGGCAGGAAAACTATTTTAACTGCCCCCACAAGCAAAGGAGGGATTCTCATGACGAAAAAAGCAACGCCAAAAATTTATTTTATTCTGTTACTTTTGTTTATTCTGCTTACTGGCTGCTCAGACAAAAAGGCATCTGAATCAGCCGTAAGTCCGGAAGCCGAAGCAGTAATTACTGCAATGTTTACTGCGCCAAATGAAGAATTATACTCTCAGGATGCTTCTAATGTAATCGGTGAAAATACTGATGCAAATTCTGATGATGCTTTCGCCAATTCTGAGAAAATTCTCGAAAACTGGAACAAACTTGTAGGAAAATACTTTGAAACGGGACGATTAGAATATTTTATTTCAACCTATGGTCAGACCTATCTGTCCGAAGCAGCTGTTAATAATACCAAAATAGCTTTAAAAGATATTTCGCTTGACTCCAAAACAGATGATTCCGAAACTGTTCTTGTGACTTTTTTAGTCGATAAGGAGGAAGTAGTCGTAAAAATATATTTTTCTTATGACCAGGATGGTTTGATAAAAGATGTTTATCCAATTAATTTTAAATAATTTTCTTTAAACCCAAAAGCAGGGGATCCTTTTCTAATCCCCTGCTTTTTCACTTGTATTAACTTATAATTTTATCACTCTTTGATCGGTTGCACTTCCAACATAATGTCTGTAAATTCTTTTCCTCTGTACAACCGCCTTTTGATACAGGAATAATATGATCTATCTCAAGCAGCAAATTAGGTTCTGCATAAATAGAATTCCCACAATTGCAACAAGTATAATTATCACGTTTTTTTATAAATTCCCGTAACTTCTTTGTCATTAAAGTTCTCTGCTCTTTTGCAAAAGCACTTGCTGTAAGTTTACTTTCCAATAATTTAATAAGTTCTATGATCGTTTCTTCTGTCATTGGTACGATAAATGATCTTCTTGCCATTCCTCCATTAGAAGTATATGAAAACTTGTATTCTACAGTAAGCACACTTTCATCAATATTAGCAAATCCAAGTCTTGAATAAAAACCTGCTTCATCATTCTCCATAATAAACGCTGGCACATCACCAAGATACTGTTGATAGTCCGCTTTATAATTTTCAATAATCTGCTTTGCATCCCTTAAAGTTTCAAGCTCCTCTATAAGTATATATAACTTCCGTATTTGTTCAGGATATGATTTCTTATTAGGATAAAAGTTTTTTACTATATATTCCAGCGGATTATTTTCTGCGCTTGCAAATACTGTCGCTGAAACTTCTGCTGTAAAAGGTGTAATTGTTTTTTTATATGGACGAATATAGTCATATTCATCATCATTGATTGTCTCATTTCTGACTACTCTGGTACCAAAAAGTTTAGATATAGACTGTATTTTTTCATTGATATATTCATTAAATTCTCTCTGGCTACTCATCATAGCTTCACAAGTTTCTTTTATTTTTAGGAACTCTGAAGACTCATAATAGTCTAATATTCTCTGATTATTATTTACTATTTTTTCAAGCTCTCTTTTATGATGTATTATGAAATCACCAATAACTGTCCATTCCTCACTATCAATCGTTTTTATTTTTTTGATACTATTAACTGTTTTGTCAAACAATTGAATAACTAAATTATCTACTTTTTCCTGACTTCCTTTAATAACCAGCATATCTCTATTTTTATTCGCATAGTCTATAATACTATTTACCTTTTCATAGTATTCATGTTGTTTTTTACTCAGCGCTTCTTTTTGTTGCTCTTTTAAATATTTATTATATTCGCCTTTTCCCATAAGTAGTGATGGATCTTTTTTAAATTTATTGATGCTAGATTGTTGTAATGTTATTACCTTTTCACCTAAATGATTACCTGCTGATGATATGTATTGAACTTTTATTCTATAAGCGCTTGCATTTCTTAAAACAACATCAATTTGTCTTGTAATTTGACGATATTTGGGACGGGATTTATATTCATTATCTTCTAAAAACTTTTTTAAAATGTCCACTATGTTATTTTTCTTTTTAATAATCTCCTCTGCTCTCGTAAGTTTTCCTTTATTTTCTTTAAAAAATTTTACATCGTCATATTTTTCTAATGCCTGCCTACTTTTTACTGCTACATATTCATCAAAATAGGTCACCATATTCCAACTTGAAAATCCTAATTTTTGTAATATCTCTTTTTCTAATTCCTCATACTTTCGCTTTGATATAACCTTAACGATTATAATTATTACAATTATTGCTATAATAAGTGGCATTTTCTTTTCCTTTCTACTTTTTTATTTTTCCTCCTTAAATTATACCTCTACCTTTATTCCATTTTCAATATTTTTATATATACTACGAAATAATTAGCATAATACTCCAAACATATATATTTTTGGCACAAAAAAAGGATGTCTGTTTTCCCAAACAACAACATCCTCTTTATTTTAAAATGTCCTTTTACAACTTTATTTGAAACATGAATTATTGTTTTTCATTTATTTCATCTAAAGTTGTCTTATTTCATATAGAGTTGTAAAATCACAACAAAACATTTCCATCCTTACAGATGCAGTACCCTGTCCTTAATCTCCTGGGTTCTTCCCTGATTCCAGAACTGGGTTCCGATATATCCGCAGGTTCTTCTCGCTACAAAGAGCTTATCCTGATCCCGGTTGCCACAGTTCGGGCATTCCCATACCAGCTTTCCGGTCTCGTCCTCGATGATCTTAATCTCTCCGTCATAGCCGCAGACTTCACAGAAATCACTCTTGGTATTCAGCTCTGCATACATGATATTCTCATAAATGTACTGTAATACGGAAAGTACCGCCGGAATATTGGTCTGCATATTCGGTACTTCGATATAGCTGATCGCCCCACCCGGTGAAAGCTTCTGAAATTCCGATTCAAATTTCAGTTTGCTGAATGCGTCGATCTCTTCAGTAACATGTACATGATAGCTGTTCGTAATATAGTTCTTATCTGTAACGCCCGGAATGATTCCGAAACGCTTCTGCAGACATTTCGCGAACTTGTATGTGGTAGATTCCATCGGTGTGCCGTATACGGAATAGCTGATATTTTCTGCTTCTTTCCATTCTTTACATTTATCATTCAGGTGCTGCATAACTGCCAGTGCAAATGGCTTCGCCTCCGGATCTGTATGGGATTTGCCAAGCATCCGCATACACATCTCATAAAGTCCTGCATAGCCAAGAGAAATGGTAGAATATCCGTCAAATAACAGCTTGTCAATCGTCTCACCCTTTTTCAAACGGGCAAGTGCCCCGTTCTGCCACAGGATCGGTGCAACATCTGAAACGGTTCCGAGAAGGCGTTCATGTCTGCACCGGAGTGCTCTGTGACAAAGCTCCAGTCTCTCATCCAGGATTTCCCAAAAACGTTCCATATTGCCCTCTGCTGAACATGCCACGTCAACCAGGTTGATCGTTACAACCCCCTGATTGAAACGTCCATAGAACTTATGACTTCCGTCTGCATTTCTCTGGGAATCTTCTACGGTAAGGAATGAGCGGCACCCCATGCACGGATAAACATCTCCGTTTTTCAGTTCTTTCATGATCTTTGCAGAAATATAATCCGGCACCATACGCTTTGCCGTACATTTTGCAGCCAGCTCAGTCAAATACCAGTATTTGGAATCCTCAGTAATATTATCTTCATCCAGTACATAGATCAGCTTCGGGAACGCCGGTGTGATCCATACACCCTTTTCATTCTTAACACCCTGCATACGCTGCTTCATCACTTCTTCGATGATCATCGCAAGGTCATCCCTGGTTCTTCCTTCCGGGACCTCATCCAGATACATAAACACCGTTACGAAAGGTGCCTGTCCGTTACAGGTCATCAGTGTGATCAGCTGATACTGGATCGTCTGGATTCCGCTCTGTACTTCGGTACGAAGCCTTCTCTCTGTGATCTTGTCGATGATCGCATCATCCAGAACCTCTCCGGATTCTATTCTTTCTTCAATGACACTCTTGCGGAGCTTCTGACGGCTTACATCTACGAATGGTGCAAGATGTGACAGCGTAAATGACTGTCCGCCATACTGGTTACTTGCAACCTGTGCAACGATCTGTGTGGTCACATTACACGCGGTAAAGAAACTATGTGGTTTCTCGATCATCGTCTCGCTGATGACAGTTCCGTTCTGGAGCATATCCTCCAGGTTGATCAAATCACAGTTGTGCTCTTTCTGCGCAAAATAGTCCATATCATGAAAATGAATGATTCCTTCTTCGTGTGCACGGACGATTTCCTCCGGAAGAAGGACTCTCTTAGTAAGGTCCTTGCTGACCTCTCCTGCCATGTAATCTCTCTGTGTAGAGTTGATCACAGGATTCTTATTGGAGTTCTCCTGCTTTACTTCCTCGTTCATATGATCGATCAATGCAAGAATTCCGTTATCCGTTGTATTCGACTTTCTGGTTAATTCTCTCTTATAGCGATAGCGGACATACTTCTGGGCAACCTCATAACCACGCATCTCCATAATGCCGGTCTCAACCATATCCTGGATGTCCTCCACATTCACTGCATGCGTAAATTCCTCTGCCTGCTGTGCAATCTTCTCCGCAATTGCAATGATCTGAAAGTCATTCATCCTGTGGATGTTCTCAACCTCTTCATTCGCTTTTTTGATCGCATTCACAATCTTCTCCAGCCGGAAGTCTACTTCCTCACCATTTCTTTTGATTACTCTCGTCTTTACTTCCAAATCCATCCCAACTTTCTCCTAACTTTGTTCCATCGCTCCACAAAATATAGTGTCACTTTTAAGTTTCTCCACTATATTTTGCGCTCTGTAGTATATGATACCCCATATTCACGAAAATGAAAAGGGGGATTTTTGTTTTTTTTATGTTATTTTTTTATCTTGCCATTTTCCAGATTCGGTCTTAAGAATTCTTCTTTCGCATACTCCCAGATCGCTTCTGAGCCTTTTGCCGTATTCCGGTTACGGTTCAGGATCTGTTCAATATGAACATCGTGTTCCTCCCACGCTTTGCCGTCTGTAGCCGCATTTAACATGATCGGCTGGATATTGTCCATCGTCCGGGCAAACTTCGACTCAGAAGTCTCCTGTGCCTCAAATTCCTCCCAGAGTGCCCGAAATTCCTTTCCCTGCTTTTCCGGAAGAAGTCCGAAAATCCGGTCCGCAGCCTTCACTTCCCGTTCCCTCTGCGTCTTCTTCGCATTTTCATCATAGGCATAGGTATCCCCCGCATCAATTTCTACAATATCATGGATCAAAAGCATCGTCACTGTCTTAAGAACATCGATCTTCTCATTGGCATATCCCGCAAGCAGAACCGTCATGATTGCCATATGCCACGCATGCTCCGCGTCATTCTCCTTACGCACCCCATCCGTCAGATATGTCTGCCTTCCAATAAATTTTTCCTTATCAATCTCCCGAAAGAAATTAAATAATTGCGTAAGCTCTTCTTTTTCCACGTTTTGCTCCTTCTATGATGAAATACACTCTATTTGAACACCTCAAAATCCTTTTTCTCAGTACACGCACACTGTTATATATTCTACCACAAACTACCCTGTATCGGAACTTTTATTTTGTAAAAGATTGTACCATTTTTCCCAATAAATTTTGTCAAAAATTCCGTATTGAAAAAGCGCGCAATCTGTAGTAGATTACGCGCTTCCACATAAATTTGTTTCCTATTTACCATTTTTTTCGCTTCGACACCTTCAACCGGTTCATCGCCCTTGAAAGCGAAGCCTGTGTCCGGTAATATTCCTGTATACTCTGTTTCTGGCGAAGCTTTTCTTCTGCATACTCCATCTGCTCCTGGGCAAGTCTGGCATCGATATCCTCCGGTTTCTCTGCCGTCTGCACCAGCATCGTCACACGGTTGTTGACGATCTCAAGGAATCCGGCTCCGACCGCAAGGTTCACCCATTCACCTTCTTCAAACTGAAGCATTGCCTCACCGATCACCACAGCGATCACCATATTTTCATGGTGCGGAAGAATTTCCATTCCACCGCCGTCCGGTACCGGCACGATCATCTTTCTGCAACGTCCTTCATAGAATACCCGGTCACTGGAAATGATTTTAAGTCCAAATGTATCCATACCTGGCACCTCTATTCTGCTTTTTCAGCCTTTGCCTTCTCGATGACTTCATCAATCGTTCCTACATTGAAGAATGCATTCTCCGGATACTCATCCATTTCTCCGTCGAGGATCATCTTAAATCCTCGGATCGTCTCTTTCAGAGGTACATATTTTCCCGGAACTCCGGTAAATGTCTCTGCAACGAAGAATGGCTGGGAGAGGAATTTCTGAATCTTTCTTGCTCTCATAACCGTTGCCTTGTCTTCATCGGAAAGCTCTTCCATACCAAGAATTGCGATGATATCCTGCAGCTCTTTGTATTTCTGCAGAACCTCTGTTACACGGTTTGCAACTTCATAATGTTCTTCTCCGACAATATCCGCCTCCAGAATACGGGAGTTAGATTCCAGTGGATCAACTGCCGGGTAAATACCCTGTTCTACAACCTTACGGGAGAGTACGGTTGTTGCATCCAGATGAGCAAATGTAGTTGCCGGAGCCGGGTCTGTAAGGTCATCGGCAGGGACATAAACAGCCTGTACGGATGTGACAGAACCATTCTTTGTAGATGCGATTCTCTCCTGCAGTTCACCCATTTCAGTTGCCAGTGTCGGCTGATAACCTACGGCTGATGGCATACGTCCAAGAAGTGCGGATACTTCGGAACCTGCCTGTGTAAAACGGAAAATATTATCAATGAAAAGAAGCACATTCTGATGTTCTTTATCACGGAAATATTCAGCCATCGTAAGTCCTGTCTCAGCGACACGCATACGTGCTCCAGGTGGTTCGTTCATCTGACCAAACACTAAGGCTGTCTTATCCAGAACTCCGGATGCTTTCATTTCTGTCCAGAGGTCGTTACCTTCACGGGAACGTTCTCCAACACCGGTAAAGATGGAATATCCGCCGTGCTCTGTGGCTACGTTACGGATCAGTTCCTGGATCAGTACAGTCTTACCTACACCGGCACCGCCGAACAGACCGATCTTACCACCTTTTGCATAATGTGCAAGCAGGTCGATAACCTTGATCCCGGTTTCCAGGATTTCTACAACCGGGCTCTGGTCTTCAAATGACGGCGGATCTCTGTGGATCACCCAGTGTTCGGTATCTTCTTTGATTTCTTCGCCATTGTCGATGGTTTCTCCAAGTACGTTGAACAGACGTCCAAGGGTCTGCTCTCCAACCGGTACTTTAATTCCAGAACCGGTAGCGGTTACTTCCATGTCCTTGCAAAGTCCTTCACTTGCTGCCAGCATCAGACAACGAACCTCATCATTTCCCAGATGCTGCGCAACTTCCATAATACAGGTTTTTCCGTTGTTCTCCACCTGCAGGGCATCTTTGATGCGCGGCAGATTTCCGTCTTCAAATACAACGTCAACAACTGGTCCCATGACCTGTACAATACGTCCTTTATTCATACCTGTTTTCACTTCCTTTTCCGTTTCTGGGCTTTGGCGCCTGCACAAACCTCAGTAATTTCCTGTGTGATCGCAGCCTGCCTTGCCCTGTTATATATAATAGAAAGATCTTTGATGATTTCCTGCGCGCTGTCTGTTGCTGATTGCATTGCTGTCATTCGCGCATTGTGTTCGCTTGCATATGCCTCTACCAGACATCCATAGATCATACCAACCACGTAGTTTGGTACGATGCTGTCCAGAACCGCCTCTGCTGATGGATAAAGCGCGATTGCCTCTCTATGGATGTTAAGCGGCATTTTCATTTCATTAAATGAAGATCTCTCAAGCGGCAGGATCTTCATTTTTTCAACCGTTGTCAGCATCGAATTTTCCATTCTGGTGTAAACGATGTAGACCTCGTCCAGTTCACCTCTCTCATACTGGGAAAGAATCACTTCCGCGATATCTCTTGCCCTGTGCATGGTCGGTTTCTGCACAGTATAGAGGAAATTGGTGTCAATTTCCACACCCTTATTCGCATAATAGTGTCTGCCAAGCTCACCGACTACGAACAGCTTATGCTCTCCCGGTTCCTCCAGGATCTCATCCTCCACCTTGACAATGTTGTGGTTGTAAGCTCCTGCAAGTCCTTTATCCGCAGTAATGACAATGGAACCTATCTTTCGTTTCTCTTTTGGAATCTCTTCCCGCACATCAAAATACCGGTGCTCGATCTCAGGAATATGCCTCAGGATTCTGGAAATCTCTCCCTGAAGTCCGTAAAAGTACGGCTCTGAATCTATCAGCTTTTTCTTCGCCTGTCTCATCTTGGTAGACGAGATCATATACATGGCGTTCGTGATCTTCATCGTATCTTTGACGCTGTTGATTCGAGTCTGTATTTCTCTGATATTTGCCATATTAACACCTGCTGTCTTTGAATTCCTTCGCTGTTTCCACAATCTTTGTAGCCAGTTCATCGGACAGAGCCTTTGTCTGCTCAATCTCTTCACTGATTTCCGGATGAACTGTTGCAAAATAATTCAGCATATCCATCTGGAATTTCTTAACCTCTTTTACCGGAATTCCCAGAAGTACTTTATTTCGTGCTGCGCAGAGGGTGATGACCATCTCATGCATGGACATTGGATGTCCGAGTGGCTGTTTCAGAAGTTCCATCAGACCAGATCCATATTCCCGCTGTTCCTTTGTTGCTGCGTCCAGATCGGAACTGA
>ENA-OQNN01000537-OQNN01000537.1-human-gut-metagenome-genome-assembly--contig:-NODE-537-length-37357-cov-12.410475_pt1 | contig 37357 bp, 62 predicted proteins | sample MGYA00242624_ERZ504870 | MGnify/ENA primary metagenome ERZ504870 (study PRJEB26092, sample SAMD00036379) | human gut metagenome | host: Homo sapiens | study: EMG produced TPA metagenomics assembly of... | reverse complement strand
ATTAGGCTTAGAGTTGTCGTAAACCCCATCGATGTTTTTAAGCTGAATGCCATTAACATCGTCTTGTGTTGCATAATTGGAAAAATCAATAGATTCGCCTTTCATACTAAAATGTTCTACATCTAGATGTTCTACATCTAGAGCAGTTTCATGTTTTACGCCATTCTTGTCTCTGTAGCTAAGAATATGTTCTTCTTCGTCCAATGTCATCTCTAGCCTATTCTCTATGTCTGTTTTTTCTTCTATTTGTGTCAGGATAGTTTCTGACTTTACCTTGTAGAGATAATGGCTACCATCAGGAGCAGTATATCCAATCACCTTACCCTCGGCATCAGTCTCAACAGAAAGATATTCATCATTCTCTATTGTAGAAAGATGAGCTGTACGTTTTTTGATGTCTGCTATATCAATAATAGCATTGGCAATAAAGGTACTAATATCAATACCACCAACAACCATGTGACCATCATCAGCACGGAAACCACCTAATACTTTGTTTTCTGCATCAATGATAGCATAGAGCCATTCCTCGTTGGCTATTACAGAGTACATTTCATGATTAGGAAAGTATGGCTCTCCATCATATTTGATTCCTGCAAGGATTCTGTTTTCTGCATCTTCTACTGCAATGATATACTCATCATTAGAAATATAGAAGAAGCTGTCAGCTACATCAATGTTTATCAACCCCTTACCATCTTCCTTTGGCTGGAAAGTTTTAAGAGTTTCGTCAATGTTTGAAAGAACATTCTTGATAGCCTTAATATCATCAAGCCACTGAGCCTTGGCTGCCCAGCTAGTACCATCTTGCTGAATACCAAGAAGAGGATGATTAGCTGCATCAAGAATTACCCAAATGAACTCCTCGCTCTGAGATATGTGGTACATATCATTCTGAGGAAAATATGGGTTTCCTGAGTCTCTGTAGATACCAAAGAGAAGTCTACCCTCAGAATCTATTACTGCAAAGATGAACTCTTCGTTCTGAATGTAGCGGAAAGGAGTTTCTACTACTATTCCTTCCTCATCTTTTATAGCTGTCTTTTCAACAATCTCATCTACTGCACTCTGTATGTTAATTGCAGTAAGTTTTGACTTCTCATTATTATAAGTAACAGCAGTAGCCTGACTTGCACCACCAGTAGCAGCAATATCCTTGATGGTTTCTTCCATCTGAGTACTGCGAGTCTGCAATAATGAAATGTCTTCATCGTTGGCGGTGATTTGCTGCTGCTTATCATCTAGCTGTCTCTGATGTTTTTTCAGTGTATCATCTACGTTCTGAATGGTTTCTACTAAATTCTCTGGAAGACCAGTAGCTGCATTAATAGTCTGGCGAAGCTCTGGGTCTAACTTCTCTACACCGATGGTGTTGTCTTTCAACTTGTCTTTGGTGATGGAGTTCTCTGCCAACTTCTCGTTGGTGATACTTCCATCCTCCAGTTTCTCGTTGCTGACAGAACCATCTTGGAGGTTGGAGTTACCAACAGAATCAGCAGCCATCTTTTCGTTGGTGATAGCACCATCCTTGATTTGCTGAGTTGTTAACTCATCAGTGACATTGACCTTCTTGTCGAGTGATTCCTTGACGGATTCTCCCGATTCCTCGTCTTTGACGTACTTTGAATATGTCAGAGTCTGGTCTTTGCGCCCACTGATGAGGATGCTGTTGTATTTTTTCTTTTCTGCCATATTATTCTTTTAGTTTAATTTGATATTCGTTATCATCACCAGCTACAAGTTCGTCTGACCAATAATAGTAGAGGTCACCTAGCTTTGTGGTGTTCATGGAAGTCTCAAAACCGCATTGGTTGAAGATGAGTGGCTGGCGGCTTGCAAACCAGATGTATGGTTTCTCTTCCGTGGTTTCAATGGTAAGAGTCTGACCGACAAGAGTGCCTTCCATAAGCGTAAGGTCTTCCATGTTCAATTCGCTCATATTCTTGGCTGATGATGCGCCATAATAGCTTGCCTTGACGGTTCCACTTGCTGTGATGGTAACATAGCCTGATACGGCTGGGATGAAGACCTTGTGGGTGTTGCTGTTGTAATATTCAGCAGTAACGTCCTTTCCGTCCATGATAACCTTTACCTGACCGATACTGAAACCTTCTATAGGCATGAACTGAGCTTCCAGTTTCTTTCCGTTGCTGATAGTTCCGTTAATCACGAAGTTCTCCTGATTCTCCACCATTTGAGTTTCGCCATTGATGGTATAGCTGAACTTAGCGTTATCAACGATGAAAGAAATAGGGCAAGTAGACTGATTCTCGGTCACGATGTAATAGCGAAGGTTGAATAAGCCAGTATGCTCACCTTCCGTGATTCCGATAGGAACATTACTCATAGAGTTGTGTTCTACGATTCTCAGAAGGTTGCGCTCGATGCTGACCATTTCGCTTCCATCATACTTCCATGATACCCTGACGTTATAGTTTCCGTAATCAAGGGTGGAAGGAATGTCGCATATCAGTACGTTGCCTTGGATTCCTGCTACTTGAACTGGAACAGAAATTGTATTGCAGAAATAGCCCGACAACTCAACCCTGATGTCGGTAGCCAGATTCATATCGAAGTCAACGAGTCGCTGGAACTCTTTCGATACGTCCATCTTCCGCACCATGATGTGGAGTTTGAAACTATTTCCTTGTACTATTTTATAAATCATATTTTGATACACATTATTAATAATAGGCAAAGATAGGCAGAATTTTCTCCACCTATCTTTTATCCGTTTATTTAGGGCAGAAAAATTTTAGATTAAGCCCTTCCATCTGAGAAATTTGCGCTTGCGGCTGCGCTTTCCCTTCTCACTCTTGCAGTTGGTATGGTAGACACAATCCTTGAAGAGGTCTCTGACCTTTATGTCGTTGTCTACCAGTTTGGTTTTCTTGAATGCCTCGAAGAGTGAGCGATTCATAATCATGAGGTTGCCCTTCTGCGTAGGAAGAACGTAGAAGATTTCACCATTGTTCTTCTTGGATGCGTAGTCTGCCTTAGCCGTAGCTTGGCGGTACATGATTTCGCACTTGATGCGCTTGAAAATCTTTGTTACTTTCATAATCGTAATTATTATTGTTTGAAACTATATGATGGTTGCTGCCGAAACAGAAACCTTTCTTCTCATTACTCTTGCCTGATTCTGTATCATCTTAGGCATTTCCATTTCATTGAAACAGATGTGGAGTCCGATGGCTCTGGTCATGAGCAAATCATCGTGCTTTCCGTCTGCTGCCTCGTATACGGTTCCGTTCTTCTCGTATGTGAGATATTCATCTAAGCATCTATCGTCTCGCTCTACATAGAGTTGTTCACGGATAACCTGAACCAATACTGAGATAACCATCGGCTTGGTTGCCACGTTGGTATGGAATCCGTACTTCACTGGAACCTTATTCTTGATGTCCGATTCACTCTGCTTGCGAGCGTAGAGATTGTCGTATACGTCCTTGATTTGATTCAGGATGAACTCAGACTGGTCACCACCTTCCAAGATGTGCTCCTTGTCTTTCGTCTCCAAGGTGTTGGATTCAATCACCAACAGAGCATCGTTGTAGTATTTGGCTATCTGAGCCGCCTTCCATGCCAGCAAGTCCATATCTATGTGTCCGTACCATTGGGCTACCACGTATGGCTTGCCGCCTTCCATCATCCAATAGCGGTCGAAGACACAGATAACAGACCAGTCGGCATTCTTGCTACGTCCACCAATATCCACTACTACCAGATAGCGGTTTATCACCTTGCAATCATCAAAGGTCTCAGGCTTGCTCCATATCCACAACTGACCCTGTTTGTCTTCACAGAATCGGATATTCAGCATACACTTCTTTCCCTTATATCCGTCACCATAAACATCACCGATGAACTTAGGTGCTCGGCATCCCTTGCGGAACTTGTCAACCTTGTCTTCGGCAAACACCTTGGCTCCTGAATGCTTGAATGCTTCAATATCATCGGTAGGGTAGCCAGCAGCCATATCGGCATGGTCGGTGAACTTCCTTCGCTCTGCCATATACCAGTTGATAGCTTCGAGTGGAGCACCCAGCGTCCATAACTTCCAAAGATAGGTACATGGCTCTTCTCGGTCGGACATCGTGTTTGTATTGTTGCGGTTCTCGTATAGCCATTTGGCGAACTCCACCTTCTGTTTCTTTGATTCAAAATCAAGATGATACATATCGTATATCTCGAACCAAGGTACAAAGAACGGTTCAAACTGGGATTGTCCTTTTTTGGCTGCAAGCCATTCCTTGTGAAAGAAGTTGCCGGTACCATTTGCGGTGGATTCGTAGGCAATCATCGTGTATGGTCGGTACAAGATACCATTAGTAGCATTCTGTACTACCTCCTCAGGAGATTTACCATCCGTCTTTTTCCACAAACCAACCTCGGAAAGGTGTACCAAGTTGTAGTCTTCACCATTGGCTGACAACGGTCGTTCCATGGAACCCACCTTAATCTTGCAGAATCGCTGAGGAACCTTCTTTACATTACCTGATGTTCCCACTCCAACAAACTTCGGCTCGTTCTCAGAGAATGCTTCTCCCATTTCGTAGAGGAACTTGGTAGGAAAGTTTTTCAGAGCTTCCTCGAACATACCACGGATGGTCTCTGCTGTGTCCTTAACCTGAGCCACGATGAGCGAGTTGAGACCCTTCTGCCACATGAGTTGCAGCCAGAGGAAGTACATCTGAATAACCGTAGAACCTCCCCATTGTCGGGCTTTCAGCAGGATGAGACGGATAGGGCGATTCTTCTTTCTTCGCTCCTCCAGCCACCTGAGCAGTCTTCGCTGCGGTCTTCTGAGTACAAAACGGAAGGGGATACCTCCACCTTTCGGCTTGATATAGATGAATGTGGCGAAGAAGAAGAAAGGGTCGTGTTTCATCCTGATGCGAGTAAACTGCTCCACCAGTTGCTCCATTTCTTCCTCTAGGTCGTATGGTTCGTCTATATCCTTGTGCAGTTCATTGATTACATCCTTGCAGCTACCAAATTCGATGAGCATCTTGACGAGCGGAATCTTCTTCATGGAAACTGGAAGCTGCTGTTTCTGAATCGGGAAATCAGGAAGGAAGAGCAGGAATCGCTTATCTCCACAACCTTCACCCTTGATAGGATTGAATGGTGTGTTGATTTCCTTGATGCGTTTCTCGTTCTCCTTCAGGATGCCCAATACGTGTTTATCGAGTGCATCAGTCAGTTTGGCGGTTACTTGTCTTGGCATAGCGGTGCATTTAAATATCCCCACAACAGACCAAGTACATAGCAATAGATGTGGACTCCAACTGCCATGCAAGGGAAGAAGATTCCAACACAGATATATAGGAGAATGGTGAGATTGTATCTTATCTTATTCTCCACGTAAGGGGCGATAAAGCCCATGTAAGCATAGATAAAGCCGCTGAGACCGATGATTGGTAGGGAAGAGGTGAATGGATAGCTGATGGCTATGAGATAGAATGCCACCAAGTGACCGATGCCACAAGGGATGGCTCGGTAGCATTGATGGAAAACATAAAGGTTGATGGCAGCATGAAAGATGTTCTGATGAAAGAAAGGGTAGCTTAGTCGGTTCTGAATAGAACAATCGTCAAAGAGACCCATGCCATCATATCCAAGAAAAGTGATACACATTATTATAATGTACCCAGCATAAAGCGCAATCTTCTCTTTCGTCTCTCGTAGCATCTTTGCTTCTCCTCCTTTCTCACCCTGCTAAGAATTACGTGTATGCTTTGAGGAGTCAAATAGAAACTGGGTGCTTTTTCAGCACATACACGTTTGATAATATCCATATTACTCAGATATGGCTCATTACTCTTATGAATCTGGAATCGTCTGAAAATCTCCTGATACATTTCCTTTCGGGTAGGAATCATGTTATCAAGAGGTTTTCCTTTCAGTAAGTCTAATATGACTATATAAGCACGGTCTTCTGAAACCCAAAATCTTCTGCTCGGAGATTGGGCTAGCTTTTCCTCAATCTCTGAGAGTCTGATATTGTCTCTTACATTAATAATTTCTTTGTAAGCCCTCAATAAATCAGCATCACGTTCCTCTATAAAATAGCATCGTGAATCCTTATATTTCATATCTGACCCTGCAAATATACAAAAAAGTATTGAATTAGTCGCATCCGATTAGACTAAATTAACGGATAAAAGATGAAAATCGGAAAAAAGCATTAATTTTGGGCATTGATTTATAAATATACACATATATATATGGACGAAAATACAAATATTGAGCAGAATGCTGGTGCTGCAAAACAGCAAGATACCAAGACCAAGAGAGACTTGGCTTTGGAGCGTTTGAAGACCCGCCACCCTGATACGGAGTATGCGGATGATGAAGCTATGTATGGAGCCATCAACGATGATTATGATGCTGACCAGAAGGCTTTGCAGGGTTATAAGGATAATGAAAAGGCGATTGGCGATTGGCTGGGTAGTGACCCTGAGGCGGCTACCTTCCTTCAAGCGATGAAGGCTGGCAAGAGTCCTTACGCTGAGTTGATTCGTACTCATGGCGAGGATGCCATTGATTACTATTCAGACCCTGACAATGCGGATGAGATTGCATCGGCTCAGTCGGAGTTCTTGCAGAATGCTGCCAACGGCAAGAAATTGCAGGAGGAGTATGACAAGAACATGCCTTCCAGCTATGAGGTGTTCGACAAGTTGGAAGAGAAGTATGGCGAGGAAGCTGTGAACGATGCCATCGACCAGTGCTTTCAGACTATGCGCAATGTGGTGACAGGCAAGTTTACCGAGGATATGATTACTGCTTTCATCAAGGCAAAGAACCATGATACTGATGTGGCTGATGCTGCCCATGAGGGTGAAGTTCGTGGCAAGAACAGCAAGCACGTCAAGAACCTTGAACTGAGAAAGAAGGGTGATGGTACTGCCGACCTTGATTCTGCCAATGCGGAGACCAAGCCTACGGATAATCAGCCTGACCTTGGTGCTGTTGGTAGAATATCACGTAGGGGTAATATCTGGCAGCGTGGCAACGAGAAGAGAACACACATTCGATAATGAGAAAAGGTAAAAAGATAATATATAATGTTTAATTAATTTAGGATAACAATGAAGAAAAGTACATTTAATCGGCTGCTTTCTGTCTTCCTGATGGTTATGGCAGTTATTTTTGGAGTGAATGGTCAGGTTATCATGGCTGAGGCGGCTCTGCCTGATGGCGGTACTACCGAGAGTGGTCATGCTGCGGAAGCTGGTGGTGCTACTGCTGCCGATGATGCTGGCAATGGTGGTGCGGCTCGTCAGGATGATGGTATCGCTACTGAGGGAAAAGGTCGTGAGCACTTTAACGAGAATGGTACGGAGTTCTATGAGAACGACATCAACGACAAGATTACCAAGATTCGTCCGATGGCTACTCCAGTTGACCAGATTTCACGCTATGCGACAACCAAGCCTGCTAGTTCGTTTGTAGTTGAGTATTGGAGTATCGGTACACGTCCTATCAAGACAACCGTCAAGGAGGATACCACGAAGAGTACTGGTACATCTATGGTATTGAAGGTAGAAGACCCTGAAATGTTTACTTTGGATGATACCATCCGAGTGGTGGGTGTGAAGGCTATTACCAACTATAAGGGTGTTGCCTATTCAACAATTACAGATGCTCCTACTCCTGATTTGGAACTTTGCGTTTGCGGTAAAGATACAGAGGGTTATCCTATTGTGTATGCTGTAAATGGTGAGTTGGTCAGCAAGCAGGCTATCGGCATTCCTGTTTTGAAGAAGGGTCAGGTACTTATCCGTATGGCTAAGAGTTGCGGTGAGTTGGATGTACAGACAGGTCGTTTCAACAACCTTCCTGATTCTGAGATTCAGTACTGCCAGAACTTCATGATTCAGGTAGAGGAGAGTACCTTTAATAAGATTGCAGCTAAGCGAGTAGACTGGGATTTCTCTGACATCGAGGAGGATAGTATCTATGATATGCGTCTTGCGATGGAAGGTACTTATCTCTTCGGTGATATGGCTTGTATCAAGCATACTACCAAGAACAACTCTGCCCAGTGGTTTACCAAGGGTATTTGGTGGATGGCTGGTAAGGATATTGAGGTAGGTCATGTTGCTACTGCTGACGATATTAAGAAGGGCTACGGCAAGAATGAACGAGTGATTACTGATTTGGAGTTGGTTGACATTTCAAAAGACTTGTTTGTTGGTACTGGTATCGGCAACAAGCGCAAGGTGATTATCGCTGGTTCAGATTTCGTGAGCGCATTCAGTAAGATTGATTCTGACAAGTTCCGCTTGAAGGACACCGTTGAGGTTTGGGACTTGAAGTTCAAGAGTTGGGAGACTGACTTCGGTGAGGTGTTGATGATTCACTCTGAGTTGTTTGACATCTTCGGCATGAGCGACTGCGGCTTTGCCCTTGACCCTGAGTTCTTGGTTAAGCGAGTACACTTGTCTTGGACTCGAAACGTGCTCGACTTGAAGAAGGCTGGCATCCGTAACACCGATGCAGTAGTTATTCAGGAGGTAGCTTGTCTGTACTTGAAGTACCCTAAGGCACACGCTCGTATGCGCCTTGCTGCGGTTCCTGCAACAGATAGCCTTTCTGATACAGAGGTAACCAAGGCTGCTGCCTAAAAGCAAGTAGAATTGCAATTTATTCATCAAATAGTGAGGGGTGTGGGCACTAGCCCCATCCCTTTTTTAGTAACACATATATATAATAAGGTATAATCATGTTTAATAAATATCAAGCAGGTACTGATTTGGCATTCAGCGTTATGGTAGGTGATGAGAGAATGCGTATTGTATTTGAGGGTAAAACGATGGGCAGCAGTGTCTATATGACAAGAGACCCTAAGGTACAGAAGGCTATCGAGTCTCATTATTGGTTCAAAGACAAGTTCTTCTTGGCAGAGAGTATTGACGAGAAGAAGGAAGCTGCGGAAGCCAAGAAGAAGGCTGCTGCCAAGGCAAAGAAGAAGGTGGCTGACGAGAAGAAGACTCACGTTGTGACAGACTTTGAGGATGCCAAGGACTATCTGGCTGAGACCTATGGTGTGAGCCGTTCCAAGATGAAGACCAAGGAAGACATCTTGGATATTGCTAAGGAAAAGGGTGTTGAACTAGAAGGTTTGGAGTAATGGTAGAATATGCTGTATCTGATTTAGTGAAAGAGGTGAAGGTGCTCTTGGATAGAAACCAAGAGTCTGCTGGCTTGCTGGCTCCTGACGATTCTGATACACTCTCGCAAGCAGAACTTATTGAGAGTAAAATCGTAGATGCAGCAAGAATCATTCTTTCGGATTCTCCTGAATATATGGTGGAAGGTACTTCGTGTACGAATGCTGTAACGTGGACGGATAGCAACAGCTATTACGTGGGTAAGATGGTTTTGCCTATCGATATGCTGAGAATCCTTTCTGTGAAGGCAGAAGGCTGGAACCGTCCTGCTACAATCATTTCAGAGAGCGATGATGCCTACAAGTATCAGAACTGCAAATATGGAGTCAGGGGAAATCCAGAGCGACCGATTGCTGCTATCGTGCATACGGCTAACGGCAAGAGTATCGAACTATATACTAGTAAAAAGCAGGATGCTACATTGGCATTCATCTACGTTCAGGTTCCATCTATCACTACCGAACAGAAAATCAGTCTGCCTTCCGTCCTGAAAGATTCCATCTTATACATGGCTGGCTATCTCACTTGTATCAGCCTTGGCGATACCGATACTGCAAGCGGATTCCTTGGAGTGGCTAGAAAGTTGGCACATATTGTTGAACCTACAACATCATAAATTATGGCAAAGAAGAAAGAAGAAACCAAACTGCTATCGTTGAGTAGGGTACTTGACAAGGAAGAACTGGATAGCGTGAAGGCATCCAAGAACCGATTTGACAAGCCATACGAGCGTGCCTTCTCAATCTTGCTGGAGGCTCAACGATACTATAACAACATGGATAACTTCCGAAAGCGAAGATTGCGTAACAAGCGATACTGCTATGGAGACCAATGGGGCGATACCATTGAGTTCAAAAACAAGTGTGGCTTTAAAAAGCGTATCAAGGAGGAAGACTATATCCGTGAGCAGGGTAGCGAACCATTGAAGAACAACCTTATCCGTAGGTTGGTGAAGAATGTGCTGGGTGTATATCGCTCCCAGAGCAAGGAACCTACCTGCAATGCCAGAGATAAGGATGAGAAACGATATGGTGAGACCATGAGCGTGGTGCTGCAATGTAACCGACAACTGAACCGAGAGACGGAACTGGATGCAAGAACCATGGAAGAGTTCCTGATAAGCGGTGCTGCTATCTATAAGAAAAAGTATGGATGGCGAAGAGGTAGGTTGGATTGCTGGACGGACTACGTGAATCCGAACAATTTCTTCATAGACAACAATATGAGGGATTTCCGTGGTTGGGACGTGAGTTGTTTGGGTGAGGTGCATGACATTACCATCGGCAACGTACTGAGAGAGTTTGCCAAGTCTCCTGCTGAAGCTCGGAAGTTGAAGGAGATATACCGGTTAGCGGCTAACCGAGATTTCGTGATTGCAGACTGCACTCAGCGATTCGGTGAGTTCGACCCTAAGACTATCGACTTTATGAATCCTGCCAACCCTTCGCTCTGCCGAGTGATTGAGGTTTGGCGCAAGGAGAGTAAGCCAAGGTACCGATGCCACGACTACAACAATGGCGATGATTTCAAGATTGATATTGAGGATAAGGCTGATATTGTAGATGCAGAGAACAGAGACAGAATCAGGCGAGGTATGGCTGCTGGCATGCTGGAAGAGGATATTCCTCTGATTGATGCCGAGTGGTTTATGGATGATTACTGGCATTTCTACTATCTTTCTCCTTTCGGTGATATTCTGAGAGAAGGCGAGACTCCTTATGCTCATGGTGAGCATCCATACTGCTTTAAGTTCTATCCGTTTATTGATGGCGAGATTCACAGCTTCGTGGAAGATGTGATTGACCAGCAGAGATACGTGAACCGACTTATCACGATGTATGACTTCATCATGCGTGCAAGTGCCAAGGGTGTGCTGCTCTGTCCTGAGGATTGTCTGCCTGATAATATGAGTTGGGATGATTTCTGCGATGAGTGGAGTAGATTCAATGGTGTGGTGAGATACAAGCCAAACAAGAGCGGTCAGGTTCCTCAGCAAGTGGCGAATAACTCTACGAACATCGGTATCGGTGATTTGCTCAGCTATCAGTTGAAGTTCTTTGAGGATATATCGGGCGTGAACGGAGCCTTGCAAGGTAAACCAGGAGTATCAGGTACGAGCGGTTCGCTCTATGCACAGCAGACACAGAATGCTACCATGTCGCTGCTTGATATATTGGATACTTTCAGCCAGTTCATCATTGATGGTGCTTACAAGACCGTGAAGAATATGCAGCAGTACTATGACGTGGCTCGTAACTTCAATATCGTGGGTAGGGCAGGACAGATTGTACACTACGACCCTAAGAAGATACGAGACGTTGAGTTTGACATAAACATCACGGAAAGTACGGCTACTCCTGTATACAGACAGATGGCAAATGAGTTCCTTATGACCTTATGGCAGAATCAGGCTATCACGCTGGAGCAGTTGTTGCAAGTAGGAGATTTCCCATTTGGAGAGGAGTTGTTGCAATCGGTTGCATCCAACCAGCAAGCCATTCAGAATGGTGAGACTCCACAAGGATTCTCTCCTCAGCTTCAAGCCAAAGTTGCTCAGGCATCACAGAGCAATCCGAAGGCTCAGGCGATGTTGCAGCAGATGATGAGCGGTCAGGGAGTGAGTCCTGACGGACAGAACCCACCGCTTGCTGCTTAGTTTATAATTTATAGTTAATAGTTTATAGTTATGATTGCAGACAAACCAAGTGACAAGGAATGGTATGGCAATGGGAAACCTGATGCCAGCCAAGGTGGCAACCCGAATGGTGGTGTTGCTTCAGAGACCCAAGGTAGGGAGAATAAGCCCGAACTTTACGAGAATGACGTTATCGGAAAGGTGGCGAAACGCAAGAAAAGCGACATCTGGACGAGGGGTGGAGAGAAGAGAACCAGATTTAAGGACGAATAAAGAAAGGAGGTGTTTTTATCGTAACTGTATTTGTCTGATATTCAGATAGCTACAGAAATATCTACGAGTTTATGGTGCTGCGTTTAAGATATTCGTATCTTTGCAACATCATAAACTTTTAATTTGTATAGGTATGAATTTCGTAGATTTCGTAGAAAAGTATCAGCAGGAAATGGCTCCTGAACAGATGTTGGCTATAGCTAAGGCAGTCGGCAAGTATCTCTCATGCAAGTTGAGCGATGTGGAGGAGCATCATCTTTGTGCGATGGTGTATGGTGTGTTGAGCGAAGAGCATTTTGACAAACACTTTGCCGATGATGCTATCAGCAAGATGTGGTATGAGGATGCTGACGGAACCAAGCATACGGCTCCTTTCTTCTCGGATGATGAGATAAGAGAAGCCTTTGACAAGCATCAGGATGATATTTCTGACTATACCATCCATGATTTGGCTGTTACTATGAACCTGATGAGAAGTGACCATCATGTGATGCTGGAGCGATATAGCAAAGATGCTGATGAGTTGAAGGAAATGGTGGTTTTGATGGCTATCGAGTATCTGCAAGACCCTGACTGCTTGTATCCTACCAGCAAAATATGGCACACAATAAACGGATAAAGTAACTAATTGGGAATCATTTCTTATCTTTGCATATTATTAATAATATATAAATATAAGATATGACTCCAAATGTACGTGAAGGATTGCAATATGGTGCAGCTATAGGAATGCTAGTGAGTGGTGTTGTACTCACCTTCCTATCATTCTTTCTCAACAATTATGTGGTGTCTGATGGTGTGCTGTGGTATGTCAGTCAGACATTGGTTTACTCTGGAGCAATATTCGGGGTAAACGTTTATTTCAAGACAAAACTAGGCAACTTTGAGAGCAAGGTGAAGGATGAACTCGAAAGTATGCTGAAACAAGTGAAGGAGGGCAAGTAATATGAAGGTAACAAGAGAACAGATTTTGGCTATTATGCCGAATGCCAAGGATAAGGTGGATGCGTTTCTTCCTTATATCAATGGCTATGCTGAGGTGTTCCATATTGATGCTCCTAAGCGAATGGCTCATTTCTTGGCTCAAATTGCACATGAAAGTGGTGAACTGAGATACACCAAGGAACTCGGCAACAAGGACTACTTCCATAGGTATGATGTGGGCAAGTTGAAGAACATGCTCGGCAACCTTAAAGATGGTGATGGCTACAAGTATCGGGGTAGGGGATTGATTCAGATTACTGGCAGAGCCAACTATCAGGCTTATCAGAACAGCAAGTATTGCACTGGTGACATCATGGAGAATCCTCAGTTGCTGGAGCTTCCGCTAGGAGCAACGAAGAGTGCTATGTGGTGGTGGTGGAAACATGACCTGAACAAACTGGCTGATAGTGATAGGTTCGTTGCTATTACCAAAACAATCAATGGTGGAACCAACGGCTTGGAATCAAGACGAAAGTTTCTTACAAGAGCAAAGAAGGTCTTTAATGTTTAGCCTATGAAAGTAAAATGGTACGATACTGATTTTTGGCAAGTAGCACTATACGTGATTGGTATCTTGCTGGTGGCTTTTCTTCTGTCGGGATGCAAGACAAAATACGTCCCGATGGAAAAAGTTATATGTCGGGACGTAGTAAAACACGATACGCTGCATACTTCTGACAGCGTTTTTGTGCGTGATTCAATCTTTCTCAGACAGAAGGGAGATACTTGCTTTCTTGACCGATGGCATGAGAAGAGCATTTATAAAAATGTGTATAAGGTGAAGGTGGATTCCTTCCTGAAAAGAGACTCCATCCCAGTTCCCTACCCAGTAGAAAAACAACTCTCCAAGTTGGAGCAGTTTCAGTTGAAGTATGCAGTATGGTCTTTTGGAGCACTCTGCATGCTGCTAATCGTATTAGGTTATAAACTCTATAAAAAGATAAAGAATGGCAAATTTCACATTGACAATCACGAAAAGTGACATCTATGAGGAGGTGGCAAAAACTACTGCCTACATAGGAGGAAAGAACTTGGATAAAAACGGAAAAAGTCTGTATGACCAAGTGTTTGTGACGGAAGCTGATAGAGAAATGCTGGAAGGCTTTTGGGAAGATTCCATTGATGATGTTTCCGTAGCCTTGGAGAGTATTCTTGGATGGCAGAAGTGTGACTCAGGCAGCAACGAGGTCTTTGGTCTGAGAGTAAGCAGCCTTTTTAATGAGAGTTTATTTAAGACCTTAGAATCAACGGTTTTTAGTTATGTAGTCAACAAAATAGTAGCAGAATGGTGCTCAGTAGTCTATAAGGATAAGGTGGAAGATTATCTCTCCAAGGCAAACGTTTTGCTGCTAAAGATTGACGCAATCATTTATACACGTAAAAGACCAACAAGATAGGAGGATAGGATATGAGGTATTGTAATAAAGGATATAAAGTGATGATAGAGTTGGAAAAGAATGAGTTGGTATATGACATCAAGAATACTGCTTTTTCTTTTGCTGATTCTTATTCCAAGCAGAAAGGTATAGATGCCAAACAATTAAAGAATGTGTTTGACGTATCAGAGGAAGGAAACCGAGATAAGTTAGCAAGGATTCTAGACTCAGCAGTAGAGGATTGCAGAGAAATGCTTTTCCGTTTCACCAAGGTGGAAATGCTTGGTGGCGGCTTTGATTCCAACGAATGGGAAGAGTGCATAGGCTCGCCTACCAACGAGGAGGATGCCTATTACTTGGCGATGAGGATGTCGCAAGGTTTCTCGAAAACAAGTGTACATACCATGACCGTCTACTTGCATGACTACATCGTGAACCAATGCCTTTATGAGTGGTTGATGATTGTATATCCTGATGGTGCTGATAGGTTCTGGGCACTGGCTGAGGATAAGAAACAGAAGATTAAGGATGCCAGCAACCGCTCGGCTGTTAGAGCAAGAATCGCTTTGCATCCATTTTAAATGATTAGTCGTTTAAGGCTAAGATAAAGCAAGGGAAGCTATCCATCACGGACTGCTTCCCTTTATTTTTTATATAGCAAAAAAAATATTTATCTAAGTTTATGTTCCACTAGACGTGGACTCCTGCTTGGTAGTTACCGAACCAGTAACAGCAGCATTAATATTGATACTCTCAGGCAAGGTCTTGACATTTACGTCTGTAGCAGCCAGTTTCAATCCGTTCTTCTGCTGGTCGGCATACTGATTCTTATCCTGAGCGATAAAGTTGTTGATAGCTGTAGCTATGTTGTAGAGCAGTTTATCGGTGTCGCTGCTGAGAGAATCAGAATCAACTGATGCGTACTTGTTGTTCTCAACGGTTGCCGATGTTGTCTCCTTCTCACGATACAGAACAGCCTGATTGATGAACTCCTGAGCAAACAAGAATGACTTGCTTACAAGTTGCTTAATCTTGGTGTTGTCTATATTGAGCGGATTCTCATACTTCTGTAACATAGCCTGCAAGCAACTTGCGGCTACTTCTTCTCTAGGCTGTAGGGTAGCGATTGAGAAGATTTCCTCTTCTTTGCCGCTTTCCTCTGTTCCACCTGTCTCTGATGCGGTAGCTATTCCGTATTTAGGGAATGGGCGAGCATTTGATGTTCCATTAGATGAGGTTTCTCTGACGAGTTTAGTGCCAGTTGTTTTTGTGATGTTGGAGTCTACAATATAGGCAACACCTACTTTAGTTTTATTCAGATTATAGAGATTTCCGTATGAGTCGAAATAGAACAACTGGTATAAGTTGTTGTTGAATATCACATATCCCATGTACATATTTGTACCTAAAGGATAAATGTTGATACATGTGGATAGAACTATCTTGTCATCTATTTTCGTTCCCAAGGATGCACCTTGCTCAACCTTGTATTTATCGAAGTCGGTTAATGTATATTCTGCCATAATTATCTGAGTTTATTTTGTAATCTTGTTTGGAATTCTGTAGATAGTGCGCTGATAGATTCTTTTGGGGCAAGATTGCCCATAAGCGCAAGCCTGAAATATTTGTATGGCGAACCGATAAGGTTTCTGAGATACATATTTACAGAAGAACCAACGTAATACCAATTAGCTAAATCATTACTTCCAAACAGAACCGTTCCACACTTTCCTGCCTGAATGCTGCTGAAATATCCTCTTGTAATGCAATCGAACATGGTCTTATAGGCATCCTGACCAAGCGTTAAAGGACGGCTACATAGGAAGAATGGAACATTCTCTGTTGGCTCCTTCACATACACATCGAGTATGTTTCCTGCTTTGTCTGTAGCGTATGACTCTGGATATATGTTTACTCGCTTGTTGAAGACATTGTGCATGGTTCCCCACATCTTGCTTTTCAAAGAGTAAACGTAAGCATAAGTATAGTTTGGGTTGAACACTATGATACGGCTATCGTAATAGTCGTAAATCATATCAGCTTCTTCGAGATACTTACGGAAACGGACATACTTCACATCTGACTCAGGAATATTACCTAGTGAAAGGAGTTTATTCGGATAGGTCTTATCCTTTGTTGAATGTGAATAAATGGATAGAAAATCGAAAGGATAATCATCCAGTACATCGGTAAGACAAACAGACTCTCTTCCTTGCTGCATCATGATTCCTCGCTCTGTCGGGAACAGAACTGCATCATCAATCTGCAAAATGCCTTTAGGGTTGGAGCAAATTTCACGTAAAGCTGGTTGTCGTGACTGATATGTTCCTGTATCAGTCAACATGACTACCCATACACCTTCATCGGTGAATGCGTAGAGTGGAGCATCGCCAAATTGACCTTCGCTGATTGGTCGGGTGTTGGCGGCTAGTGCGCTTATGATAGAAGAACCTACCTGAACAGAATTTGCTGATGGGAATACCAAAGGATTCTCGGCTTCGCTAACCTTTATGACGTTTGGATGCTGTGTGATATATTTTTGGCTCACGACATTACTTAAAGCAGCATCGTATTCTTCCTTGGTTATCTCTGTGAAGTCACCTGTATCTATTGGTGTGTTGTCCCAATAATATGAAGATGAAATGACCGTTCCACCTTGATTTCCAAAACTACCACCTCCATTACTTCCTGCTCTCGTTGTTCCACCTGATGAATCCTTTTTAAGGAGTTTATGGCGGTATATTTGCATGAAAGCAGGAAGACCAGCATCATCGTGATATAGGTACATGTAATCAGACAACTCAGCTTTTTCTTCTTCTGTAGGCGCATCAACTCTTCCTCCAAAACCTTGATTATCCAAAGAACCAGAAGATTGTCTATCAACTGCGATAGGAGTGGTACGATTCTTACTGATATTGATATAGTAAGACATACCGAATGTATCGGAAGGCTTTAAACTTACCCTCTTGGAATAATACTTGTCATACTTCGGTAAGTGAAAATAGATAGTCATTGCCGTAGCAAGCGTGTTGGGGTATGCCAAGATAGGGCAGATAGGATATTGCAGTTTCCCCTTGTGGTATATATCTCGTTTGATGCTATTTTCGCTGATGCTTACCTTGAAGACTGCATCGCAAATATAATCGGTGGTAGCGGTGCTACTAGTTGCAACATCTACATACTCATTTAGGCATAGCTGTGCATTTGAAATTTTTCTCTTGGAGAAAATATCTGTATCGAAAGCATTATAGATGGTCTTCTTTACGTTTCCTATATGCAATCGGTTGTTGTATGTTATAGAGCACTTGCCTCCAAAAGTGTCTCGCTTGAAGTCTGCCAAAGAAATACTTTCTTCTGTCTGTAAAACTCGTTTGAGTTGTATATCTGTGCCTAGCTTTTCCTTGCTGATACTGGCACTTAGATAGAAGGATTTGTTTTCAAACGACTGATAAATATCTTCCTCTGACAAATATTGGAAGGCATCACAATTCACACCTGATGCCATTTTGTTATTCCAAAGAAAACAATTATTTCGTGAAATACCTCTAGTTCTTTTTTCTGTATCAATAAAAGATTCAGGCTGGGACAGATAAACATCTACACCAAGAATAAGGTCTTCCAAGCCTTCGGGTATATCCATGCTGACATTTATGGTGTGGGTGTGAAGACTTGTGCTTGTGCCTACAGATTTCTTTTCCTGATACCAGATAAACTTATTGAATGATGTTTCAGGCGCAAGGATGAATGGATTTGATATATTTATGTGTGAGGTTCCATCATATAACTTGATAGCCAATACTCCAAAAACTGTATATTTGAAGTACTCCTTGCCTTTTTCGTTTAGTCGTTTGTTGATAAGTGAATCAAATGCGTTGAATATGATAGATGCGCCTTTGAGAGAAGTATCTACGTTATTATTAAAGTGTCTGTTCGTCTCAAAAGCATTATCCCAATCATCGCCAAGGTTGACTGATACATCACATTTCTCAGACTTAACATTGGTGATTGTTGCACTATAGCTAAGTGAAGAAAGGTCGAAACTTGTGTAGTTGCTACCTTTCCAATATGCGTACATTGTTTTCTCGTCACCTATGAAACATAAGATATTGCCAACTGCTGTGACGGCATTGACGTGGAATCCGTTGAGGTTGATGGTGTTCTTGGTTCCGTCTCCACTTTTCTCTAGCCAGTACCAAGTATCATCTGATTTACGGATGATGTAGTGAGAGTGAATCGTTTCATCGTGTGTTACCTTATGAACCAGTTCTATTGTGTCTCCTGAATCCAGCGTGATGTTCTGCTCTACTACTACTGGCTGGTGGATAGGGTGGAGTGCCCCATCCTCGTTGATGAGGTTGAGGCAGGTTGCCAACTCCCCATCCTGACAATCGTAGTCGGATGGAGAGTGGGTAATCCCTTTGAGTATTACTTCTTGTCTTGTTGCCATGTGCTCGAATTTAAGTTTGGTCGCATGATTTCGTAATAAGGTTCGCCTTTGGCTGACTTGCGTGGGATGCAAGTCAGGCGAACCATTCTGTTGATAGGAAGGTTGTACTCATCAAGGATGGAGGTGATGGAAGGGTAGTCACTTCTGAAACCTACCTTCTTATACTTCTGATTAAATTGAAGCTGAGCGAAGGCGGTGTTGGCTTTGCGAAGTTCTTCCCAGTCCTCACGCATGCAGAATCCGTATGTACCTCGGTCAGATAACCTGAACACGAAGATGGAATTGTCTGTTCGCTCCTTCTGCATGATGTGGTCATAGATGCCCTTGGAGAGCGTGACCGAGTTGGCTCTTCCGTCCAGTACCACAAAATCGTTGCGGTGCCTGAAACCATTTACTTTATCTATTAAATACTTGAATTTCATGTTGCAAATATAATATGAAAAGTGATAAAATGGATATTATCCGTTAACTTTGTCTTTCCGCTTGGGTCTACCATTGCGGTTGCCATACTTGGTGATGATGGCAGATGCTCGCTCAGAGCGGTAACAGCCACATGATTTGGTTCGTCCGTCACGAAGAGCAGAACCTAGAACCGTACAACCCCTGCCACAATCACATTTGCATATCCAGAACGCACCATGCTGGTGGTTCTCTTTATCAGATTTTCGGCAGACGAGTAATCTGCCGAAACGCTGTCCAGTAAGGTCTATCAACTTTCCCATACTACTTCTCTGCCAGTTTCTTTGCCTCTTCAACTGATACTGGCTTTCCGCTAAGAGGAATGCGGAAGTCGAACTTTGAACGGAAACCATAATAGCCTACGAAATCGAAGCTCTGTTTCATGCGCTCGTCTGTGGTGATGTACTTCTTGTAAGCCTTCACCTCCTTCTCTGAGCGGTAGATGGTAGAGTTGACGAAGTAGGAACTGGTTCCCTTGTTAGCGATTACTGCAATAAAGAACTGCTTACCAAGGAACTTCTCCTTGATACGCTGAATGATTGAGATTTTCTTTGTATTCATATATAAAATTTGATTAATTATTAAGAAGAATGCAGATAGGCTGCACTCTTAAAACTATTCGATTCCACAAGATACGATACCATCTTCTTTGTTGATACCTCGGAAGTGCTCGCATCGCTGGCAAGCAAGGCTACCTACCATCAGTATTTCATGGGTGTACTTGCCGTATATGCCGAATGGGCAGGGAGTGGTGTACTCAAAGTGCCCACCGACAAATTCATTGACGTTAAATTTTGGATATTTCATAGTATGTTAGTACGCCGTGTATAATTCTAGATTTTTGTAGTATTTTCTTGTAACAGAAAATATTTTTTTCTTGTCTCTTCCACATGACTTTTGCTCAGGGCAGAAACCTCTATATACACATTGAGGAACGCAAGCGGATGCAAGCAAAGGTTCGATACAAGCCAACTTATCAAGTATCTTATACCACACCTCTCTTGTCTCATTGGATGCCTTGTTGCAGAGTCTCAGTTTGGAGATATTGATAATCTCCTGAGCGTTGAGGGATAATTGTAAGTTGACCAACTCATCCTGACGCATATCGTGACGTGATACATTGGAGCCAGTAATATCTGGTCTAGATGTGGAGACGAATGGCTGTGCATGAACGTGGCGAACAAAATGGTTACTCACCCAGTATGGTATGCCATACATCTTAATATCGAACTCCAATTCTCTGAGCGGTGAATGCTCGCTGAGAATCATCTGTTTCTTGAACTCATCGCTAGGCTCATGACCCAGCGGTTCCTTGCCTTGTGTGAACCGAGCAGCATCCACTACACGCTGCCAGTCCGTTACTCTTCTGATTTCTATCTTCATGGAATATTTTTTTTAGATAGCTTATAAATTTTCAAACTCTTCATTTAAACCCAGTTTCTCTTTCTCAATAAAATCTTTGAATCTAGAGACAAAATCCTTGTCGGTTGCAATCTCTGAAAAATTGTGATTAAAAACTGCTTTATAATTGAAGCTCCACTCTACATCGTCAAACTTATCGATACAATCTTTCAACTCATCAAGTTTACTGATGGTAGAAAGAATTTGTTCTGCTCTTTTGTAATTCTCTATCTTCATAATTTCTTCTTTAAAAAATTATACTTAATTATCGCCAAGAATATCATTGATTTTCTTTCTGATGAACTCATCAGAAGAACTCTCCTTTATTAGAGCATCAATGTCTGGTAACTCTGCATCAACTTTGTCTTCTTGCATTTTTGAGGTAAGCATACCCATTACCAGTTTTACCCAAGAACTATTTGCCATATCTGCCAATGATTCCTTTTGGCTTTCATAGGCTTTCTTCAACTCTCCGTTATCACGGAAATATCTGAGAACTTCCGTCAATGCAGCAACAAAGTTCTTGTCAGACATCGGGTTGCTCTTTGCCTCTTCCAGTTTAAGCATTAGGAAGAGTAATGATGAATGTAAATCTGTTTTACCCATAACTATTCTTCGTTACATAAAGTTTCTACTACCTTTGTTCTTGTGGTTTTTGTTGCAGTGTCATATTCGTCATGAATAGCTTTTGCCACACCTTTTTTGTTGGTAAAATAAACCGCTCTGCTACCATCATAGAAACGATATACGGTTATACCATCCACAACAAACAGCTTCTCTACTTTAATTTCATTAATAGAGTCTGATGTTTGAACATTAATTCCTTTGTTCTCGTTGCAAGAAACGAGCAGGAATATAACCGATACAAATAATAATATAATCTTCTTCATACGCTACTTATCGAATTTGTTGCCGACAACTACCATATCTTCAGAATGGTAGTGAACTAAGAAATCTTGACCAAAGCAGAAAGCAGCAGCTTTACTATCCCAATTAATATCACCTCTTCTTTCCGCATTGTTATCTTTGTGCATAACTATATCCCCCTCATAGATAGGTGCTCCGTTCTTGTCTGTCAGTCCTGTGAACATGCAGACGGTAGAAGGGTCAACACCAACAACACTATAATCACTCATACTACTAAAGTTATCTACTATGTAGGCTCTTTCTTTTACTCCAGCAGTACTTTTGATTATGCTACCAACAATCCATTCTCCGTTGTCAAGACGTTTAGCCTTGAACTTGATATTTTCTATTTTCATAATCTATTCTTTCTTTCCGTATAAAAGTTCAACACTCTTTCTTAGCACTGCCTCTATATGGTCTCTTTCGAGGTCTCTAGGCTGTCTAAGAAGCCATTCTATATCTCCGTCTATCAATTTTTGATAGGCTTCCTTACATATTTGCATGCTCATATTTATCTCTTCTAATATTTACCAATTAAATAACCGATAACTCCACCCATAAAAGCTATAAATAGAACAACTATGGTAAGTATAACATAAAATCCAAACATAAGCTATTCTTATTTAAGTTCTACTGGTTCATCGCTCCAAGACAATTCTCTTCCGATGAGTTTCTTGATGCTACCACTACAAAGAGAAATCTCAGTAAATGTATCTTTCCAACCATAATAGTTGTCTTTATCAGTCACTCTTATTGGCTTACACATTGAGATAAATTCTCTTCCTTGTTTTGTTACTGCTACCCATGCCATAACTATTCCTCTTTCATATAAGGACAAGCAACTACCTTTCGATAGTACTTACATTTATCCTTGTAATCACAAATATCACAAAAACAATACGCCATATTATATATGTTTAAAGTGAGAAGCAAGCACAGATAAAATAAAGTGCTTAATTTTAAAAATTACATTTATATGAAAAATTTAATTACTTTGAAGTCGTATGATAATTCATACACCCGTGCAATTAACCCAGACCACATTGTCTCGTTCTTTGAGGTGGATGGTGATAGCTGTATCAAGTTATCTAATGGTGAGACTTTCACCACCAAGATGCAGTTCTATGACCTTGTGGAATTGATTAACAAAAGCTATGAGTAAAGATACTCATTAAGGCACTTGTCTCTATTTTCTGGGCAGTTTTTAATTACCCACATTCTATCTCTCCACTCTTTAAGGTGTGAGTTATAGACCCATTCAAATCGTGCTATGTTTGTGCTAATAGGAGCATTGATATACAATTTCTTCTTTAACCACTTACGTAGCACCTTTTTTATTAACTTTTCTGTAATCATATTCTTCTTTCTTTTTACCCTCTCCTGTTGCAGGAAAGGGTGGTTAGTTACTTAGATGGCTCAGTATATGATACTGGCTCCCAAACATCATAAGCCGTCAGTAAAGCAGGAGCGATAACTGATGGAGCGAAGATGATTGAAACTACAACATCTGGAGCATTCAACTCGTAGTTAACACCTTCTACTTTGTTTTCCTTACTAGCCCAGCCATAAGGCTTTGCTGTAATCGTAGAGCCATATTTCTTTTTAAAAGTCTTCTCGTTAGAGCAAGAAGCGAACAAACTTACAACGACTAAGGCTGCCAAAATAATCTTTTTCATATTACTTATATTTATATCTCATAAGGGATGATTAATAAATCACAACACAATCATCAAATACTGATACACTATCAACATTCATGGGGTCCCCATTCTCTTGTGTACCATGAGAGTATGGGAAGTTGACTTCCATAGTTTTATCCTCAACCTTTGATAATTCGTTAATTAATTCTTCTACTGTCATATTCTATATATTTATGCCCAAAGACGATTAATCAATCTTCTTGATGCTATCAATTTCCATACTCCATAGTACAAACTCTCTATTGGAGCGAGTGCCATCTTTCTTAGCAGGGTTGATTCTTACATCAATCTCGCCATTATAGCCACTGTAATATCGTTTAGGGACGATGCTTGTAATCCAACATACATCACATCTAGAGCAGCTTACTTTATCGCCAACCTTGTATGGTAAGCCCTCAATGTACTCCGTTACGTAAAAAAGAATCTCGTCATTTATAGCATTAATAAGATTTTGTTTCTTAGTAACCTTTGCTTCTAATTCTTCTTTTGTCATATCTTTAAAATTATGCCCGAAGGCGTTAAACTTATATTTGATTGTCACACTTTTCTGTTTCATCTGGAACAGATAGTTCATCCCACATATCGCATCTATCATTATCATTGTAGATGCAATGTCTGTGACAGATTCCTCTAGTATCTTCTCTTAACATACCTACACCTCCATTTCTGAGTTAAGTCCTAGACCGAATAGAAGGTGCTGCAAGTCATGCACGTATGAAATATCCACAAGATAAAAATCATCTTGGCATACGTCATAGCTATCAGATGGAGCAATATTGTTATAGGCTTCTAATTCAATACAGCCTGCTTTCCTTTCTGCTGGGAACGCACGAAAGTATAGCTTGTCATTGATGCTATAATCATAGTCAATAGCATTTGCTTCCCATTTATTCTTACATAGAATTTTCTGAGTGATAGGAATCGGAACAATGTCCTTAACCCAAGCACAGCAGTCACCTAAGAGATAGCCTTTCTCTCCAAATTTCGCACCTTCAATGTTATATAAGCAGACAACACCTTTCGTAACCGTTCCATCGTCCAACTCCAAAGTCTTTGATGGGTCTGATGATGTTACTCGGTAAACGACATCTTTAGCTGTACCTAGTGGTACTCCGTTTGTCATCACCAAATCACCTGGTATATATTCTAATTTATTATCCATACGCTTTACTTTTTTTGGATAAATAGTTAAACACACCATCCGCAACTACCTACACATAGTTTGCACTCCAATTCGTTGCAGATGTTATAATATTCTCCTTCTGTTAAATTGTATTCATCTAACACTTCCTTTGTTGGAGGCTTTGGGTCAAAGTGCATATCTGCGCACGCATAAGGCTCTGCGCTGTCAGCATCATGGTCATGCATGTCTCCAAAGTCGTCTTGGTCTGCACCCTTTCCATTAATTGTAAACACCTCTAAACGACAAGGTAATGAATGAAAAGGTTTGATAATTAATTCCATACACTTTACTTTTTACGATGATTAAACTTTTTGATAGCATCTTTCTTTGAAGCTGCCATAATCTTAACACCCTTGATGGTGAACTCATGCTGCTCCTTTGGCTGACACTTCTGCTTGTCAGACGGAATGTTGCCGCTTGGTGCGTCAAGTCTAGGACTTGAACACCCGAAAATATCATCTTGTGCATAAGCTGCCGTAATAGACGTTATTAACGCCATTCTCATTAAATTTCTATTCATTCTTATCTCCTTTCTTTTTAGGAACATACTCATCAAGTTCATCGTCAAACTCATAGCAGTCTGGGCAGTAGTTCTTATCGCCAATCTCTGCCCATTCGCTTTCCATTGCTTGCTCTTTTGCAGTTCCTTCGTCCACCCAAGCCGCAATGCCATTATCATCAATGAAGGTTTTTCCGCATCTATCACATATTACAGAATACATAGTAACTGGCTTAATCATTGTTCACCTCCCTCCTTTGGTAATAAATCATCAATATACAACCAACGAGTAATATTAGCACCCGAACTATAAGCATCCCAATTTTTAAACAGAGCATCATTTCTCTTGAAAGAAATGTAGGTTTTAATGCTTTCTGTTATTTTTGCTTCTGCAAGGACTTCTGCAAACTCTCTTGGCTTTTCACTAGCAGGATGCCATAAGTCCTTCAAGAACTCATTGATAGCCAACTTAGCACCTAGTCCAATGGCTTCTTTGATGTCCTCTTTGTAGAACATTTCCTCTTTAGTATCATTGTCGAAGACTACTTCTTCACCATTTAACAGAAATCTATCTTCATAGATTTCTTCCTTGGCTTCTTCTATTTTCTTATCTATCATATTATTAAGTTTTATAATGACCTCCACGACCAGTATTATGCTGGGGCTAAGAAGGTATATGGGCATAAAGCCTTAACTTACTTTCGCTCATTCTGTGTCGTGGAAGTTGTATTATTCAAAATTATCTGTCGTACCTAAAAGATGCTCATTGCCTTCGTAAGGAATACAGAATTTCCAAGATAAACCTGTAGTTACATATCTTTCATCATCTTCTTTAATATGACTAAAGAAACTTGCTCTCCACACATCATAAATAGAGTCTCTAACTAATACTTTCTCAAAAGGTTTGAATTGGAGTTCTTTTTTAATATCCACAATCTGTTTCTTCTCAGCATCCCAAGCCTTTCCTTCCTTTTCGAGAGCATCAAAGAGCTGCTGTTTCTCTTCTTCTGTAGAAGAATACCATCCTTCTCCGAATCCACAGCTCATCAAATATTCATTAACCGTTAATTCACCTTCTTTAAGGCATGCATGATAGTATATTTCTGTCCTGTTTGGATACTTCTCTATAGAATTATTATAAATAATAATAATTCGGTCCTTAAAAGTAATTATATCTCCATCCTTGAACTCAGGCTGAGCCTTCTCTATCTCCAAGGTCTCCATATTCAGCTTACCACTTAATTCTTTCTCAATGGTATTGATGTATGTAGCGGTACAACTATGTGATGCTTTGTGCCAATCCTTTGTATCCAAAAGACATGAGTCAGAATGAATAGACTCTTTGTTACGCTTAACGAATACAGCCTTACTTGTTTGGCATGAAGAATGAGCAAATTCTTTGAATACACAATAGTCGCCCTCTCCATTAGCAAGTACATCGCCCTTCTTCCAAGAAAACTTTGCCCAATCACGCATTTCCTTAGAAGGAAAGAGAATCTGTAAACCATCAGGATAACCTCTTTCTGTACCAAATTCGGAATAACCACGATGGCAAGTAGTATTATTATTAGTCTCATTCGTACACCAGACTACTGTTTCTGTATCTGTAGTACTGATAGTATCTAACTCTACATCTATATTATGCAACCAGTCATACAACTTAGTTCCTTGCGGCTTATTCTTTAATATTTCCGCTATATTAATCTTTTCTTCCATATATTACTTCACTCTTTTGAATTGAACATCCTTTCCGTCTTTTCGATTGGTTGCGCCACACTTAAAATTTTTGCAAATAACATTATAAATATCGCCACACAACTCATCGAAGAAACAGCCATTACATTCTTCTTTCTCGCTTTCAACCACCTTCAAGACGATTTCTGACCCAATAGGTAAATCTTCCATAACTTTAATTTCTCATAATGTGACACTTGACAACCTTGTTGACAGCAAGAGGTTGCGATTTATTAAAATTCTCGATGATATTGCGTTCCATCTGCTCTGGGAAGATGGGTTTGGTGGGCTTTGGAATGTAGATGGTAGCTTGGATTTTGCTGCCATCACTCAACGTCATTAAGCATCTTCTTGAAATTTCTTCTATTCCAAACATATTGCTATCCTCCTAATATAAGCATCCGTGAAGGTACGGGCGAGATTCGTTATACTGCATTTTTAACCTGATGTGCTCTACGAGGTCTATGCCTTCTATATGGACTAGGGCGAAGACCATAACCAGAATCTCCTGCAAGCGTAAAGTGTTCATCCATGCTGGTGAGCAGGAGAAAGGGAAGTAGGTCATGCGAGTGATGATGAGATACATGGCATCAGGAAGGGAGTAGTTTCCGTGCTCAAACTCTACCTTGTGATATTCTTCTGTCTTTCTGATTTCTGTGTCGTTCATAAGGCAGATTACTTTCTGAGAGTCATACCATCCCAAAAGTGACATGATTCTGATAGCGATGTCTGCAAACTCGGACTCTACGGTTCCTTCCAAGGATTCCTCGTAGGCAGTATGCTCATCAGATACTTCTAGATACGTATTGTAGCCTTCAATGCTTCCGTGGCGGTCGTGACGGCTGGCTTGAATGGCTTCGCCCATTTCTGTAATGATGAGCATTAACTCTTTGTTGATGTCTAAATCTGGCTCATAAAAGCCTTTGGCTTTGGCATTTTCGTATGCCTTGGTCATTAACTGCTTTAGCAGTTGCTGTGTGAGTGGTGTTTGTTCCATATTGTTCTTGATTTATTATTTTCTGATGGTGAATGCCATATCGTTGAGGGTGCGGCACCATTTTATCTTGCCTTCTTCACATAACTCGTTGAGGGGTTGATAAGGCTGGTGGCATCCTCGGTTGATGATTTCGGCTGTGAGGACGTGAGGCGGCACGATGTGGTCAGCTTCACGCTCTGCCTGAATCTCAGCGATGATGGCTAGGATTTTTTCTTTCTCTGTCTTCATTTGGCGAAGGTAAAAATGAGACGTGGGTGACTTCGGACTGGAACAATAATAGTTCCCACATTCCGTTTAAGTCTTGTTGATACCACAAACCATCGTGCATTGTACCGATGATTGGGTTGCCTTTGTACCATAGTACCATTGTCTTGTGGGTAAATAGGGCTTTGTGCGCTTTGCTGATACGCTTGCCTACCTTGATATATCCAAAAATATCCATAAGCTAGAAGAGTGATAGCTGACCAGTCTTGTCATGGTAGTGATTTCCTGATGGGAAAATCAGTTCCTCGAACATGGCGGTCAGGCAGTTGGTTACTATTGAATTTCCTGCGAGGGCATAGAGTTTGCTCTTGCTGATAATAAGTTGACCAGACTTCTCCTTGCTCAGGAGTTTGTCTATGTCAGATTCGTGAACTCCCATCAGTCGGAAACAATCTCTTGGAGTGTACTTCCTGATTTGGATGGAGTATTTCTTTCCGTTGGGAGCAGTATGAATGATTTCTTTGTTCATGATGGTTACGAATGTCATGTTTGACTTATCTATGGTTGTATTGATGGTAGGGGAGATACCTTGTATTACAGCTTTGTTGTAGATGTCGAGAACTTGACCGCCTACATCAGGTTTCACCTTCCCTGATATGAGCAGGGATTTCATTCTCTTTCCTCCGGTTATTATATCTCATTTACGATTAATACTAAGTTGTCTGTAAAGAAACTTGTGATTGTATTACTGAGTCCATCGGTACGTGGTATTCTATGCTTCATCTTTGCGTGGAAGCTGCACTTATGAGTGTCGTATGCTTTGCGTAGCATCCTTCCTTCGGCTGTGCGTTCCTTGTAGAGAATGGCTTTTCTCATATCTCTTTGACGATTAAGAATAGTGGGATGCAATTACCTCCGTGACCCATGGCTGAATTGAGAGTAGGGGAGATTCCCTTGGTGGAATAGACTCTGGTCTGCTGCTCTATTCTGCCTTTGATTTGGAGGTTTGCTAGCTTTATAATTTTGTCGCACATTATAATTTCTTGATGATTAAAACTCCACCTTTCGGATAATGAGCGGTGTCTATGAGGTTCATGATACTTATCATAGAGAAACTGGCTGTGACTGCTACAGAGCATCCATCAGCAGTTTTCGGTATTGCTATCTTCGGGGTATAGTTTTTCGATTGATTCATTGATGTCTGCTTTTGTGAGATACTTTTCTAGGAGCGGCTGGGATAGGAAATATTCTGGAGATACGTTGTCTTCCAAGATGTCCTCAACCGTTGACTCTAGCTTTATGGGAGAAGGGAAGTGATACTCTGGGTTCGGCTCATCCTCTGTTCTGAGTATGGAGATAACGAAGATACGCTCACGATTCTGAGGGATTCCGTAATCTTTGGCATTAAGTACCTTGTAGAAGGAGGTGTAACCGAAGGAGTCAAGGTCTTTGAGGTACTGGAAGAAGTACTTCCTCATCTTCTCTGTGAGTAGACCTTTCACATTCTCTAGCATCACATACTTCGGTTTCTTTACTGCCAGCATCCTCTTCTCCTGAAAGATAAGGGATGAGCGTGTGCCGCTTCCTTCCTCTGCTCCTTGGCGAAGTCCTGCATTGGAGAAATCTTGGCAAGGTGAAGACCATGATATGAAGTCGAAGTCGGGAACCTCATTCCAGTCTATCCTAGTCACGTCTCCGAAGTTAGGTATGTCTCTTCCGTGCAGTAGTCCGTATGCTTGGATGGCTGATGGTTCTATCTCTGAGTAGCCCACTACCTTGAAGTCGAACTCAGGATGCTTATCTTTGAGGTACTTGAAGGCTAGGCTCTGACTGCCATAGCCAGCGAATGCCTCAAAGACTCTGAGAGGATGCTGCTTGTTGTACTTACTGATTGCTATCATTTTGGTAAACAGATTTGTGGTTTATGGATTCCATTGGATGCCCAAGCGTTCCAAGGTTCCGTTATCACGATATATCTCCAACTGCTTTTTGCATAGGCTATGAGGATTCTTTTGCAGAAGCTCTATCATACCTATGATGCGTGTCTTGAAAACGTTGTCCTTATCCGCATTTGTTACGTTCTGTTCAGCCTTCGTCTTTGCGATGAGTTGACTGATTTCGGAAGGATTCTCGTTAACGGATGCTGGCGGTGGTGTTGCTCCGATGATTTCATCTTCCCATCCTCGCTGGTTAAGGAAGGTTTGGAAGTTCTTGCGATATTTTTTATCCTCGGTTGCAATCACATATAATGGAATATACTCTATAGCTGCCTTGCGGTCTTTCTGGCTCATGGAGTTCCACTTCTTTTCGAGTTTTGCTTTGCAGCCTACCTTCTTTTCGTAGAGGTTCCATGCTCGCTCAAAGGTATATTCGTCTTTAACTTCCTTGGGTGGAGCGGTAATCTTGTAGCCATTCTCTTCTAGAAGCTGGATGGCTTGTTTGATTTCATCTGTCATAGTTCACCATTTAAATAATTGTCGATTGCTTGGATAAATTCATCTATAGACCGGACGATGATGTACTTGCCACCATGTCGTTCTACTTCATACTGGAATACCTTCTGTTCGGGTTCCTGCCTACCTTTCGGTGTTTTGTTTTCTATGCAGAGAAAACCGTACTGGGAGGTGCGCTTCAGAAGCAGCATATCAGATACTCCTGCCTTCATACCTTCTTCTTTGAGCCATGCGGCTTGTCGGGTAGTTCGCTTGCCACCATTGGGAACGGCAAAGAAGACTCCTTCAAGGTCAGGATATACCCCACGGATATACCTGACCTCTGCGGCTTGCAAATTGTGCTCATCGTAGGATGAACGCTTGCGTATCTTCTTACCTTCCTGCTGTAGCTTTGCTTTGATTTCAGCGTAGCTTGCCATTACCAGTCGGTTGAGAAAAGGTCGTTGAGAGAATCTTCACCCATCAAGCGGATGGCTTCCTTTGTAAGTTCTTGCGACTTGAAGTAAACACTCGCTTTGTTCAATGTTCTTGTGTACATTTCGATAAATGTATCACCATCTTTATTGATATTCCATTTTTCATCGTCTCTGTCGAAGTTCGGTTTCCAGTCACCATTGAGAAACTTGGCGATGTTCTGCAACTTGATGAAAGCAGCTACACGTTTTGCCTGAGCCATGCTAGTGCAGTTGTTTAAGTCGTTATAGTTATTTTCATCTGAATATAGATAGTTGGTTTTCTTATTACCAAGCCAGTATGTTTTCTTGTCCAAGAACAACTCCTTGCAAATATCATCATAAGTGATAGGCTTGCCTTCCCCTGCATCAGTAGGATTCTCGTCTCCTTCAATCTTCTTGCGAATCATCGGCTTTCCATCCTCACCGATGAAGACTTGAAGGTTGTCGGGAATAGGAAGTTCTACGGCTGTACCATCCGTCGGGATAGTGCATTTGGTAAGACTCGCCTTTCCGTTATTGATGTTGGTAACGTCCTGATTACTGATGCCTTCTGCATGAATATCAGGAGTCTCTTCCTCGGCAATCTCTGCCATCTTCTTGGCAATCATATCTACACCTTTGCCAACGATTGCTCCGAAAAGCATCTGTGCAAATGGTGGTAACTCTGGGTTGTTGTTGCGCTGACGATTACGTCTGTTGTTGCGCTTTTCGTTTCTACGTGTCATATCAACTATAATTTTGTAAAATATTATTAAACTCGTCTTCTGTAACACCATCTGCATAGAGTATCGTGAGGATGGTGTCTAAGACTCTACTATATACTTCATTAAAGGCTGGCTCATCCATCTTGGCGAATGAGATAGACTTGGCTCTCTCCAAGAACTTCTGTCCGTTGAGGTCGTAAAGCGGTTCGCTGAATCCTGATGTTATCAGAAGTTGCTCACGGAATGTGTCTATAGAACGTAGGTTTGTGCGCTGCTGCTCTGTGAGACAATCCCATGCTGCTCTGATAAGGGAGAAGAACTTGCGGTGAAACTTAATGTTCCTTGGTCGAACTATGTTCGCCTTGACGATGGAACCAACCTTTATCTTTTTCATTTCCTCGTAATCATCATCCGTGTAGGGGCGAAGACCAGTGGAGGTTCTTACTAGATGAATTTCCATACCTTATTTATTATTGGTTAGAATGGGAGACCACTTTTCTGCTGACCACCTGCATATTGAGCGTTCTGCTGAATAGGTTGACCGCTTGCATTAACCTGAGGGGGAAAAGCCTGCATCTGCTGCTGGATAGGTGCTGGCTGCGGTGGGTAGTTGGCTGCTTGCTGCTGAGGAACCTGACCTATCTGGCTCTGTACCATCTGTCCCTGCTGCTGACCATTTGGTCGCTCCACCTTCCAACAATCCAACTGATTGAACCATCGTCCGTCTCTAGACTGATGTGCCTTCAATCCGATGTTTGCTGTGATGATTTCACCTACTTGGATGCCGAACTGCTGAATCTTGTCTGAACCATAAACTTGGATAACGGCTCTTGAAGGGTACTGCTCATTCAGTTCCTCAATAACATACTCTTGGGAACTCCATTGGGTTCCGTTTTGGGAAGTTCCCATTTGAACTTGCCCTGCTGAAATAATTTTACCAGTAAATTTAACGTTCATATCTATACTTAATTAAGTTTGATTCTTATTGATGGCTTGGAGATACTGACTTTTGTTAATCTCTCGTAAGCATTTGGATATTTCTCTTTGAAGAGTTTCGTGTCGAGCGTTCTCTTAGTTGTGCTCTCAACATAAGAGTAAGAACCGATATTGGTCTTGATGGATTTCTGCTTGTTAGCTTCCATCATCTTCATTATCTGCTCCTTCACATCATCCTGCTTAATCTTCAGGGCATCCATACGAGCGGTTATCAATCTATACTCCTGCTCTAGTGCTGAAAACTGCTCAGGAACTTCCACCTTATACTGATAGTCTGTATCATCAGCGAGATAAGCGTTGATTAAATCGTCAATCTGATAATCAGCTACCCTTGGTAGAGGTTGGAACTTGCTCTGTCCGTTCTTGAACCACATGCAGACTATCTCCTTCACCTTCAAGTCAGGATTCTGCTCCTCGAACCATTTTGCGTAGATGGATAACTGGAGCGAAACGTTGTCGTAGTGGAGGGTGGCGGTGGTCTTGTAGTCTACCAGATAGATGTTGCCTTCGTTGTCTGAGAAGACTCCATCAATGGCAGATGCAAAGTTCTCACCATCTGTAACAAGATACTCGGATGCTACATAGTGTAAATCGTATGCGACTAACATACTATGGAAGGCTTGAAGCTCTTCCGTAGGATTCGGGTACTTCTTGATGTCTGCATCGAAGATGGAGCAGAAGGTTTCAAACGTGTTGTGGATAAGACCTCCTCGCTCTGCAGCCTTCTTCAATACAGCCTCGGGAATATTCTTGTAGGTGTCGGGGAAGGCTTTCTTGATTAGCGTTCCCGTTACTCCTTTCAGTTCCTTCTTGCCGATGAAGTACTGATGAGACTCCTCAATGAATGTGACTTTTGGCACATTCAGGTTGATTTTCTTTGTTTCTGTTGTCATATTATTGTATACCTAATTGTTTCTTCTTGGCTGATACTGCTTGCATGAACTGAGTGTTAGAGCAGAGTGGCTGGTAATGCTGAATTACCCACAACAGATTATCCTTACTAACACATCTGCTCAGATAACCCAATCCTTCGTTCAGGTCGCTCGGGTGGTACTGAGAGGATGCTGTCTGCTGGGCGGCTGGCTGCTGAGTCTGTGTTTGCTGCTGCGCTTCCTGATGCTGCCCATCGTTGGTGGTATCAGAATCAGCATTATCATCAATGGCAAATAGACCGTTGAGAGCATACTTTCGAGCGTAAGAGGATGATGCTCCAGTAATCTGACTGCCATCCATACCCTTTTTGGTTTCCTCTTCTCTAGCCCAACCAGTTGTTGTTTCGCACTCGCCCTTCTCGTTCTTGATGGTAGCAGTTGCCTTCACGTAGATGCGGTTGCCTATCAAGATTACATCATCGGTGATGATAAGCGTACATTTCTGCTTGGCGAGTAAAGGCTTGACAGCTTCAAGAATGTCTTCTGCCTTGCGATACTTGTAGCCACCGAATTTGTTGAACTGACTCTTCGGGGCTTTCAGTTCTGACTGAATTGCGATAAGTTCTTTCATATCTTATATGTATTAAGTTGTTATTGATATTTCCATTCATAGCGGCTGCATTTGTAGCCACCATCTGGGTTCTTATTAGGGTTGTCACACATGGTCGAGAAGAGACAATCGTGACAACTATTTGCTTTATATCTCATATTGTATGGTTTAAATGTTCAAATTAAAAACCCCACGATTCTCACGAATGGTGGGGAAGAGAGTTTTTTATTTTTGTTTAACCTGAGCGGTCGCTACCGCATCGAAATGTAATCTGTATGAAATTTACTAATATGTCAATATTTGCAATTTCCTTTAGAAAAGGAGGGGCAGTAAAATGAATATGATTAAAACTGCCACCTCCGTGGAGCGACATCTATACAATCTTGGCGGATGGTGAATCGCTCCTTGGTTCCCTTCTGCATTCATGGAGGCTTAGGACTCCCAGCACAAGTAATCGCACATATTGTGATATATCTGATTTCTATAAAATAACCAATAACTTGAACCGAATAGAAAGAAAGCGTGCTGGCTGCATTAGAACCGATTTGTAGTTGTGCGCTCCTACCTTTAGATGCTACCTTATTATATAAGGGTCACGGCATCAGGTCTGCTTCTTCACAAGTGAACTCCAAGTTTTTCCAAATTCCACCTATCAGGTGTATGTACTCGCTTGCCACTTCCACGTCTAAGCACCATCTGTGGTTAATGATGCTCCTTTTGGGTACGTGTACCTCTCTAGGAAGGTTTATCCTATCCGATATAAAGCCTTGGAATCGGGCTATATAGGGCGCAAGGTGGGACTCGAACCCACGACCTCGAAGGCTCATAAACCTTCATACTCTACCAACTGAGTTACTTGCGCTGGGTAAAAACTTAAAACATGTAAAATTATAACGACAAAGTTATTGTGGAGACTGGGAGTAGCAAACTCCAAAAAACCTCTGCTGTTTACCGAATAAAATTCGATGGCTGAAACGTTATAAGAACACATTAAAACTTAATACTAAACTAAATTTGTGAGGTTCAATCTCCATATATCTTACTTGCCTACCTCCTTGAAGTAGGAGTGGATTTCCTTAACGGCAACAGCGAAAACCATTACGCTGGCTACCAACATTACATCTGCTATCATAAGTTTATCTGTTTAATGGGTAAAACAATAGGCTGCTGCCTCTGATTTCAACTCTGCCATGCTCTTTCTGCGATTCTGAGTCATCCACTCTTCTAACTCGCTCTTCTTGAAGTAGAGTCGGTTGACATTTGGTTTATAGCAAGGAATGATGCGATTCCTGACGTTCTCTCTCACTCCTCTAACCGTCATACCAAGAATGATTGCAGCTTCATTAATGTTGAGCACATTCTTTGCAGCTATGAGCGAATACTGCTCTATGCGGTCTAGCTGCTCCTTAATCTCTGGGTCTATCATAATTATACCTCCTTCTTTATTATTAGTAGAAAACTACCTTATAATCTTCAAAACCTTCGAACTCATTCAAGGCATCCTGCCTGATGCTTTCGGCTTGCCTGCTACAGCTTCTAAAACCTAGAGCGTTGTAGATTGTTTGCTTTCTGCAACCATAACGCTCAGCAAGTTTTTTCCGTCCTTCAGGCGAAACTTTGATAATTTTTATCTTTTTTACTTGCATATCTTAATTTTTTATTGTACTTTTGCTTCTAACAATTAAGCAACTTGTTGTTTACGAGTGCAAAGATACTCTTTTCCGAGTAAACTACCAAACGTTTTCTCGAAAAAGATTAACCCTTTAAGATTAATTAGTTAACATTTATAAATGTAAAATGTATGGAAGCGACTATTTATCAGAGAGTTAAGTTGGTTTTAGAGGATAAATCTATTTCCGTTAATGCTCTCTCTAAACAGATTAATGTGGCGCAAGCTACTTTAAATCCTCAGTTAAGAGGTGATAGAACTTTAGCTGCCAATATCGTAGAGAAGATATTGACTGCCTTTCCTGACGTATCTGCTGAGTGGTTGATGCGTGGGGTAGGTACTATGTATAGCAACCAAGATGCAGATGATTCATCTTATATGGTAGCTGAGACTCCTCATCATGAAGAACCTAAGATAGAAGAGCCTCATCAGGATGATTCTGTCTGGAAGGCTAAGTATGAAGAGTTAGAGAAACGCTACGACCAGCTACTATCCATTTTAGGCGGTGGCATGAGACAATCAAATGTCTGATAATTAAAATGTGGTAGGTATGAAGTATTGTGCATATCTTTTTATTGTTCTTTTTACTCTTTGTTCTTGTGGAGACGAATATTTGAGAAAAAGAGTCAATACTTTAGAAAAGGAAGTTGATACCCTTAGAAATGAGATAGCCATATACAAGGGAATGGAGAGGGACGTTAGGTCTAGAGATTTAGATGATTTGGTTTTTTATATCTCTTCAAATCCTAAATATTACCATTATTATTCTGATTGTGCAGGGCTTACGGTTGGAAGTGGTAAGGTTGAATCTATAAGATTAGAAGAAGCTATAGATAAAGGTAAGGTCTCTTGTTCTATTTGTGACGAAAATAAGCAAATCTATTATGGTTGCAAAGATGAATCAGAGTCAGTATATATATGTACTGGAGAAACTTCTACTAGGTATCATAGCGACCCTGATTGCCGTGGTCTCTCTCGTTGCTCAGGAGAAATAGAAGAGGTAAGCGAGGAGGAAGCTGAGGATATGGGCAGAACTCCTTGCAAGGTATGTTATTAATTAAATTGTGAGATATGAAAAAGATTTTATGTTTTATGATGTTTATCTTGCTGCTTGTATCATGTAGCAAGGATTCTGGTGAGGAAGTTGGGCTGACTTCAAACTATATAGAGGTTGCTGGAGTCAGACATCAGATTGATAAATTCACGATTGAGAACGAAACCGATTTTCGTATAGGCTCCAAGAAGGATGGGACTTATATTTCTTTCGGTTATACTTGGTACAAAGTACCGATTGGCGAAAAGGTATATTTCGTTGAGACAGACGAGTATTTGGATTATTTTGAGTTGGTGGATAGTTACAGAAAATGCGACTTAACAGATGGTTCTTCTGATAGTTTTTACTTAATAAAGAAGAATGGTGATAAGTATATCGTTAATATATATATAGGTTCGTCTAGATATAAGACGATTGTACATTATGAAGGAAAAATGAATCGGGTAGGAGGTAAATGTTACTCATAAGAGGCATTTACCTCCTACTTTCGCATTCACCGACCTCCCACACCACCGTACGTGCGGTTCCGCATACGGCGGTTCCTACTTTGGGTGCCATTCGAGA
>ENA-OQNN01000531-OQNN01000531.1-human-gut-metagenome-genome-assembly--contig:-NODE-531-length-37859-cov-8.734231_pt1 | contig 37859 bp, 24 predicted proteins | sample MGYA00242624_ERZ504870 | MGnify/ENA primary metagenome ERZ504870 (study PRJEB26092, sample SAMD00036379) | human gut metagenome | host: Homo sapiens | study: EMG produced TPA metagenomics assembly of... | reverse complement strand
AAATAGAGCCGAAAATTTTCTTAACTCCCATTGCTACCACTTCCTTTCACAAACGCCTACCAATCTACCGAAAAATCTCCAGAAAATACAACATCATCTTCTTCTGTTTCCATTTCGGAAATTGGAATTTCATTTTGCGGCTTATTAGTGTTATGTAAATGCAGCAGCATAACACCCACCACAACCAGCAATATAACTACAACGCAAGCCATTAGGCCCACCCGTAAATGGTTTGACGGTTTTTCTTTTGCTTCATCTTCCGGTTTAGAAACTTTTTGCATATCTTCAGCCGTTTTATCCGATAGCAAATAATCCACGGATACATTATACAGCTCACTCAATGCTCTGAGTTTCTCCCGAGAGGGAACGGCTAATCCGACTTCCCACCTTGATATAGCCTGACGAGATACATTAATCTCCTCAGCCAGCTGAAGCTGAGATAAACCTTTCTCCTTTCTCAAGCTAACTAACTTCTCTGCTGTAGTCATTTATTACACCTCTATATTACCCACATATTCGACTAAAATAAACCAATCTACGATTGCATTTAAGCAATTATAGATTGCATCTCATGCAATTCTCTAAATTTCACCTATTATAATACAATCTCCATTAAAATATGTAAATATCAACCACTCTAAATGTCCAAAACACATACAGCAAAAGCCCTGGCGTTTTGTGCTACACCAGGGCTTATTATCATTGCTTACAGCCGTCTGAACCACTTCTATAATCTACTTCTCACAGCCTTTATCTCCTAAAGAACCTGCTTAACCAGCTCCGTCCTTTCGGCGCTGCCCGATCCTCCGGCACGTCGGCAGATGCACGATCTTCCCCACCGGCAAGCTGCTGCTGCATTGTCCCAGCGTGGAGGGCCTGCGCCGCACGCGCAGTTTCCTGCGCTGCCAGCAATGCAGTGCTGCACTCCGCCAGCCTCGCGTTTAACTCTCTGATCTGCTCGTCTTTCACTGCCAGCTGTGCTTGCAGCGTATCAACAGTAGTCTGTAAAACGCCAACTAAATCGCAAACTTCATGGTTTGCGGTTTGCGATTGGTTGGCGTTTGTGGTTTGCGATTTGGTTTGCGATTGCTCATCGCTAACCGAATTTTCAGTCACTATTTCTTGCTGTCTTTTTTTCTGAAAAGCCATTTTTATTAACTTTTCTTGTTGGTTTTCGATCGCAAACTGGTTTCCGTTTTTTCGCAAACTTGATCGCAAACCAAGGTTTGCGATTTGCTTACTTACAGCAGTCTTTGATACGCCCAATTCGTCCGCAATTTCCTTGATCGTTTTGGCCATCTGGCACACTCTCCTTAAAACAGGTCGCTATGCGAACCAGTTCTAATCAGCTTCAAGATCAGAGCGTCGCGCTCAATCTTATACACCAACAGCCAATCCGGCTGAATGTGACACTCTCTCATGTCTTTGTAATTTTTCGAATTGGTCAGCGCATGATCTCGGTAGGCAGACGGCAAAGGCTTCTCCTCGCACAGCAATTCCACGACAGCACTCAGCTTTTGCGGATCGCAGCCACGCTTCACCGCCAGCTTATAGTCTTTCTTGAACTGCCCCGTAAACTCCGGTTTAAGCATTAAGGGCCTCCATCATATCTGCCACACTGTCGAACGGACCGTGCATATCTTCGTCATTCTCCGCTGCTTTCATCGCTGCATAAGTGATGTCGTTCGGCTCGTCCAGACGAACTTCAAACGGCAATCCATGATAGCGCAGTGCCTGACGGTAAAAAATGCCCGTAGCGGTGCTCAAATCCATGCCCAACGACTGAAACAAATCTGCCGCCTGCTTCTTCAGCTCCGGTTCAATACGAAGCGTCATATTACCCTTAGTTGCCATATAAAAGCACTCCCCTCAAAGCATATTACTGATATTCTACATCCATATTATATGCTTTATTTATTTGCGTTGCAAGCGCAATGCAAATAAAATTTGCTTGTGATTATTACTCTAACAATCTGGCAACATCTCGTTTAGCATACACCACACGAGCGACTGTCACCAACTTCTTTTCCTCGTCCACCCAATAGAGCATTAAAAAGTTCTGCACTAAGATTTTTCGATACTCACGCTTCAACGGGCGGATTGGTTGATACGCCGGAAGCGCATACGGAAATGTAAGTATGCTTTCCGCAGCGTTCACCAGTTCCATAGCCAAACGATCTGCCGCAGCAGGATTTTGCAGCTCTCCACTGATATAGCGCACGATTTCAACCATATCTCGCTGGGCAACAGGCAGGTACTCCAGTTTATACACCCTGCTCCCCTCCAATAGCGGCTTTCATCGCTTTCAATACATCTTTGGAGGAATAACGCTGATCTGTCAGCTCGGCCTCTCGCTCGGCCTCTTGCAGCTTGAAGTAAACCTCGCTTTCAAATTGCAAGTTTTCAAACGCTTCCATGCTCAAAACGACCATATCACCATACCCATTTTTGGTTAAAAACACAGGCTGAGCCGTTTCATGCACTGTTTTGGAAATGTCCGCAAAGTTATTTCGCAAATCCGATACAGGTCTAATCATATTCATACCATCAACCTCCTTACTATTATTTTAGCGTAATTATGCTAAAATATCAACATCATTTATTTTCTGTTTTGGGCGGAAACAAAGCGTTAACGCAATCGGTCGCTAAATAATTCATGTACTCATCGTCCGGCATAACGTTGATCCGGCGAATACCATTCGCCGCACCCCCAACCAGCAGCCCGGCATCGACCTCACTTTCCGCAAAAACCATGTGTTTTTCCTGCTCCTGCACCTGCTCTTTTCTGGTCTTTCCATGCAAGAACACTTCATAGGCTTCTTCTTCCGAAAGCCCGCGTTCCTTCGCAATCGCAGTCACCGCAGCCACAATCTCAGCTGCCTTACGCTGGCTCTCATCACCAGACAGCTGAACCATCTTCTCTTTGTTCGTATATTCGCGTAAATTCATTAAACCGGCCTCTTCCCACCAACGATATACTGTCTTTTTACTCAATCCAGTTTCTCTGATACACTCCGCTTTCGTCCCCTCTGAGTGCTCAGAACGCCACTCAGCTACCACAGATAGCTTGTCCGGCCTACCATTACCGTCCGTCCATTTACGCCCCTGTCGGCGCATACGAATATCTCGAATTGCTCTTGCTTCCTCCAGATGATCAGATTGCTTCTGACCATTCCTCCTGTTCTTCTCAATCTGAATACCGGTACGCCACACAATCGTATCAATCGGATATGTAGCATAGCTATCCGTATAAGCCTCCAGAGCGTGCATAACATCGTCCTCAGTGAACTCATCACCTTTTGTATTCATGAATGGAATAAGGCCGTATGCGTCCTCCTCGAGCGTTTCTCGGGGTACTCCACACTTCTGCGCATATGTCGCAAGAGTCATAATACACCAATATCTGTGTCCCTGTTCGGCACCCTCTTTTAACTTCCTAATCCACCAGTCATAAACTGCTTTCTTACAAGTCCATGTATTCCTCGGTCGCTTCTCCACAATACGCCGCTGATACCACTCTGGATACTTCTTCTTCGCATCTTCGAGCCGTAAATCAGACTTATAAACAAAGCTCACAGCACGATGATCCTCTGGCACAAACTTATTCAAATACTCTACTGTGACCTTTTCACCGACCGAAAAGGCACGGCAGCGACCACCATCTTTCGTAATCGTACCAACCACACGAAAACCCTGAAACAAACTCTCATACTGCACCTTATCATGCAACGAGGACGCGCCCTGTGTCCATGCCTGCCAAGTCAGCCGCCTTTTTAGCTTCTCCAACTCCTCAACAATGTTCTTAAACATCGGAATAGGCTGCTTAAAGACATAATAAATATGGATACCTGAGCCGGAAGATACCAAATACGTAGGCCGCGGCAGACCCCAAACAAACTGCAACATCTCATGACCACGGTTGATCTGCTCCATAAAAAAATCCCAATGCTTCCGCTCCGTCATACCATCAAGATCAATAGCCAACGCATACATAAACCGAGCATTGGAGGACTTCCGACTCTTACCTGCATAACTGATCGGGCTCATAAGACAGAAATCATGTGACCCAACCATATCCGCAATCGTATCAAGATCATCAGTAATCGTCATACGCTTTGCACGCTTGCTGCCTTTCTCAATAGCAATCGCTATACCATTATATTTCCCGTCCTCATACTCACCGCGCTCCTCAAAGGAGCCCTCCGGAAAGATGTCCCGATAAAAGTCCATATAGTGAACTTCCTCAAACAGCGCTTTCAAAGCACCTAAAATATCATACATCCCCATGCACCTCCAGCCCCCTATCAGGGCGTTATATTATCAATACAGTTTTTTTACCTTTTCCCGACAAAAAAATCGGTCGCTTTTCGACCAACTCCGGCCCCCCTCTGAGCACCCCTGCCAGCCCCCTATAGGGGCGTTATATTATCAATATATTTTTTCCATCTATTTCCCGACAAAAAAATCGGTCGCCTTTCGACCAGCTCCGACCCCCTCTGAGCACCCCTGCCAGCCCCCCTATCAGGGCGTTATATTATCAATATATTTTTTCCACCTATTTCCCGACAAAAAAATCGGTCGCTTTTCGACCGTATTTGCTTGTCCATATTTTACAGTAACGGCACGAGGGTGTCAATCCCTCGTGCCGTGTTTCTCTTTAATTTCTTGGAGCTGCACTCGGATACTCTTTTTTCTCTCTACTACTGCTTTAGGTTGTGCCTTTAATGTCCTATTGCACGCCTGTACCGTTGTACCTAACGCGGTCACAGCATTTATTATCCGCTGCCACCGCTCCCACGTTAACCCTTTTACTCGTCCAAAAAACGATTTCTTCGTTTGAATATCTTGAGTTTCCTCAGTTACTCCCATACATTTCTCCATAAGAGTGTTTACTACGCCTATTAGCAGTTTCTTTTGTTTCTGTAACCTCTCTGTTTCTTTCTTAAAGTTCGAGATCATCTCTCTGGTTTCGGCGCATACTTGCTTCAGCTGCTCGTTTTGCTTCTTTAGCTCTGCGTTCTCTTTCTGTATCTCCTGCACTTCGTCGGCTTCGTTCAGCTGCGCGTTCTTGTCTGCCAGCTTCTGCATTTCCGACTTGAGCAGCGATATTTGCGATGAAAGCTCCGATATTGTCTGCTTCTGCTGTTCGATTGTCTGTCTTTGCTCCTCGATCAGCTGCGAGCTGCTCTCTTGCACGCTGCGCTGTTTGCTGACTTCGTGCATTGCCCTCAAACTCATGTTCCAAGCTCTCCTTTCCAAAGTCCATGTTATAATACTTCTCCAGCTTGTTATTGCGGATTTTGCACTGCTTTTCGCCCTGCTCTTGCCGTTTTAAGTCTGTAAAGGTAATATATTTGTGGCTGTCCTGCCAGTCTACGCCGTATCCTCGCTCATTCATACGCTGCACAAAGTCTGTACGGCTGGTGGCCTTTTCTCGGCAGTCCAATATCGCCAGCGCAATATCTTGCACATAGCTCTTTACCTCGCCCTGCTCGGCCTTTTTGAGCAACTGATAGGTGTCCTTGCTGAACGCTGCCGTTTCCTCTCGCTCCTGTCCGTCAAAGGTCTTTCCCTTTTCGGTAATATGCAGCCCATATTTCGCGCAAAGCTGGTCGGAATAATCTTTCATGGCCTGCAGCTCTGCCTTGCTCTGCTGGAGCTTATGGCCGTCTACATAGCTCACGCTGTTCACCACAAAGTGCGTGTGGATATGCTCCTTGTCCTCATGGGTAGCAATCAACACCTCAAAGTCCTGCCACTCCGGCCGTGAGGCTGCTAGCTGGCACGCGATCTGGTGCGCCTGCGCCGGATCTATCTTCTCGCCTGGTGCAAAGCTCTGAACAAAATGCTTGTAGGTTCGCCCTCCGTCCTTATCCCACAATAATTTCGTAACTCTCATTTCATCTTTAACTGTATCAGGAACGCAATTCAAGCCACTCAGCAACTTTTGTTCCGTTTTTTCCTCTTGCATTACATAATCGAGGACTGTGTTTATCCCAGCTTTTGAAGATACTGCCTTAATGACTGCCATACCATTTTCACCTCATCTAATACCGTCGGCAATTCTTTTTTGTAATCAATATAGCCGCGCTCATTAAGTCTTTGGGCGATTTGGTTGAGGTTCGTGCCCTGCCGTTTCAGCTCCGGCACGATCTCTTTGATACCGTCCGTATTTACAATCTCCTTACCCAGCACGCAGGACAAAATGTACCGCTGCTGGTTCATGCCGCTTTCAGAAATTTTCTGTTGCAGCAGCTCCCATTCCTCCTCACTAACTCGGAACGAGAGCTGCTTCGGTCTACTCTTATTTGCCATGACCGCCGTTATTCTCCCTTAAATTTTCTCAGTGCCTCTACATAATCTCGGATTGCTTCTACTTCTTCGGCCATACTCAACTTGCTCGGCTTCCAATCGTCCAGCCAATACTGTAATTCGTCTTCAAAATCGAATGTGTCACCCGGCTCCATTTCGCACTCTTCGCGCCGTTCCTCAAACTCCTCTGGATGCGATTTGTATTCTTCGTTCTCCTCATAAAGTTCAATAAAATTTTCGAGGTCTGCGTTCTGCTCCAGCAAATGCCACAGCAGCGTTCTCTTATCATCACGCTCGAAGCCGCAGCGGTTGAACCAGTCCTCAGCAAGATAGCGTTCGTCCGAACCATTGGTGAAAGTGCCCTCGACAAGATCGCCAATGAAGCTCTCCAACAACCCAGAAACCGTCATGCCGTGGCTGGCTGCTTTTTGCAAAATGCGGTCGCAATCAGCATCGGATAATTTCAAAACGAGTGTCCGCTCTTTGATGGTTTCGCTCTCTTTTTTCCGATCTTCATACAACATAGGAAACCTCTCTTTCTTTCGTTCGCGGCGTTCTCCAAGCAGGGGATTGAAGGGGGTGCAGCCCCCTCACAAGCTCTAAAGTGGTAACACTTTAGATAGCTTGCAATATATCTCCCACACCTTCATTATACATGGTGGTAGCACTGCTGTCAAGTGTGGGAGATGGGCTTGCGGTAGCAAGCCCCAGTGCGGCAGATTGCGCTCTTTCCTGTCGCTATGAATGGAGAAAAACGAGCGTCAAGGGCTTGCTTTTTTCGCCCCGTTCAAGCCGTCTGCGCAGCAGATTGGCGTGCAACGGGTAGAAAAAAGTGGTTCGCATGAACCACCCTTGACGCTCGTTTTTCGGAATGTACGATGTGCACCGGAACTCAATCGCTGCACTTGTTCTCTCTTAATTCATAGCAAACAGACGCAACCTCCTACTTCCCATTAAGCGATAAATACGGGCTTGCGGTAACGCCGACCAAAGCCACGCCGCAAGCCCAACAAACAAGGCCACCCGAAATCTTTACTTCGGCTGCATTTTTATTATATCTGATTTCACCACAACAAACAACTTTCACTGAGTTGATGTTTTCTCGTACCCACACTCTTCTTCTTTCTACCATTCTTGTAAAATTGCCTAAAACCATCTTGCTATATCAAAACATTTTTGGTATAATTATCCCATCAAAAAGGGAGGTGTATCCAATGGTTTATTGATTTTACACATAAACAAGTAAAACCAACTCTACATATTGATAAAATGATTGATAAAAAGGGGTGCGTTATGAGATCTTTATTCAAAAAATTTATTGCTATTATGACCCTTTCTACAATTTTTATAACTTCCGCCAATGCAGTATATGTATACAGATACCAACAAGAACAAACAAATTGGTGTTGGGCTGCCAGTGCACAAATGATGGGACACACCATGGGACGTGATGTTACTCAGAGCGCTATCGTTGATTATGTTTTAGGAACGATTGCTAACGTAACTAGTGGCGATATTGAAAATGAAAAAAAGGCTGTAAATTACGCGACTTTACGTAATACTACCCTCCGAAGATCAGCGCTTTCCTTTGCTGCAACAAAATCTGAATTAGATACTGGTGAACCTATTTATATACAACTTGCCTGGAATGTCGGCGGTGCTCATGCAGTCGTTGTATCAGGATATAATACAAGTGCCGGTACTTTAACCATTGTTGATCCCGCGAAAGGCTGTGGTACAAAATCTTTTTCTTATAATAGTATGATTACAGGATGCACTTTTCAATCTGGAACTGGAAAATGGAGTAACTCTATCACTATTTGACGGAGGTGACACTAAATGTGTGGCTTGAAGAAAATCATTTCGATGTTTATTCTTTTGACATTGAGCATTACTCAGGTATCTGCTGTTAACATTCCAATTGAACGTTTGAACGTATCCAAGGATTATGCCTCGGTTCAAACTGCTGGAACTGATATATGCAATCTTGTAAATACATTAACCGAAAGCTCTACTCTACATTCCAATAATATCAACTGGGATAACGTATATAAAATATATGTTGATGATAATGATATTTTTACGTTATCTTCCTATTCAAAAAACGATATTATAAATTCACTAGACTACATATGGAGTTACATGGATAATGTAAATAATCATAATATCAGAGTAACCATTTCTCGAGCGCAAATGCCAGAACATGAATTGGTTGACAATGGTGTTATCAATGAAACGACATATAATGAGTTAGCGAAAAAAGCTGGCACATGGACAGCTCCAGAAGCAGAGATTGATACCACGCAAACTATCGCAAACATTTGGAGTTATTTACAAAAAGCGGGTATCAGTGACACTACTGATTTTATCTTGGTCGGAGGTACCGCCAAAATGAAATCCTTGTTTGCTATTACTTTTGCGGACGGATACGCAGACAAGATTATACCTCTTGCCGAAACCAACATCGCCATTAATAAAAATAATGATACTCTAACTCTGAGTAGTTATGACAATACTGAAAACTTAGAACAACTCGATGTTGGAAAATCATATGATTTTAAGGTAATCGCTAAAGCATTCAATAGTATTGACCCCTTAAAAACAAATAGTACCGGATCGAATGGTTATACTACAATCAAAAATACTGTAAATATAACTGAAACTATTTTTATAGGCATTATCCTATTTGCCGCCCTTACAGTAATCTATATTCTTAGAAAAAAGAAAATAACCAAATAACTACATAATTATAAAAGCCCCGGTGTTCCAGCGCCGGGGCTTTTCGCATACTCAGTAAGCATTCTTATAATTCTCTGTCTATTGTCATTATAGCATATAACTACTGCCTTAGTAAATCTATCCTCACCGATTACCCTCAGCCCAAATTTCAAATTGAGTGCGTAAAACCTCCAGCGTACTTTCTACCTCCTCAGGCGTACCGTGCACTCTGATTTTTACCATGCCTCGACCTCGCTTTCTACGATCTACAATGCACAGCCTTTATCTCCGAAAGAACCTACTGAACCACCGTCGATTGTTCGGCGCTGCCTGCCCATTCGGCACACTGGCAGCTGCACGATCTTCCCCATCGGAAAGCTGCTGCTGAATTGTCCCAGCGTGGAGGGCCTGCGCCGCACGCGCAGTTTCCTGCGCTGCCAACAATGCAGTGCTGCACTCAGCCAACCTCGCGTTTAATTCTCTGATCTGCTCGTCTTTCACTGCCAGCTGCTTATCCTTTACTAATAGCTGCGCGTCCTTACGATCTAATTCTTTTTGTAACATTGAAATCAGCACTGTTTCAGAGGTTTCGCAAGTTTCGCAACTTGCTTTCGCAGGTTTCGCAACTTCGTTTCGCGCTACCCCCAAATAGTGTAAATATAGCTTGCGTTTTTGGCTTTCGCTAATTGCGAAACTTCCTTTCGCATCTTTCGCAACATGGTTTCGCCGACACCACCCGCGAATTGCCTGTTCAGACACCTTACATTCTGCCGCAATTTCCTTGATCGTCTTTGCCATCCGGCACACCACTCCTCTTAGAACAAGTCGCTGTGCGTCCCCGTTCTGGTGAGATAAAGGAACAACTCGCCGTCTGCCACCTCATAGATCAGCAACCAGTCTGGCGTGATATGACATTCCCTGCAACCAGAATAATCGCCAGCCAAACGGTGATCCTTGTTCCTCTCTGGCAGGGTTTCACCTTCCGCGAGTTTTTTGATGATGTCCGTCAGCAAAGACAAATCATATCCTCTCCGCTGCACTCGTTTCAGATCTTTCTGAAATTTCGTGGTCGGGCGTACACTGTACTTCATGCCAGCAACTCCTTCATCATGGCATCAACATCAGTGTAAGTTTTGCCGATTGCAGGATCTTTCTTCATTCTCTGGACCTCATCAATAGCCTCTCTCGTCTCGGCGTTCGGCTCATCCAGACGAATCTCAAACGGCAGACCATGATAACGCAATGCCTGACGATAGAAAATACCCGTAGCGGTGCTCAAGTCCAATCCAAGCGACTGAAATAACGCCGCTGCTTCTTTCTTCAGCTCCGGCTCAATGCGCAACGTCATATTTCCCTTAGTTGCCATGTGAAAACACTCCTCTCAAAAATGTATCGCCTATATTTTCTGCTTACAGTATACGCTATTATTATTTGCATTGCAAGTGCTTTGCGATATTTATTTTATCTGATTGCCGTTCTTCGGTGGGAACAAAGCGTCAACGCAATCTGTCGCTAAATAGTTCATGTACTCATCGTCCGGCATAACGCTGATCTCTCGGATACCGTTCGCAGCACACCCAGCTAGCAAACCTGCATCGACCTCGCTCTCTGCAAAAACCATATGTTTTGCCTGCTCCTGCAACCGCTCATCTCTCGGTCTGCATTTCAAATACCGATTATACGCCTCTTCCTCCGATATTCCTTCACTATATGCAATCTTTTCAGCTAACTCCATCAGTTCCTGCGCCTTTTCACGCCGCTCGGACTCTGATAAGCTCAGCATTGCCCCTGTCCTCGTAAACTTTCTCAATTCTGCTGCCTGCTGTGCCAATGTCATATCCATACGCTTATTCTCCCCTCTTGTTTTCACACCTAACCGGTTGTACTCCTCCACAATTCTTTTGGTCACATATCTAATAATTTCATCACCTTCCCCATACAAAGGAAATATTTCGCTATGATCCAGCCACCATTTACGAATTGTTGGATACGATAGCCCCGTTTGATCTTTACACTGCTTTTTAGTGCCATTTGGGTTCTGGCATTGCCATTCTTCTACAATATCCTGTTTGCTGGGTCTACCATTGCCTTCACGCCAATTTTTATTACCGTTAATCTCATCGCGTATAAAATTCATCAGTTTAACATGATCGGCTTGTTTTCTACCATTCCGCTTATTCTTCTCAATAGGAATACCTGTCCGCACGACAATCGTATCAATCGGATATGTAATATAGCTGTCCGTATAAGCCTCCAGAGCGTGCAGAACATCGTCTTCGGTAAAGGCATCACCTTTTGTATTCATAAAAGGAATAAGCCCGTATGCGTCATTCTCAAGCGTTTCTCGCGGTACACCACACTTACGGGCATATGTCGCAAGCGTCATAATACACCAATACCGATGTCCCTGGTCAGCACCCCCATAGATTTTTCCAATCCACCAATCGTACAACGCCTTCTTGCATGTCCATGTATTCTTTGGACGCTTTTCTACAACACGTCGCTGATACCACTCCGGATACTTCTTCTTCGCGTCTTCCAACCGCAAATCCGACTTATAAACGAAATTTGTTGCTCGATACTCTTCCGGAACAAACTGGTTCAGATACTCAACCGTCACCTTCCTCCCTACTGAGAACGCGCGGCAGCGACCACCGTCTTTCGTAATCGTACCAACCACGCGGAAACCCTGAAACAGGCTCTCATACTGCACCTTGTCATGCAATGATGACGCGCCCTGCGTCCAAGCCTGCCAAGTAATACGCTTTTTCAACTTCTCTAACTGTTCCACAATGTTCTTAAACATCGGGATCGGCTTTTCAAAGACATAGTACAGGTGAAGTCCTGTCCCCGATGAAATGAGATAGGTCGGACGTGGCAATCCCCAACCTCCTACCAGCACACCAGGCTCCCGAGCAATCTGATCCATAAGCTGCTGCCACTGTATCAAGCTCTCTAACCCATCCAAATCTATGGTCATTGCGTACATAAACCGAGCATTCGAGGATTTTCGACTCTTTCCGACATAGCTTATAGGGCTCATTAAACAAAAATCATCGGACGCTGCCATATCAGTAATCGCGTCAAGATCATCGGTAACTGTCAGGCGTTTTGCTCGCTTGCTACCTTTCGAAATGGTAACGGCAATACCATTGTACTTCCCGTCCTCATAGACACCGCGCTCCTCGAACGAGCCTTCCGGGAAGATATCCCGATAAAAATCTAAGTAATGCACCTCGTCAAACTGCGACTCCAACGCCGCTACAATATCAAACATACCATTCTCCTCCAGACCCCTCGCCCCCCTATTAAGGGCGTTATATTATCAATGAATTTTTTTTCACCATTTCCCGACAAAAAATTGGGCACGCTACTTGCCCGAATTTTCAAGGTAGTCCGACACCGATCTAGCTACCCTCTACCATCCCCTCGCCCCCCTATTAGGGGCGTTATATTATCAATGAATTTTTTTTCACCATTTCCCGACAAAAAAAGCGGGCGCTCATCCGACCATTTTCGCCTGTTCTTAGTGTATCTCATACAGCGCGCAGCGTCAAGTCTCTGGACGAATAAAGGACTCCCGAGGAAAGCCTAATCCCTCGGGAGTCCTTTACCTCAAGTAACGGTGTACTCGACGCAGGAGACGATCTCGTCCGATGTATGCCCATGGGCTTTCAGCCATTCCATCAGCCTGGCAATCTCTTTGCCTGTCATCTCATCCAATTCCTCAGTATCTTCCTCTGACGCCATGCTGTCACGCACAATCTGTGCGGCAGAGGCAGCGTCCTCTGCGGTCGTTTCAATCAGCTTGGCGATGTTCTCAAGATACTGGTTGAGCTCTGCGGTTGTCATTTCATCCATTCGTATCACTTCCTTTTATTATTTTCATTCTCTGCAATTCTTGCACGTATACCCTTTGGTGGATCAATGATTTTCATTTGATTTTCCATTTCTTTTTTTAGTATCGGATCTTGGCTCAAAGCTTCTGATATGCTTTTGACGCTCTCTTTTATTTTTTCCCACTGTTCCATCTTCAAGCCTTTGACACCGCCAAAGATCGTAGCCTCTACTTCGAGATTGTTCACCCTATCTATTAAGCCCATCACTTCGCATGGCACTAATTTTTTGTATAGGTTACTATATTTCAAGAATGTCTCTGCTGCTTCTTTTATGGTTTTCAGTTGTCTTTCGTTTTCCTTTTCCAATCCCTCTATCTCTTTCGATGCGTCTTCTGCTATCTTCTCTAACTCCGCGTTGATCTTTTTCTGTCTCTCGATCTCCTTCATCTGCTCTTCGACAAGCTGCGAGCTGCTCTCTTGCTCGATGTTCCCGATCTTCTCGTTGAGCGACACTATCTCTTGACTTCGCTGCTGCAGCTCGCTCTGTAAGCGCAAGATTTGCGATGAAAGTCTCGAATTCTCCGCTTGAAGCCGTTCGATTGAACTGCTCTCTTGGCGTTTCTGCTGTTCGTGCATTGCTTGCAAACTCATGCTCCAATGTCTCCTTTCCGAAATTCATATTATAGTATTTTTCCAGCTTGTTATTGCGGATTTTGCACTGCTTTTCGCCCTGCTCTTGCCGTTTTAAGTCTGTAAAAGTGATATATTTGTGGCTGTCATGCCAGTCCACGCCGTATCCTCGCTCATTCATGCGCTGCAAAAAGTCTGCGCGGCTGTTGGCCTGTTCTCTGCAATCCAATATCGCCAACGCAATATCTTGCACATAACTCTTTACCTCGCCCTGCTCGGCCTTTTTGAGCAACTGATAGGTTTCCTTGCTGAACGCTACCGTTTCCTCTCGCTCCTGTCCGGCAAAGGTCTTTCCCTTTTCGGTAATATGCAGCCCATATTTCGCGCAAAGCTGGTCGGAATAATCTTTCATGGCCTGCAGCTCTGCCTTGCTCTGCTGGAGCTTGTGGCCGTCTACATAGCTCACGCTATTCACTACAAAGTGCGTATGGATGTGCGCCTTGTCCTCATGGGTAGCAATCAACACCTCAAAGTCCTGCCACTCCGGCCGTGAGGCTGCTAGCTGGCACGCGATCTGGTGCGCCTGCGCCGGATCTATCTTCTCGCCTGGTGCAAAGCTCTGAACAAAATGCTTGTAGGTTCGCCCTCCGTCCTTATCCCACAATAATTTCGTAACTCTCATTTCATCTTTAACTGTATCAGGAACGCAATTCAAGCCACTCAGCAACTTTTGTTCCGTTTTTTCCTCTTGCATTACATAATCGAGGACTGTGTTTATCCCAGCTTTTGAAGATACTGCCTTAATGACTGCCATACCATTTTCACCTCATCTAATACCGTCGGCAATTCTTTTTTGTAATCAATATAGCCGCGCTCATTAAGTCTTTGGGCGATTTGGTTGAGGTTCGTGCCCTGCCGTTTCAGCTCCGGCACGATCTCTTTGATACCGTCCGTATTTACAATCTCCTTACCCAGCACGCAGGACAAAATGTACCGCTGCTGGTTCATGCCGCTTTCAGAAATTTTCTGTTGCAGCAGCTCCCATTCCTCCTCACTAACTCGGAACGAGAGCTGCTTCGGTCTACTCTTATTTGCCATGACCGCCGTTATTCTCCCTTAAATTTTCTCAGTGCCTCTACATAATCTCGGATTGCTTCTACTTCTTCGGCCATACTCAACTTGCTCGGCTTCCAATCGTCCAGCCAATACTGTAATTCGTCTTCAAAATCGAATGTGTCACCCGGCTCCATTTCGCACTCTTCGCGCCGTTCCTCAAACTCCTCTGGATGCGATTTGTATTCTTCGTTCTCCTCATAAAGTTCAATAAAATTTTCGAGGTCTGCGTTCTGCTCCAGCAAATGCCACAGCAGCGTTCTCTTATCATCACGCTCGAAGCCGCAGCGGTTGAACCAGTCCTCAGCAAGATAGCGTTCGTCCGAACCATTGGTGAAAGTACCATCGACCAGATCACCGATGAAGCTCTCCAACAACCCAGAAACCGTCATGCCGTGGCTGGCTGCTTTTTGCAAAATGCGGTCGCAATCAGCATCGGATAATTTCAAAACGAGTATCCGCTCCTTGATGGTTTCGATTTCTTTTTTCCGATCTTCGTACAACATGGGAAACCTCTCTTTCTTTCGTTCGCGGCGTTCTCCAAGCAGGGGATTGAAGGGGGTGCAGCCCCCTCACAAGCTCTAAAGTGGTAACACTTTAGGTAGCTTGCAATATATCTCCAACACCCTCATTATACATAGCTAGCATATCGCTGTCAAGTGTGGGAGATGGGCTTGCGGTAGCAAGCCCCAGTGCGGCAGATTATCCTTCTGCCTGCTGCGGCACATGGAGAAAAACGAGCGTCAAGGGCTTGCTTTTTTCGCCCCGTTCGAGCCGTCTGCGCAGCAGATCGGCGTACAACGGGTAGAAAAAAGTGGTTTGTGTGAACCACCCTTGACGCTCGTTTTTCGGAATGTACGATATAGGCAGCATAGTAATCACCGCCCTGTTTCTCTTTACAGATAGGAAAAAAACACAGTAATCAACTTATACAAATAGAAAGAAGCCCATCAAGGGCTTCTTTCTATTTGTCACACATTCAATACTCTGACTATTCTACCTAGTTTGCATATCCAGAAGAAATGAAAAACGAATCAATCACAGTAACTCCATCATTTTCATAGACCGGAATCTCATGGTCATACGGAACATAATCCGGAATATTATGCGGAAGATCCGATGTTTTAATGTAGCCCTCTACTCCATTTTTTCCAACGGCAGAAATGAGATCTACATCTGCTTTCAGATACTTTACAACCATTGCTTCCCCGTAAGTTTCTCCAGCAGAATTCGTATGAATCTCTTTTTGTTCGCTGGTTAAATTCTTTCCGCCATTAGCTCGAACCAACGTTTTGTAATCTACACTTTCCAGTTCAAGAGTCTCCATATCCCTATTACTACTTGTCGCATAATATGTAGTTCCCTGCGCGGTATAAGTTCCCGCACCACTTGCTTGTCCCGTGCTTGCAGTAACGCCTGTACTCGATGCGGAATTCGATACAGGGCCACCATACGAAGCTAATGCCGGTCCGCGATATAGTTCTGCTTTAGCCTTAACATATCCTGCCGGCAACGCTGAAGTATTAGTACTCAAAATTGTCGCTGTAGAACGAACCAATCCCTTAGAAGCAGTTATCGCTGTTCTTCCATGATATTTAATATTGCTTACACCCGTCACGGTTGCTGTCCATTTAGAATACTGCCAATTATCTGCTGCAACTGCCGCAACAACGCAAACAGCACTACATAACAGCAACGATACTAAACGCTTAATAACATTCTTCTTAGGTTTCATAAAAAGGCTCCTTTCTGCGATTTTACCTAATCCCCAAATTTGCAATTTATTCAGCTAACGAATTGGCTGCAACCATGGTATCAATCGAGGAACTTTCTTCTGGTCCATAAATATGGAAAGTATCAATGACCGTAACACCATCAGATGCATATACAGGAATATCTTTACTGCTATCGTCATAAGTCGCGGCTTCATCAAGCGTTTTCGGCCCATTCATTTCACTTGCTCGAATATATCCTTTTTTACCATTGACACCAATAGCGGAATAAAAATCTAAATCTCTAATCTCAGAAGAATCTTCAGTAGTGGCATTACCCATTGTATAGCCATTCTCATTTACGAAAATAGCATCTTTATCTTGTGTTTCCTGATTATTATTCGCCATAGACGAACGAGTTGGCTTTGTCATCGATGGAGTTCTGGTAACTGTCAGTGGTTTATATTCTCCACCTTCGTAAAGTTTCAGAAGGGCTTGTCCGTAATATGTTTCTGTTCCATAAGAAGCATAGCTAATGTTAGAAACCAAATTATTTGCATATTGTGTATTTTGAGTCCAACTAGAGCTGCCTACTACTTCGCCATTCGAAGTCATAATTGTAGACTTAATCATCATATAGCCAGCTGGCACAGTATTTTTGCTTACAGTTGCTACTGTTCCTCCTCCAGCTAATTTATTAGGTGCAGTGCTTGACGTATTTAATGTCGAATATGCCTGATAATCAATTCCCGCCGCCGAGCACTTGAAAACAGTGCTAATGGTAGCCGATGCAGAAATGATGAGCGCACTTGAAAGCATTAACGCAATTATTCCAATTCGCTTTTTTTTCATAAAGACACCTCTATAGTCTATAAACTCAGTATTTTACATAACCACTAACCGAAATACTCTGTGAGGAATTGTTTCTCACTGCAAATACATAATTGCCACGAGTATCGACCTTAATAGTCTTATCAAAGGTTCCATTGCTTACGGTTAAATAATGAAATTTACCATTGCCATCCACCAAACCGAAGTCAACGCTTGCAGAGAACGGAGAGTATGTAGCTTTAATCGTTACAGTTTCCCCTGCTTCCAACGGGAAACTCTTATCTGCCCGCAAGATAGATTTAGCAGGAACCGTCATATTAAAGGACCCTGAAGCACGTTCAAGACTCAGTTCAATTACATGATCTCGATGCTCAACGTTTTTCGGAGCAATATCAGCTGCATTAGCTGACATACCCACCCCGCTAACGATGAGCACTCCTGCCAAAATAGAGCCGAAAATTTTCTTAACTCCCATTGCTACCACTTCCTTTCACAAACGCCTACCAATCTACCGAAAAATCTCCAGAAAATACAACATCATCTTCTTCTGTTTCCATTTCGGAAATTGGAATTTCATTTTGCGGCTTATTAGTGTTATGTAAATGCAGCAGCATAACACCCACCACAACCAGCAATATAACTACAACGCAAGCCATTAGGCCCACCCGTAAATGGTTTGACGGTTTTTCTTTTGCTTCATCTTCCGGTTTAGAAACTTTTTGCATATCTTCAGCCGTTTTATCCGATAGCAAATAATCCACGGATACATTATACAGCTCACTCAATGCTCTGAGTTTCTCCCGAGAGGGAACGGCTAATCCGACTTCCCACCTTGATATAGCCTGACGAGATACATTAATCTCCTCAGCCAGCTGAAGCTGAGATAAACCTTTCTCCTTTCTCAAGCTAACTAACTTCTCTGCTGTAGTCATTTATTACACCTCTATATTACCCACATATTCGACTAAAATAAACCAATCTACGATTGCATTTAAGCAATTATAGATTGCATCTCATGCAATTCTCTAAATTTCACCTATTATAATACAATCTCCATTAAAATATGTAAATATCAACCACTCTAAATGTCCAAAACACATACAGCAAAAGCCCTGGCGTTTTGTGCTACACCAGGGCTTATTATCATTGCTTACAGCCGTCTGAACCACTTCTATAATCTACTTCTCACAGCCTTTATCTCCTAAAGAACCTGCTTAACCAGCTCCGTCCTTTCGGCGCTGCCCGATCCTCCGGCACGTCGGCAGATGCACGATCTTCCCCACCGGCAAGCTGCTGCTGCATTGTCCCAGCGTGGAGGGCCTGCGCCGCACGCGCAGTTTCCTGCGCTGCCAGCAATGCAGTGCTGCACTCCGCCAGCCTCGCGTTTAACTCTCTGATCTGCTCGTCTTTCACTGCCAGCTGTGCTTGCAGCGTATCAACAGTAGTCTGTAAAACGCCAACTAAATCGCAAACTTCATGGTTTGCGGTTTGCGATTGGTTGGCGTTTGTGGTTTGCGATTTGGTTTGCGATTGCTCATCGCTAACCGAATTTTCAGTCACTATTTCTTGCTGTCTTTTTTTCTGAAAAGCCATTTTTATTAACTTTTCTTGTTGGTTTTCGATCGCAAACTGGTTTCCGTTTTTTCGCAAACTTGATCGCAAACCAAGGTTTGCGATTTGCTTACTTACAGCAGTCTTTGATACGCCCAATTCGTCCGCAATTTCCTTGATCGTTTTGGCCATCTGGCACACTCTCCTTAAAACAGGTCGCTATGCGAACCAGTTCTAATCAGCTTCAAGATCAGAGCGTCGCGCTCAATCTTATACACCAACAGCCAATCCGGCTGAATGTGACACTCTCTCATGTCTTTGTAATTTTTCGAATTGGTCAGCGCATGATCTCGGTAGGCAGACGGCAAAGGCTTCTCCTCGCACAGCAATTCCACGACAGCACTCAGCTTTTGCGGATCGCAGCCACGCTTCACCGCCAGCTTATAGTCTTTCTTGAACTGCCCCGTAAACTCCGGTTTAAGCATTAAGGGCCTCCATCATATCTGCCACACTGTCGAACGGACCGTGCATATCTTCGTCATTCTCCGCTGCTTTCATCGCTGCATAAGTGATGTCGTTCGGCTCGTCCAGACGAACTTCAAACGGCAATCCATGATAGCGCAGTGCCTGACGGTAAAAAATGCCCGTAGCGGTGCTCAAATCCATGCCCAACGACTGAAACAAATCTGCCGCCTGCTTCTTCAGCTCCGGTTCAATACGAAGCGTCATATTACCCTTAGTTGCCATATAAAAGCACTCCCCTCAAAGCATATTACTGATATTCTACATCCATATTATATGCTTTATTTATTTGCGTTGCAAGCGCAATGCAAATAAAATTTGCTTGTGATTATTACTCTAACAATCTGGCAACATCTCGTTTAGCATACACCACACGAGCGACTGTCACCAACTTCTTTTCCTCGTCCACCCAATAGAGCATTAAAAAGTTCTGCACTAAGATTTTTCGATACTCACGCTTCAACGGGCGGATTGGTTGATACGCCGGAAGCGCATACGGAAATGTAAGTATGCTTTCCGCAGCGTTCACCAGTTCCATAGCCAAACGATCTGCCGCAGCAGGATTTTGCAGCTCTCCACTGATATAGCGCACGATTTCAACCATATCTCGCTGGGCAACAGGCAGGTACTCCAGTTTATACACCCTGCTCCCCTCCAATAGCGGCTTTCATCGCTTTCAATACATCTTTGGAGGAATAACGCTGATCTGTCAGCTCGGCCTCTCGCTCGGCCTCTTGCAGCTTGAAGTAAACCTCGCTTTCAAATTGCAAGTTTTCAAACGCTTCCATGCTCAAAACGACCATATCACCATACCCATTTTTGGTTAAAAACACAGGCTGAGCCGTTTCATGCACTGTTTTGGAAATGTCCGCAAAGTTATTTCGCAAATCCGATACAGGTCTAATCATATTCATACCATCAACCTCCTTACTATTATTTTAGCGTAATTATGCTAAAATATCAACATCATTTATTTTCTGTTTTGGGCGGAAACAAAGCGTTAACGCAATCGGTCGCTAAATAATTCATGTACTCATCGTCCGGCATAACGTTGATCCGGCGAATACCATTCGCCGCACCCCCAACCAGCAGCCCGGCATCGACCTCACTTTCCGCAAAAACCATGTGTTTTTCCTGCTCCTGCACCTGCTCTTTTCTGGTCTTTCCATGCAAGAACACTTCATAGGCTTCTTCTTCCGAAAGCCCGCGTTCCTTCGCAATCGCAGTCACCGCAGCCACAATCTCAGCTGCCTTACGCTGGCTCTCATCACCAGACAGCTGAACCATCTTCTCTTTGTTCGTATATTCGCGTAAATTCATTAAACCGGCCTCTTCCCACCAACGATATACTGTCTTTTTACTCAATCCAGTTTCTCTGATACACTCCGCTTTCGTCCCCTCTGAGTGCTCAGAACGCCACTCAGCTACCACAGATAGCTTGTCCGGCCTACCATTACCGTCCGTCCATTTACGCCCCTGTCGGCGCATACGAATATCTCGAATTGCTCTTGCTTCCTCCAGATGATCAGATTGCTTCTGACCATTCCTCCTGTTCTTCTCAATCTGAATACCGGTACGCCACACAATCGTATCAATCGGATATGTAGCATAGCTATCCGTATAAGCCTCCAGAGCGTGCATAACATCGTCCTCAGTGAACTCATCACCTTTTGTATTCATGAATGGAATAAGGCCGTATGCGTCCTCCTCGAGCGTTTCTCGGGGTACTCCACACTTCTGCGCATATGTCGCAAGAGTCATAATACACCAATATCTGTGTCCCTGTTCGGCACCCTCTTTTAACTTCCTAATCCACCAGTCATAAACTGCTTTCTTACAAGTCCATGTATTCCTCGGTCGCTTCTCCACAATACGCCGCTGATACCACTCTGGATACTTCTTCTTCGCATCTTCGAGCCGTAAATCAGACTTATAAACAAAGCTCACAGCACGATGATCCTCTGGCACAAACTTATTCAAATACTCTACTGTGACCTTTTCACCGACCGAAAAGGCACGGCAGCGACCACCATCTTTCGTAATCGTACCAACCACACGAAAACCCTGAAACAAACTCTCATACTGCACCTTATCATGCAACGAGGACGCGCCCTGTGTCCATGCCTGCCAAGTCAGCCGCCTTTTTAGCTTCTCCAACTCCTCAACAATGTTCTTAAACATCGGAATAGGCTGCTTAAAGACATAATAAATATGGATACCTGAGCCGGAAGATACCAAATACGTAGGCCGCGGCAGACCCCAAACAAACTGCAACATCTCATGACCACGGTTGATCTGCTCCATAAAAAAATCCCAATGCTTCCGCTCCGTCATACCATCAAGATCAATAGCCAACGCATACATAAACCGAGCATTGGAGGACTTCCGACTCTTACCTGCATAACTGATCGGGCTCATAAGACAGAAATCATGTGACCCAACCATATCCGCAATCGTATCAAGATCATCAGTAATCGTCATACGCTTTGCACGCTTGCTGCCTTTCTCAATAGCAATCGCTATACCATTATATTTCCCGTCCTCATACTCACCGCGCTCCTCAAAGGAGCCCTCCGGAAAGATGTCCCGATAAAAGTCCATATAGTGAACTTCCTCAAACAGCGCTTTCAAAGCACCTAAAATATCATACATCCCCATGCACCTCCAGCCCCCTATCAGGGCGTTATATTATCAATACAGTTTTTTTACCTTTTCCCGACAAAAAAATCGGTCGCTTTTCGACCAACTCCGGCCCCCCTCTGAGCACCCCTGCCAGCCCCCTATAGGGGCGTTATATTATCAATATATTTTTTCCATCTATTTCCCGACAAAAAAATCGGTCGCCTTTCGACCAGCTCCGACCCCCTCTGAGCACCCCTGCCAGCCCCCCTATCAGGGCGTTATATTATCAATATATTTTTTCCACCTATTTCCCGACAAAAAAATCGGTCGCTTTTCGACCGTATTTGCTTGTCCATATTTTACAGTAACGGCACGAGGGTGTCAATCCCTCGTGCCGTGTTTCTCTTTAATTTCTTGGAGCTGCACTCGGATACTCTTTTTTCTCTCTACTACTGCTTTAGGTTGTGCCTTTAATGTCCTATTGCACGCCTGTACCGTTGTACCTAACGCGGTCACAGCATTTATTATCCGCTGCCACCGCTCCCACGTTAACCCTTTTACTCGTCCAAAAAACGATTTCTTCGTTTGAATATCTTGAGTTTCCTCAGTTACTCCCATACATTTCTCCATAAGAGTGTTTACTACGCCTATTAGCAGTTTCTTTTGTTTCTGTAACCTCTCTGTTTCTTTCTTAAAGTTCGAGATCATCTCTCTGGTTTCGGCGCATACTTGCTTCAGCTGCTCGTTTTGCTTCTTTAGCTCTGCGTTCTCTTTCTGTATCTCCTGCACTTCGTCGGCTTCGTTCAGCTGCGCGTTCTTGTCTGCCAGCTTCTGCATTTCCGACTTGAGCAGCGATATTTGCGATGAAAGCTCCGATATTGTCTGCTTCTGCTGTTCGATTGTCTGTCTTTGCTCCTCGATCAGCTGCGAGCTGCTCTCTTGCACGCTGCGCTGTTTGCTGACTTCGTGCATTGCCCTCAAACTCATGTTCCAAGCTCTCCTTTCCAAAGTCCATGTTATAATACTTCTCCAGCTTGTTATTGCGGATTTTGCACTGCTTTTCGCCCTGCTCTTGCCGTTTTAAGTCTGTAAAGGTAATATATTTGTGGCTGTCCTGCCAGTCTACGCCGTATCCTCGCTCATTCATACGCTGCACAAAGTCTGTACGGCTGGTGGCCTTTTCTCGGCAGTCCAATATCGCCAGCGCAATATCTTGCACATAGCTCTTTACCTCGCCCTGCTCGGCCTTTTTGAGCAACTGATAGGTGTCCTTGCTGAACGCTGCCGTTTCCTCTCGCTCCTGTCCGTCAAAGGTCTTTCCCTTTTCGGTAATATGCAGCCCATATTTCGCGCAAAGCTGGTCGGAATAATCTTTCATGGCCTGCAGCTCTGCCTTGCTCTGCTGGAGCTTATGGCCGTCTACATAGCTCACGCTGTTCACCACAAAGTGCGTGTGGATATGCTCCTTGTCCTCATGGGTAGCAATCAACACCTCAAAGTCCTGCCACTCCGGCCGTGAGGCTGCTAGCTGGCACGCGATCTGGTGCGCCTGCGCCGGATCTATCTTCTCGCCTGGTGCAAAGCTCTGAACAAAATGCTTGTAGGTTCGCCCTCCGTCCTTATCCCACAATAATTTCGTAACTCTCATTTCATCTTTAACTGTATCAGGAACGCAATTCAAGCCACTCAGCAACTTTTGTTCCGTTTTTTCCTCTTGCATTACATAATCGAGGACTGTGTTTATCCCAGCTTTTGAAGATACTGCCTTAATGACTGCCATACCATTTTCACCTCATCTAATACCGTCGGCAATTCTTTTTTGTAATCAATATAGCCGCGCTCATTAAGTCTTTGGGCGATTTGGTTGAGGTTCGTGCCCTGCCGTTTCAGCTCCGGCACGATCTCTTTGATACCGTCCGTATTTACAATCTCCTTACCCAGCACGCAGGACAAAATGTACCGCTGCTGGTTCATGCCGCTTTCAGAAATTTTCTGTTGCAGCAGCTCCCATTCCTCCTCACTAACTCGGAACGAGAGCTGCTTCGGTCTACTCTTATTTGCCATGACCGCCGTTATTCTCCCTTAAATTTTCTCAGTGCCTCTACATAATCTCGGATTGCTTCTACTTCTTCGGCCATACTCAACTTGCTCGGCTTCCAATCGTCCAGCCAATACTGTAATTCGTCTTCAAAATCGAATGTGTCACCCGGCTCCATTTCGCACTCTTCGCGCCGTTCCTCAAACTCCTCTGGATGCGATTTGTATTCTTCGTTCTCCTCATAAAGTTCAATAAAATTTTCGAGGTCTGCGTTCTGCTCCAGCAAATGCCACAGCAGCGTTCTCTTATCATCACGCTCGAAGCCGCAGCGGTTGAACCAGTCCTCAGCAAGATAGCGTTCGTCCGAACCATTGGTGAAAGTGCCCTCGACAAGATCGCCAATGAAGCTCTCCAACAACCCAGAAACCGTCATGCCGTGGCTGGCTGCTTTTTGCAAAATGCGGTCGCAATCAGCATCGGATAATTTCAAAACGAGTGTCCGCTCTTTGATGGTTTCGCTCTCTTTTTTCCGATCTTCATACAACATAGGAAACCTCTCTTTCTTTCGTTCGCGGCGTTCTCCAAGCAGGGGATTGAAGGGGGTGCAGCCCCCTCACAAGCTCTAAAGTGGTAACACTTTAGATAGCTTGCAATATATCTCCCACACCTTCATTATACATGGTGGTAGCACTGCTGTCAAGTGTGGGAGATGGGCTTGCGGTAGCAAGCCCCAGTGCGGCAGATTGCGCTCTTTCCTGTCGCTATGAATGGAGAAAAACGAGCGTCAAGGGCTTGCTTTTTTCGCCCCGTTCAAGCCGTCTGCGCAGCAGATTGGCGTGCAACGGGTAGAAAAAAGTGGTTCGCATGAACCACCCTTGACGCTCGTTTTTCGGAATGTACGATGTGCACCGGAACTCAATCGCTGCACTTGTTCTCTCTTAATTCATAGCAAACAGACGCAACCTCCTACTTCCCATTAAGCGATAAATACGGGCTTGCGGTAACGCCGACCAAAGCCACGCCGCAAGCCCAACAAACAAGGCCACCCGAAATCTTTACTTCGGCTGCATTTTTATTATATCTGATTTCACCACAACAAACAACTTTCACTGAGTTGATGTTTTCTCGTACCCACACTCTTCTTCTTTCTACCATTCTTGTAAAATTGCCTAAAACCATCTTGCTATATCAAAACATTTTTGGTATAATTATCCCATCAAAAAGGGAGGTGTATCCAATGGTTTATTGATTTTACACATAAACAAGTAAAACCAACTCTACATATTGATAAAATGATTGATAAAAAGGGGTGCGTTATGAGATCTTTATTCAAAAAATTTATTGCTATTATGACCCTTTCTACAATTTTTATAACTTCCGCCAATGCAGTATATGTATACAGATACCAACAAGAACAAACAAATTGGTGTTGGGCTGCCAGTGCACAAATGATGGGACACACCATGGGACGTGATGTTACTCAGAGCGCTATCGTTGATTATGTTTTAGGAACGATTGCTAACGTAACTAGTGGCGATATTGAAAATGAAAAAAAGGCTGTAAATTACGCGACTTTACGTAATACTACCCTCCGAAGATCAGCGCTTTCCTTTGCTGCAACAAAATCTGAATTAGATACTGGTGAACCTATTTATATACAACTTGCCTGGAATGTCGGCGGTGCTCATGCAGTCGTTGTATCAGGATATAATACAAGTGCCGGTACTTTAACCATTGTTGATCCCGCGAAAGGCTGTGGTACAAAATCTTTTTCTTATAATAGTATGATTACAGGATGCACTTTTCAATCTGGAACTGGAAAATGGAGTAACTCTATCACTATTTGACGGAGGTGACACTAAATGTGTGGCTTGAAGAAAATCATTTCGATGTTTATTCTTTTGACATTGAGCATTACTCAGGTATCTGCTGTTAACATTCCAATTGAACGTTTGAACGTATCCAAGGATTATGCCTCGGTTCAAACTGCTGGAACTGATATATGCAATCTTGTAAATACATTAACCGAAAGCTCTACTCTACATTCCAATAATATCAACTGGGATAACGTATATAAAATATATGTTGATGATAATGATATTTTTACGTTATCTTCCTATTCAAAAAACGATATTATAAATTCACTAGACTACATATGGAGTTACATGGATAATGTAAATAATCATAATATCAGAGTAACCATTTCTCGAGCGCAAATGCCAGAACATGAATTGGTTGACAATGGTGTTATCAATGAAACGACATATAATGAGTTAGCGAAAAAAGCTGGCACATGGACAGCTCCAGAAGCAGAGATTGATACCACGCAAACTATCGCAAACATTTGGAGTTATTTACAAAAAGCGGGTATCAGTGACACTACTGATTTTATCTTGGTCGGAGGTACCGCCAAAATGAAATCCTTGTTTGCTATTACTTTTGCGGACGGATACGCAGACAAGATTATACCTCTTGCCGAAACCAACATCGCCATTAATAAAAATAATGATACTCTAACTCTGAGTAGTTATGACAATACTGAAAACTTAGAACAACTCGATGTTGGAAAATCATATGATTTTAAGGTAATCGCTAAAGCATTCAATAGTATTGACCCCTTAAAAACAAATAGTACCGGATCGAATGGTTATACTACAATCAAAAATACTGTAAATATAACTGAAACTATTTTTATAGGCATTATCCTATTTGCCGCCCTTACAGTAATCTATATTCTTAGAAAAAAGAAAATAACCAAATAACTACATAATTATAAAAGCCCCGGTGTTCCAGCGCCGGGGCTTTTCGCATACTCAGTAAGCATTCTTATAATTCTCTGTCTATTGTCATTATAGCATATAACTACTGCCTTAGTAAATCTATCCTCACCGATTACCCTCAGCCCAAATTTCAAATTGAGTGCGTAAAACCTCCAGCGTACTTTCTACCTCCTCAGGCGTACCGTGCACTCTGATTTTTACCATGCCTCGACCTCGCTTTCTACGATCTACAATGCACAGCCTTTATCTCCGAAAGAACCTACTGAACCACCGTCGATTGTTCGGCGCTGCCTGCCCATTCGGCACACTGGCAGCTGCACGATCTTCCCCATCGGAAAGCTGCTGCTGAATTGTCCCAGCGTGGAGGGCCTGCGCCGCACGCGCAGTTTCCTGCGCTGCCAACAATGCAGTGCTGCACTCAGCCAACCTCGCGTTTAATTCTCTGATCTGCTCGTCTTTCACTGCCAGCTGCTTATCCTTTACTAATAGCTGCGCGTCCTTACGATCTAATTCTTTTTGTAACATTGAAATCAGCACTGTTTCAGAGGTTTCGCAAGTTTCGCAACTTGCTTTCGCAGGTTTCGCAACTTCGTTTCGCGCTACCCCCAAATAGTGTAAATATAGCTTGCGTTTTTGGCTTTCGCTAATTGCGAAACTTCCTTTCGCATCTTTCGCAACATGGTTTCGCCGACACCACCCGCGAATTGCCTGTTCAGACACCTTACATTCTGCCGCAATTTCCTTGATCGTCTTTGCCATCCGGCACACCACTCCTCTTAGAACAAGTCGCTGTGCGTCCCCGTTCTGGTGAGATAAAGGAACAACTCGCCGTCTGCCACCTCATAGATCAGCAACCAGTCTGGCGTGATATGACATTCCCTGCAACCAGAATAATCGCCAGCCAAACGGTGATCCTTGTTCCTCTCTGGCAGGGTTTCACCTTCCGCGAGTTTTTTGATGATGTCCGTCAGCAAAGACAAATCATATCCTCTCCGCTGCACTCGTTTCAGATCTTTCTGAAATTTCGTGGTCGGGCGTACACTGTACTTCATGCCAGCAACTCCTTCATCATGGCATCAACATCAGTGTAAGTTTTGCCGATTGCAGGATCTTTCTTCATTCTCTGGACCTCATCAATAGCCTCTCTCGTCTCGGCGTTCGGCTCATCCAGACGAATCTCAAACGGCAGACCATGATAACGCAATGCCTGACGATAGAAAATACCCGTAGCGGTGCTCAAGTCCAATCCAAGCGACTGAAATAACGCCGCTGCTTCTTTCTTCAGCTCCGGCTCAATGCGCAACGTCATATTTCCCTTAGTTGCCATGTGAAAACACTCCTCTCAAAAATGTATCGCCTATATTTTCTGCTTACAGTATACGCTATTATTATTTGCATTGCAAGTGCTTTGCGATATTTATTTTATCTGATTGCCGTTCTTCGGTGGGAACAAAGCGTCAACGCAATCTGTCGCTAAATAGTTCATGTACTCATCGTCCGGCATAACGCTGATCTCTCGGATACCGTTCGCAGCACACCCAGCTAGCAAACCTGCATCGACCTCGCTCTCTGCAAAAACCATATGTTTTGCCTGCTCCTGCAACCGCTCATCTCTCGGTCTGCATTTCAAATACCGATTATACGCCTCTTCCTCCGATATTCCTTCACTATATGCAATCTTTTCAGCTAACTCCATCAGTTCCTGCGCCTTTTCACGCCGCTCGGACTCTGATAAGCTCAGCATTGCCCCTGTCCTCGTAAACTTTCTCAATTCTGCTGCCTGCTGTGCCAATGTCATATCCATACGCTTATTCTCCCCTCTTGTTTTCACACCTAACCGGTTGTACTCCTCCACAATTCTTTTGGTCACATATCTAATAATTTCATCACCTTCCCCATACAAAGGAAATATTTCGCTATGATCCAGCCACCATTTACGAATTGTTGGATACGATAGCCCCGTTTGATCTTTACACTGCTTTTTAGTGCCATTTGGGTTCTGGCATTGCCATTCTTCTACAATATCCTGTTTGCTGGGTCTACCATTGCCTTCACGCCAATTTTTATTACCGTTAATCTCATCGCGTATAAAATTCATCAGTTTAACATGATCGGCTTGTTTTCTACCATTCCGCTTATTCTTCTCAATAGGAATACCTGTCCGCACGACAATCGTATCAATCGGATATGTAATATAGCTGTCCGTATAAGCCTCCAGAGCGTGCAGAACATCGTCTTCGGTAAAGGCATCACCTTTTGTATTCATAAAAGGAATAAGCCCGTATGCGTCATTCTCAAGCGTTTCTCGCGGTACACCACACTTACGGGCATATGTCGCAAGCGTCATAATACACCAATACCGATGTCCCTGGTCAGCACCCCCATAGATTTTTCCAATCCACCAATCGTACAACGCCTTCTTGCATGTCCATGTATTCTTTGGACGCTTTTCTACAACACGTCGCTGATACCACTCCGGATACTTCTTCTTCGCGTCTTCCAACCGCAAATCCGACTTATAAACGAAATTTGTTGCTCGATACTCTTCCGGAACAAACTGGTTCAGATACTCAACCGTCACCTTCCTCCCTACTGAGAACGCGCGGCAGCGACCACCGTCTTTCGTAATCGTACCAACCACGCGGAAACCCTGAAACAGGCTCTCATACTGCACCTTGTCATGCAATGATGACGCGCCCTGCGTCCAAGCCTGCCAAGTAATACGCTTTTTCAACTTCTCTAACTGTTCCACAATGTTCTTAAACATCGGGATCGGCTTTTCAAAGACATAGTACAGGTGAAGTCCTGTCCCCGATGAAATGAGATAGGTCGGACGTGGCAATCCCCAACCTCCTACCAGCACACCAGGCTCCCGAGCAATCTGATCCATAAGCTGCTGCCACTGTATCAAGCTCTCTAACCCATCCAAATCTATGGTCATTGCGTACATAAACCGAGCATTCGAGGATTTTCGACTCTTTCCGACATAGCTTATAGGGCTCATTAAACAAAAATCATCGGACGCTGCCATATCAGTAATCGCGTCAAGATCATCGGTAACTGTCAGGCGTTTTGCTCGCTTGCTACCTTTCGAAATGGTAACGGCAATACCATTGTACTTCCCGTCCTCATAGACACCGCGCTCCTCGAACGAGCCTTCCGGGAAGATATCCCGATAAAAATCTAAGTAATGCACCTCGTCAAACTGCGACTCCAACGCCGCTACAATATCAAACATACCATTCTCCTCCAGACCCCTCGCCCCCCTATTAAGGGCGTTATATTATCAATGAATTTTTTTTCACCATTTCCCGACAAAAAATTGGGCACGCTACTTGCCCGAATTTTCAAGGTAGTCCGACACCGATCTAGCTACCCTCTACCATCCCCTCGCCCCCCTATTAGGGGCGTTATATTATCAATGAATTTTTTTTCACCATTTCCCGACAAAAAAAGCGGGCGCTCATCCGACCATTTTCGCCTGTTCTTAGTGTATCTCATACAGCGCGCAGCGTCAAGTCTCTGGACGAATAAAGGACTCCCGAGGAAAGCCTAATCCCTCGGGAGTCCTTTACCTCAAGTAACGGTGTACTCGACGCAGGAGACGATCTCGTCCGATGTATGCCCATGGGCTTTCAGCCATTCCATCAGCCTGGCAATCTCTTTGCCTGTCATCTCATCCAATTCCTCAGTATCTTCCTCTGACGCCATGCTGTCACGCACAATCTGTGCGGCAGAGGCAGCGTCCTCTGCGGTCGTTTCAATCAGCTTGGCGATGTTCTCAAGATACTGGTTGAGCTCTGCGGTTGTCATTTCATCCATTCGTATCACTTCCTTTTATTATTTTCATTCTCTGCAATTCTTGCACGTATACCCTTTGGTGGATCAATGATTTTCATTTGATTTTCCATTTCTTTTTTTAGTATCGGATCTTGGCTCAAAGCTTCTGATATGCTTTTGACGCTCTCTTTTATTTTTTCCCACTGTTCCATCTTCAAGCCTTTGACACCGCCAAAGATCGTAGCCTCTACTTCGAGATTGTTCACCCTATCTATTAAGCCCATCACTTCGCATGGCACTAATTTTTTGTATAGGTTACTATATTTCAAGAATGTCTCTGCTGCTTCTTTTATGGTTTTCAGTTGTCTTTCGTTTTCCTTTTCCAATCCCTCTATCTCTTTCGATGCGTCTTCTGCTATCTTCTCTAACTCCGCGTTGATCTTTTTCTGTCTCTCGATCTCCTTCATCTGCTCTTCGACAAGCTGCGAGCTGCTCTCTTGCTCGATGTTCCCGATCTTCTCGTTGAGCGACACTATCTCTTGACTTCGCTGCTGCAGCTCGCTCTGTAAGCGCAAGATTTGCGATGAAAGTCTCGAATTCTCCGCTTGAAGCCGTTCGATTGAACTGCTCTCTTGGCGTTTCTGCTGTTCGTGCATTGCTTGCAAACTCATGCTCCAATGTCTCCTTTCCGAAATTCATATTATAGTATTTTTCCAGCTTGTTATTGCGGATTTTGCACTGCTTTTCGCCCTGCTCTTGCCGTTTTAAGTCTGTAAAAGTGATATATTTGTGGCTGTCATGCCAGTCCACGCCGTATCCTCGCTCATTCATGCGCTGCAAAAAGTCTGCGCGGCTGTTGGCCTGTTCTCTGCAATCCAATATCGCCAACGCAATATCTTGCACATAACTCTTTACCTCGCCCTGCTCGGCCTTTTTGAGCAACTGATAGGTTTCCTTGCTGAACGCTACCGTTTCCTCTCGCTCCTGTCCGGCAAAGGTCTTTCCCTTTTCGGTAATATGCAGCCCATATTTCGCGCAAAGCTGGTCGGAATAATCTTTCATGGCCTGCAGCTCTGCCTTGCTCTGCTGGAGCTTGTGGCCGTCTACATAGCTCACGCTATTCACTACAAAGTGCGTATGGATGTGCGCCTTGTCCTCATGGGTAGCAATCAACACCTCAAAGTCCTGCCACTCCGGCCGTGAGGCTGCTAGCTGGCACGCGATCTGGTGCGCCTGCGCCGGATCTATCTTCTCGCCTGGTGCAAAGCTCTGAACAAAATGCTTGTAGGTTCGCCCTCCGTCCTTATCCCACAATAATTTCGTAACTCTCATTTCATCTTTAACTGTATCAGGAACGCAATTCAAGCCACTCAGCAACTTTTGTTCCGTTTTTTCCTCTTGCATTACATAATCGAGGACTGTGTTTATCCCAGCTTTTGAAGATACTGCCTTAATGACTGCCATACCATTTTCACCTCATCTAATACCGTCGGCAATTCTTTTTTGTAATCAATATAGCCGCGCTCATTAAGTCTTTGGGCGATTTGGTTGAGGTTCGTGCCCTGCCGTTTCAGCTCCGGCACGATCTCTTTGATACCGTCCGTATTTACAATCTCCTTACCCAGCACGCAGGACAAAATGTACCGCTGCTGGTTCATGCCGCTTTCAGAAATTTTCTGTTGCAGCAGCTCCCATTCCTCCTCACTAACTCGGAACGAGAGCTGCTTCGGTCTACTCTTATTTGCCATGACCGCCGTTATTCTCCCTTAAATTTTCTCAGTGCCTCTACATAATCTCGGATTGCTTCTACTTCTTCGGCCATACTCAACTTGCTCGGCTTCCAATCGTCCAGCCAATACTGTAATTCGTCTTCAAAATCGAATGTGTCACCCGGCTCCATTTCGCACTCTTCGCGCCGTTCCTCAAACTCCTCTGGATGCGATTTGTATTCTTCGTTCTCCTCATAAAGTTCAATAAAATTTTCGAGGTCTGCGTTCTGCTCCAGCAAATGCCACAGCAGCGTTCTCTTATCATCACGCTCGAAGCCGCAGCGGTTGAACCAGTCCTCAGCAAGATAGCGTTCGTCCGAACCATTGGTGAAAGTACCATCGACCAGATCACCGATGAAGCTCTCCAACAACCCAGAAACCGTCATGCCGTGGCTGGCTGCTTTTTGCAAAATGCGGTCGCAATCAGCATCGGATAATTTCAAAACGAGTATCCGCTCCTTGATGGTTTCGATTTCTTTTTTCCGATCTTCGTACAACATGGGAAACCTCTCTTTCTTTCGTTCGCGGCGTTCTCCAAGCAGGGGATTGAAGGGGGTGCAGCCCCCTCACAAGCTCTAAAGTGGTAACACTTTAGGTAGCTTGCAATATATCTCCAACACCCTCATTATACATAGCTAGCATATCGCTGTCAAGTGTGGGAGATGGGCTTGCGGTAGCAAGCCCCAGTGCGGCAGATTATCCTTCTGCCTGCTGCGGCACATGGAGAAAAACGAGCGTCAAGGGCTTGCTTTTTTCGCCCCGTTCGAGCCGTCTGCGCAGCAGATCGGCGTACAACGGGTAGAAAAAAGTGGTTTGTGTGAACCACCCTTGACGCTCGTTTTTCGGAATGTACGATATAGGCAGCATAGTAATCACCGCCCTGTTTCTCTTTACAGATAGGAAAAAAACACAGTAATCAACTTATACAAATAGAAAGAAGCCCATCAAGGGCTTCTTTCTATTTGTCACACATTCAATACTCTGACTATTCTACCTAGTTTGCATATCCAGAAGAAATGAAAAACGAATCAATCACAGTAACTCCATCATTTTCATAGACCGGAATCTCATGGTCATACGGAACATAATCCGGAATATTATGCGGAAGATCCGATGTTTTAATGTAGCCCTCTACTCCATTTTTTCCAACGGCAGAAATGAGATCTACATCTGCTTTCAGATACTTTACAACCATTGCTTCCCCGTAAGTTTCTCCAGCAGAATTCGTATGAATCTCTTTTTGTTCGCTGGTTAAATTCTTTCCGCCATTAGCTCGAACCAACGTTTTGTAATCTACACTTTCCAGTTCAAGAGTCTCCATATCCCTATTACTACTTGTCGCATAATATGTAGTTCCCTGCGCGGTATAAGTTCCCGCACCACTTGCTTGTCCCGTGCTTGCAGTAACGCCTGTACTCGATGCGGAATTCGATACAGGGCCACCATACGAAGCTAATGCCGGTCCGCGATATAGTTCTGCTTTAGCCTTAACATATCCTGCCGGCAACGCTGAAGTATTAGTACTCAAAATTGTCGCTGTAGAACGAACCAATCCCTTAGAAGCAGTTATCGCTGTTCTTCCATGATATTTAATATTGCTTACACCCGTCACGGTTGCTGTCCATTTAGAATACTGCCAATTATCTGCTGCAACTGCCGCAACAACGCAAACAGCACTACATAACAGCAACGATACTAAACGCTTAATAACATTCTTCTTAGGTTTCATAAAAAGGCTCCTTTCTGCGATTTTACCTAATCCCCAAATTTGCAATTTATTCAGCTAACGAATTGGCTGCAACCATGGTATCAATCGAGGAACTTTCTTCTGGTCCATAAATATGGAAAGTATCAATGACCGTAACACCATCAGATGCATATACAGGAATATCTTTACTGCTATCGTCATAAGTCGCGGCTTCATCAAGCGTTTTCGGCCCATTCATTTCACTTGCTCGAATATATCCTTTTTTACCATTGACACCAATAGCGGAATAAAAATCTAAATCTCTAATCTCAGAAGAATCTTCAGTAGTGGCATTACCCATTGTATAGCCATTCTCATTTACGAAAATAGCATCTTTATCTTGTGTTTCCTGATTATTATTCGCCATAGACGAACGAGTTGGCTTTGTCATCGATGGAGTTCTGGTAACTGTCAGTGGTTTATATTCTCCACCTTCGTAAAGTTTCAGAAGGGCTTGTCCGTAATATGTTTCTGTTCCATAAGAAGCATAGCTAATGTTAGAAACCAAATTATTTGCATATTGTGTATTTTGAGTCCAACTAGAGCTGCCTACTACTTCGCCATTCGAAGTCATAATTGTAGACTTAATCATCATATAGCCAGCTGGCACAGTATTTTTGCTTACAGTTGCTACTGTTCCTCCTCCAGCTAATTTATTAGGTGCAGTGCTTGACGTATTTAATGTCGAATATGCCTGATAATCAATTCCCGCCGCCGAGCACTTGAAAACAGTGCTAATGGTAGCCGATGCAGAAATGATGAGCGCACTTGAAAGCATTAACGCAATTATTCCAATTCGCTTTTTTTTCATAAAGACACCTCTATAGTCTATAAACTCAGTATTTTACATAACCACTAACCGAAATACTCTGTGAGGAATTGTTTCTCACTGCAAATACATAATTGCCACGAGTATCGACCTTAATAGTCTTATCAAAGGTTCCATTGCTTACGGTTAAATAATGAAATTTACCATTGCCATCCACCAAACCGAAGTCAACGCTTGCAGAGAACGGAGAGTATGTAGCTTTAATCGTTACAGTTTCCCCTGCTTCCAACGGGAAACTCTTATCTGCCCGCAAGATAGATTTAGCAGGAACCGTCATATTAAAGGACCCTGAAGCACGTTCAAGACTCAGTTCAATTACATGATCTCGATGCTCAACGTTTTTCGGAGCAATATCAGCTGCATTAGCTGACATACCCACCCCGCTAACGATGAGCACTCCTGCCAAAATAGAGCCGAAAATTTTCTTAACTCCCATTGCTACCACTTCCTTTCACAAACGCCTACCAATCTACCGAAAAATCTCCAGAAAATACAACATCATCTTCTTCTGTTTCCATTTCGGAAATTGGAACTTCATTTTGTGGCTTATTAGTGTTATGTAAATGCAGCAGCATAACACCCCCCACAACCAGCAATATAACTACAACGCAAGCTATTAGGCCCACTAAAATTAGTTTGATCGTGCATCCATCCAAATGTCGTATTTTTCTGTCTGGTTTTCTTCGGAACCCTCTAATACGTAAATTGGCTGGATATATTCACTTTCTGGATCTGCGTAGAAAGCATCAGAAACAGAATCGACCAAAATACTGCTTGGAGCCACTTCAGCATTTAGGGTGTACTCATTTTCGCTCAGCGATGTTGCTACTTCATGATAGTTCTTACCTTCAACATCAGCATCAACCAAGGTATATTCATTTGCAAACTTGTCAACGCCAACGATTTCTCCAGTCCCTGATACGGAAATGCAGATACGAAATGTTCCATATACAGGTTTTCCGGCAATCTCAGGGTAGAAATATACATTTTTTCTGAGAATTTCTTCTGTCCCTTGTGTTGCATCCCCGGTCGATGTCGTACCAACCTTCGCGTCCCCTAGCTCCTGCAGCGGGTACAGATTGTTGTCCGCAATAAACTGCTCAGCTATTTGGATGGCATCGGCGTCCGACAGTGTGCCTTCCTTTGCATCAAAGTCGATTGGTTTTTGATAAAACCATCTGCCGGTTTGCGCATCAATTCCAACTGTAGTTCCATCAGATAATGTATTTCCGGTTGGAAAAGTTCCTATATCAGATGAGGACACCTGAAATAAATCTTCGATTTTTTTCTTTTCCTGATTAATGTTAACCGGTTTCAAACGATATACAGCCAACGATTGGCTCGCGTTGTCGATCTCCGATTCGGCAGCATCCGCGATAGATACACGGGTATTCGCTGTTACGATGTTTCCAACTGCAGGGAGATTTAACTTCGGAATTTGCTCATCCTGCGGTTCTGCAAAATGCAAGACTGTTACGACACATAACATCACTGCGACACATGTCGTGACAAAGATTTTACGGTTTTGAATAACGAAATTTTTCATGCTACACGCTCCTTCCTGTGTGTGGAATTGTTTCTGTAACAATAATACTAAAGGAATTTTTCGAGCTACTATAAGATGGTGCCGCGCTTGTTGTGGTGATATAATCATTTTTGGCATTGGTATATCCCATTACACGTGCAATAACATCGTTCTTTTTTTGCTGTGGTTGGTAGACTCTAGTCGCTCTTAGGAATGCGTTCACTACAGTCTGATTCTGTAGATTTTGGCCAAACATATAACCCTCACGGCTGTCCAAATACATCGTAGATGCATAGCCCAATTGCAAACGAGTTCCATTAAAGGTATTGTATATTCGAGTAACCTCGGATGACAATCCATTATTAGTCATCCAGTTGCATGAATACATTACCACATATCGGTGTTGTGTTCGGATAGCCTCTTTCGGAACAATTGTGCTGTCATACGACATCGGACCATTCACGTAACCGTGTCCAGAAAATGCAAAAATCGTTTTCGGTGAAGCATTCAGCCTGCTCTTTAATGCAGACGCAGTGACTTGACTGTCCTTTAACAATGTTCCAGAGTAGTTATATGAACTTCCAAATACAACAGCTAATTCGGTATTTAATTTCGAAACATATGTAGCACCAGCACGATCGGGCTCATCTAGATAATCATTAATTCCACAAAAGGAGCCGTTCACCGTTACCGCAGATGCGGATCCTATCATCAATACTGCTCCCATAAGGGAACAAACGATGGTTTTTAATCTTCCCCTCATAACTAAACCTACTTTCCAAAGATCTTGAAGCGATTTTATTACTTTTGTTCTCACCGGTAACGTTGTCATACTTCGAGCCTATAATGAGACTCCATCCGTATTTATCTCAATATTTTACATAACCACTAACTGAAATACTCTGTGAAGAATTATTTCTCACTGCAAAAACATAATTTCCTCTGGTATCAACCTTAATGGTCTTATCAAAGGTGCCATTATTCACGGTTAAGTAGTGAAATTTACCTTTGCTATCCACCAAACCAAAATCGACGCTTGCAGAGAACGGAGAGTATGTAGCTTTAATCGTTACAGTTTCCCCTGCTTCTAACGGGAAACTCTTATCTGCCCGCAAAATAGATTTAGCAGGAACCGTCATATTAAAGGATCCCGATGCACGTCCAAGGCTCAGTTCAATTACATGATCTCGATGCTCAACGTTTTGGGGAGCAATATCAGCCGCATTAGCTGATACATTGACCCCATTAATGATAAGCACTCCTGCCAAAATAGAGCCGAAAATTGTCTTAACTTTCATTGCTACCACTTCCCTTCACAATCGCTTACCAATCTACCGAAAACTCTCCAGAGAATACGACATCTTCTTCTGTTTCCATTTCGGAAATTGGAACTTCATTTTGCGGCTTATTAGTGTTATGTAAATGCAGCAGCATAACACCCACCACAACCAGCAATATAACTACAACGCAAGCTATTAGGCCCACCCGTAAATGGTTTGACGGTTTTTCTTTTGCTTCATCTTCCGGTTTAGAAACTTTTT
>ENA-OQNN01000529-OQNN01000529.1-human-gut-metagenome-genome-assembly--contig:-NODE-529-length-38138-cov-9.099945_pt1 | contig 38138 bp, 28 predicted proteins | sample MGYA00242624_ERZ504870 | MGnify/ENA primary metagenome ERZ504870 (study PRJEB26092, sample SAMD00036379) | human gut metagenome | host: Homo sapiens | study: EMG produced TPA metagenomics assembly of... | reverse complement strand
GCGGCGTCGCTGCATCAGAGTTTCCTCCATTGTGCAATATTCCCCACTGCTGCCTCCCGTAGGAGTCTGGGCCGTGTCTCAGTCCCAATGTGGCCGGTCACCCTCTCAGGTCGGCTACTGATCGTCGGCTTGGTAGGCCGTTACCCCACCAACTACCTAATCAGACGCGGGTCCATCTCATACCACCGGAGTTTTTACCACTGTACCATGCGGTACCGTGGTCTTATGCGGTATTAGCAGTCATTTCTAACTGTTATCCCCCTGTATGAGGCAGGTTACCCACGCGTTACTCACCCGTCCGCCGCTCAGTCACAAAAGTCTTCATCCGAAGAATCAAACTTAAGTGCTTCGCTCGACTTGCATGTGTTAAGCACGCCGCCAGCGTTCATCCTGAGCCAGGATCAAACTCTCGTTAAAATATCTCAAACCTGCTTTAACACAGATTCAAAAATCAAGTTCGTTCCAGTTCAAGAAAACTACTAGCTTTCTTATCCCCTTTACTGTTTTAAGGTTCGACATTAAATGTCTGTTCTGAATAATTCTCTTTAGAATTTTCAGGGTTGTTGTCTATTGTTTAATTATCAAGGTTCGTTGTTGTTTTGTTCAACAGCTCATTTAGTATATCATATACTCAACTGCTTGTCAAGAACTTTTTTAACTTGTTTTTTGCTTTCTTTTTACAAATCTTTTAAATAATTTGTTTGCGAAAGCTTATATATAATACCATGTATTTTTCGAAGTGTCAAGATGTTTTTTCAACTTTTTTCAACTTTTCTTTTTATACATTTTTCAGCATCATATATGGCCGTAAAAAAACTATCTGAAAGCTCGTTTCAGACAGTTCTCACTGGCCTAACGGAGAAAGAGGGATTTGAACCCTCGCGCCGGTTACCCGACCTACACCCTTAGCAGGGGCGCCTCTTCAGCCTCTTGAGTATTTCTCCAGCAAAAATGATTATACTAGAGGTTTACCCTAATGTCAATCATTTTTTCACTTTATTTTTCAACTTTATTTTTTACCTTATTTTTTAATTCTGACTTTCGGCTGATATTTTCAAATTCTTACTTCACATTTACGCTGGCTCAATTTTCTTTCCTCTGAGTACTCTTATGCTCTTTTGTCAATGAAAATCCGCGTCCGCTGACTTCTCTGACCTCACTTACGATTACAAAGCTTTCTGGATCAATATTCTTTACAATACGCTCCAACTGATGCAGTTCACGATTTGACACAACAACGAGAAGCACCTGGTGGTCTTCCTGTGAATATCCACCCTCTGCACACAGAATTGTAAGTCCCCGGTCCAGATGCCCGATAATCGCCTGACGAATCTGCTCCGGATTTCTGCTGATGATTTTAACCTCCATTTTAGATCCACCAAGGAGTAATACCTTATTCAGCACTGTTGTATAGGTTATAACAAGAATAACTCCATATAACAGCATCTCAAGCGGTATGAGGATAGCCTGGCCAAGCAGGATGCATATATCAAATGCATTCAGGCTGACTGACACAGGTATCTTGAAATATTTATTCAAAATCAATGGCGGGATATCCATACCTCCAGTGGATGTTCCCATACGAATGACGCTTCCAAGCCCCTGTCCGAATAACTCCAGACAGATTGGATAGGTAAATGTACTTACAATAGTCGTAAATGCGAATTTCTTTCCAAGAAAAATAAATCCGACCACCAGCATCACAATATTAAATCCCAGCACGAACATCGAAACGGATAATCCGGTCAATCTGTCACTAAAAGTGCAATACCTGTCGTTCCTCCGGTCGGCAGCCCTGACGGAAACAGAAATAATACTGCGACCGCTGCGTACATAGCATTTCCAATAATAACTGTCAACAATGTTATTCCCCGCTGTAACTAAAAAAGGTCCACCGGACCTTTTTGTCGTATGCTTGGCAACAGAAAGAAAGACCTTGAGTTCATTATAAACTCTTGGTCTTTCTTTTTTGGGGACTATTCTTTTTTCACAGTCCCCTCAATCATTTACTTTATAAATTTTTTCTTCTGCGAAGTACGATAATCACAACCACAATTGCTGCAATAGAAAGAATTGCAAATAATCCAATCTGGGCTGTATCTCCTGTTTTCACAGTTTTTACTACATCCACAAATTTTTGATTATGATTTTCTTTCGTATTTTTTGTTACTTTTGTCACGCCAAGTTTTTTATCATAGATCCTTAAGGCTGTATCACTTGTCTTCTCCGCATCCGGACCTGATATAATGCTCAGAATTCCATATGCATCAATTATAAATTCTGTATCTTCAGCAAGATCATATCCTTCTGGTGCAGATACCTCACGTAAAATATACGATGTATCAACATTCAATTTTCGTTCGAATGACTCGGCTGAATCTCCTGTCGTCCACTCTGCTACAATCTTACCGGAGGATTTCTCAAGAATCTGCATCTTGGCTCCTGTCACAAATTCATGATTTGTATAATCCAGTTTTGATACACTAAGTTTTGTCACTTCATCACTGACTCCCGGTGCCTCGGCAAGTACTATAGCATCTTTGTTATCGTCTGCTTCAAGGGCACTAATCTGTGCATCTTCCGCTGTCAGAGAGTCAAGACTGAACATCACTGCCTGTGTACTTCTACTACTTCTTTTTGCTGTCAGTTGGTTAATCGTACCATCTGCAGATACCGTGAATTTCTTTGTTGCATATTCGTCAACAGTATGACCTGCTGGAGCTGAAACTTCTTTGAAGTAATAAGTTCCTGGTTCTACATTTTCAAATGTCATATAACCATTTTCATCTGATATCTGTGTGCCTATCAGAATGTCGCGGCCTTCACCACTAAGTACTTTATACAGTGCATAAGTTGCTCCCTTAAGCGGATCTTTACTGCCGTCTTTAGAAGTCTTCTGTACGCGTATGCTGATTGGATTATATGTATTTACAAATGTCGGCTCTTCTGTCGGTGCATTATCTTCAAGATAAGTAATGGTCGCCTCAAGATTTCCTGTTGTATCATCCTTTGTTACACTTACATTGACCTTGATTTCTCTGTCATCATAAGTAATTTGTCCCGGATCTGACGGAATCAATTCTTTAATTGTGTAATTATAATCTCCAACTTCATCAAATATAATGGAATCAAAGAGTACAGAACCATTGTCTGTATTTTTCTTAGTATCAATCAAGTTATTATTCTCATCAAATAACTGGAATGTAAATTCTCCCGGCTGAAGTTCAGCATTATTTAATACTTTCTTAACCGCTGGATCAATAGCTGCTGCTGTTACAGACATCTTATTTTCAAATGAGATTCCATCTACACTCTCGGATGAGTTATTCACATTTGTTCCATGTTTTATGTAAGTTATAGACGTATCCATGTTTTCATCCACATTTACCGTAACGGTATATACAGACGGATCATATTCAATATCGCTAACGTTATTTTCACCCTGCTCATTAATCTCTTTTACAGTGTAAGAATAAGTTCCTGCTGTATAATATGGAATTGTACGGAATGTAATCTTACCGGAAGCATCGTTTGTTTTTGTGTCAATCAATGTTCCATTTGAATCATACAGTCCAAATCGGAATTCTCCGGCTTCCAGATTACCACCTTTCAATGTCTTAGTTCCTGTAATCGTGGCAAGAGCATAATCCATACTCATTGTCATAAAGTGATAGTTATTAAATATCAGGAATTCATCGTCCTCTACTGACTCAAATGTATTTCCGTCATCACCTTCGTATCCATCATAAGGAACAACGCTCTTCTCGACTGTTACCTGACCGTCCTTACTTACTGTTACCTTTGCCCTGTAGACAGCCTCGTCATAGTACATATTAGCTTCCTGCTGTTCTGGTACATTTTCAGAAATCGTGTAGTAATAATCTCCAGGTGTATCGTAGTTGATCTCTGTAAATGTAATATTTCCAGCTGCATCATTGGAAACCGTCTCACTGTATGCATCTTCGCCTGTCAATGCATTTGCATATGTATCATCTGTTCTTGTAAGGGTGAAGCTAAATGCTCCGGCTGTTGATGCCAGCTCACCATCTACATATTTCTGTCCTGTAAATGATGTGGATACTTTGATTCCGTTATTGAATACAACCGACTCAACATTTTCTGTTGTTGTCTGTCCGTCTGCACCAGTTACAAGTTTCTTGTACTCAGATGCTGTTGCTGTTAATGCTGCTGCCGTATCATCCTTTGTCACGTCCACTTTTACAATATAAGCTGCATTGTCGTAAACAATATTGGCTTCCGGATTCTCCGGAGCTGCTTCACTGATCTTGTAGTAATGCGTTCCGGCATCTTTGTATGTCAATTCATCAAAGGTAATGAGTCCACTCTTATCATTACTTGCTGTAACTACTTTTGTTCCAGCTGTTACATTTCCATTTTCGTCACACTCTTCCATCTTGAAATCAAATTCTTTTTCAGATGGACTTCCTGCCAGATTCTTGGTTGCTGTCAGCTGAATCTTTGCGTCGGAATATGTGATTGTCTGGTTATTAAATGTAATGTCTTTTGTATCTGATACCGTGTTGTTGGCATCTGTCTTCTTAGTATCTGTTACTGTAGCCTTAAGAGAAACTTTTCCGTCTTCTACAGTCTTAGCAACGGTTACAGTTACAAGATAGCTTGATGTATCATACTTGATTCCTGATTTCGGATTATTCTGGTTCTCTGTAATCTTGTAATAATGCGTTCCCTCGTCTGTGTATGTGTAAGCCGGGAATGTAAACTTACCAGTGTTATCATTGGATACTGACTGTGGTGCTTCACCTTCAAGTGCATCACCTGATGCATTTGTCTCAACGATGTCAAAGCTATACTCACCAGCTTTGGACACTTTCTTTCCATCCAGTGTCTTCATACCTTCTAAGCTTACAGAAGCACTCATGTTATTTGCAAATGTAATACTGTTATTCTCAACCTTTGTTCCAGTTTTTGTTTTGTAGTCGAAATCTTTGTAATATACAGCATTTGTAGTAAGACCTGTACCACTTTCACTGTTATCATCTTCAACCACTACAACCACCGTATATACAGTGTTGTCGTAAGCAATTCCAGTGGTATCTGCGCTGTCATTTATTTCTCTTACATCATAGTAATGGATTCCGGCTTTCGTATAAGAAATGGCTGGGAACTGGATTGCTCCGTTCGCATCGTTTTTAATAACCCCGCTCTTGTAACCATCCTCTACGATTCCGCCATCTGCTGATTTTTCAACAACTGTATAACGGAAAGCTTCTGCTGAAGGTTTATCATTCAAAGTCTTATTACCTGTAAATGTAATGGAACCATAACGTACACGGTTTGTAAATGCTGCAACATTATTATTGGCAATCTCTGTTCCGTTGACGGTTGTACCATTCTTATCTTTCAGAGCTGTCTGATCTGCATATTTTACAACGTCCTGAATCTGTGCTGTAAATGCATCTCCTGCCTCATTATTGGCAACTTTTACATGTACAAGATAAATGCTCTCATCGTAATCCATTCCCGCTATTGCCGGATTAGATGACTGCTTTTCAGAAATTCTGTAGTAGTAATCTCCTGTGGCATTATACTCGTAATCCGGAAATGTAATGCTTCCGTCTGCCTTATTCTTCACTGTCTTAATTGAAGCATCTTTTTTAACTGTTCCATTTGCATCAGCTTCTGCAATGTCAAATGAAAATTCACCATCCTGAAGTGTTAATGCTGCTCCAGTTGACTGATTTTTTCCAAGAAGTGTCTTCTGTCCATTGAGCTGAATACTTGTCTTTTTCGTCTTATTCTGGAATGTCATATCTGCTGATGTCTGGTCTGTAATCTGACCTCCATTGGCATTCTTGTAATACTGAACACTTGCAGAAAGATTTAATCCATTCTTTTCTACCGTTACAACTGCTGTGTAGTAAGATTTATCATATGCGATATTCTCCTTGTTTCCAGCTTTCTCTGTAACCTTGTAGTAATAAGTTCCCGGTGCTGTAAATGGAATATCTTTGGATTCGATTGCTCCATTTGCACCATTCTTTACTTCTTCTGTGTATCCATTTGCAACTGCTGTTCCATTTTCATCGACCTGGATAATGTCAAATGTAAATGTATCTTTTTTTGCCTTATCGTTGTCAAGTATCTTCGTTCCGTGAAGTCGGATGCTTGTCTGCATCTTATTGGCAAAGTCTAAAGTACCTTTGCTTTCTTTATTCTTGGATGTATCAGAATAATTGTAATCTTTATAATACTTTGTGCTTGCAACAAGTCCGTCTGCAGTCTTTGTGACTTTTACAACAGCTGTGTATGTTGTCTTGTCGTAATGAACACTGTTGCCTGTCTGTGAATTCTCACTGATCTCATAGTAATGAGTTCCGGATTTGGTGTAATCGATAGTCGGGAACTGGATTGCTCCGTTTTCTCCCTCACCAGTCTTGTTCGTAATGTTATCGGAAATTGTATTAACTACATTTCCGTCTTTATCTTTTTCTACAACTTTGAAAGAGAATTTATCTTTTGCCTCAAAACCATTGACTGTCTTATTACCAGTAAATGTTACCTGTGCTTTTAATGTCTTATTTGCAAATGTAATCTTATCTGCATTTGCTGCTGATTCCGGATTCATCTGATCAGCACTTGCATATTTTCTGTATGTAACAGAAGCTGTCAGGGAACCATCATTCTGTGCTGCTACTGACACATGTGCAATATATACACTCGGGTCATATTCCATGCCATCAGCATTTGCATTTACCTCTGTAACTTTATAGTAATAATCGCCTGCGGCATTGTAAGTAAATTCTGGAAATTCAATTGCTGCGGTTTCTGTTGTATTATTTGTTACTTCCCAGCTCTGGGCGTTATCTTTCACTGTTCCTTTTTCATCAGCTACTTCAACGACCTGATACTTATATGCTGCTGTTGACGGCTGGCCATTCAAAGTCTTATTTCCTTGAAGGGAAGCCTTTACTTCTCTTACAATTGATGTATTTGAAAATGCTGCTCCTGTATCACTATTAACCAGATTTCCGTCCTTATAGTAGGCAACTGTTGCAGTCATGTTCTCATCTACAGTCACCACAACTTTGTAAACAGATGCATCATATCTGATATTCACATCACTGCCTGATACTTCTGAAATCTTGTAATAATATGTTCCAGGTGTCGTGTAAGTAATCTCATCAAAACTGATCTGACCATTCTCACCATTCTTTACATTCTGCTGATGGCCATTCTCAAGTACTGTTCCATTTTCATCAGTCTGCTGAAGAAGGAATGAGAATGCATCTTTCTGGGCGGAAGTTCCGTTTAAAGTCTTCGTACCTTTCAAAGTAACCTTCACAGATGTTGGTTTCTGTTCATTTCCTGGTTTCCATGGATTCTTATGAATCTCTCCGCCAATATTTTCTACTGTATCTGCAAACACAGAACCATTATGTGTTGTTGAAATATATACAGTTGCGTTCGGAGCAAGAATTGTTCCAGAATATAATTCTCCAAAACTTAAAGCTCCTTGTTGTGTACCAAAGTTCAGAAGGATTCTTCCTCCTGTTACGTCATAACCACCTGTTTCAGTTCCATTAATTGTAAAATATGGTTTTGTAAATTGTTGTGCCACATCATACTTGATATTAAATGTTACAGAGCCAGTATCACCAAGACCAGTAATCTGAACATTATCTGCCCATTTTTTTAAATCACTTGCTTTGATATTAATAATATTATTAATATTCGGTTTGCACTGAATCGTTTGGACATTATCAGATTTCGTCGTTGTGTTTCCATTAGGATTTTTAAATGTCACACCTTTTGTATCTGATTTTCCGTACATTGCACTTGCATATTGTCTTACCCCAGCCATTGCAGTATCAAAATCAATTTTGTAGGAAGAGTTTTTGATATTAACAACATCTGTTACATTTCCAATTTTCTTTGTTACACCATTAACTGTAAGTGTAAAATTGCTATCCTGTGTTCCAGGTGTATATGCATCTCCAATAATTAATGGATTTCCACTTCGGAAAGCCTCATCCTTGTTCAATCCTCCTACAATATTCTCAACATAACTAATATCATAATCATGACCATCTTTAATGTTTCCAGTCATTCCCATTGTATGTGAACCAACTGTCCAATTTTGAACTGCTATGTTTCCTTCCATATCATTGGAATTTTTATAATTCTTAGCAAATACTGCAAAATCATTAACACTTCCAAGTGATGTTGCTGTTGGATTTGTAAATGTTTTGTCGTTATAAGAGGACTCGTAGTAATCGGAAATATTCAGTGTAACTGTTCCGCTTGCCACATCCACTGTTGCCTCTGTCTTTATAGAGTTCTTGCAGTCAGCGCCCTTTGTAACCGTAATCGTAAATGCATTTTTATTAAAACCATTTACATCATATGTTCCACCTCTGTTCTTCATCAGATTGCTTGCTAAGCCTTCTGATGGATTCAGGTTAGAGGCTGAAATCTTTTTATTATTTTCTGTATTTCCTGTATCAAATTTGATATTGAATTTTGTATTATTCTGATTTGTAATTCCATCTGTATTAACTACCAGCTTAATACTGTCATACCCGCTTCCGCTGACGCTTCCGTCTGTATTAGCAGCCAGTGTTGGAGCAACATCTGAAGCAGTTACAGTTGCAGCTGCAACTGCATTTTCATTTGCCTGTGCGGTATCTGCCTGATTCTGCTCCGCATTGTTATCTGCGGAACTGGAGGCTTTTGCATCTGCCTGAGTATTTTTACTTTCTTCTGCCTGTGTGGCATCATCAGAAGTATTCTGATCTTCTTGAACTTCTTCGACCTGAGCACTTCCGGTACTTTTCGGTTCTTCTGTATTAACAGCTTCCTGTTTCTGGTTTTCTTCACTCTGAGTTTCTACTGCCGCCTGATCTTCCTTTGCATATAGGGATGTTCCTAACTGATAAGATGCATTTGCTGCGACAAGTGCAATTGCAAGTATCAAGGCGAGCCAACGTCTTGTATGTTTCATATTGTCCTACCTCCCCTTCTCATTGCGTTTCTTAGTTGCCATAAAGATTCCAAAGATGACCAGCAGCAATACAATTGCAACTGCGATGGCCATTCCGACTTTGTTTTCAAGCAATGTTTGAGCTAATGGTGTTCCTTCGTCTTTGGATGTCTTTTTGTTATCGAGTTTCTGATCTGCCAACGGCACCTGATCATCTGCACTCTGTACAACCTGAGATGTAGTGCCTTCTGTGTTGCCATCACCAAGTACGGTTGTGGATGCTCCTACTGTTTCACCAGTTGCTGCATTCGTTGTTCCTGGATTTTGTGCAACTGCCACGGTTGTTCCCGGTACCACTCTGTAGATTACATCATCTACAGTAATCTCTCCACCATCTACTACCACATAAGTAATTTCTGTATCTGCATTGATAGTATCCTGGCTATCACGATAGTAGATCGTATACTGACGGATATTTGAGTAGTAGCTATGACGGATTGTATCACTCTGTCCTTTCAGACGAATATATGTATGGCCGTTGTTCTGATATTCAGCCGGACAATCAATTACTGCATCTTCTTCATTTGTCACAGTAATTGTCTGTGTCGTAATCTGCGATGTTCACATATTTGACTGTGATATCGTATCCATTTTCAGGAATCCATTTTTCTTTGTTATAATAATAGATGTTCGTCGTTCTGGATTTATCGCCGTATGTATGTTTGTAAGATGACTGCATGGAAGAATCCAACGTGTAAGTTACACCATCGTTTTCAATGGTGGATGCTACATCATAAGTTTGTGATTCATCAACTCCAATCTGTTGCGTAACAGTCTTAAGTGTCTTACCAGTCATCAAATCAATCAGATTGATGTTCCAGTCATAAGCTGTCTGACTATCTACTTTTTGATATGCAATCTTTATACTCTTACCATTGTCTTCTTTTTTTAGAACTGCCTGGGCTTTTTCGTCAACTGCTTTATAATAATTCACAATACTCTTACCATTTTCATCGGTAGATGTCTGGCTGAAGGTTTTAGGTGCCTGATAAGTATATGTTCCGTAATATGTAATATTTTCAGAACTAAGTACATTTCCAGAATCATCGGTAAGCTGAACTCCGGCCTTATAAATATTGCTGTTTTTTGTGGAATCATGTTTCACATAGTCAACACTGTAACCGGAACTGGATTTATTATCGTCGTAACCGACAGAAACATTTCCATTTCCATTCAAATCATAATCAACATCGTTCACTACGCAAGATTCACTTGCCTCATATGTTCTGCTTTTTTCAGCTTCGCTTACAACTCCATTTGCCATCGGCACGTTTGTACTTGTATCACCTGTTAGATTTGCCTGCACTTGATAAAGTTTTGCAGAAGCTTTAATATTCTTGTCGACCCCATATACCTCTACTGTATATACAGAATTTCCGTCATAATTCTCCAGGTCAAGTACAAGAGTATCTCCTTTGAATGCCTGCTTCTTAGTGATTTCTTTATTATCTTCTTTTAAATCATAAAACAGAATATCTTTTCCTGTCTCATTATCAATCTGCATACTCCAGTGATTCTGCTGGTTTTTAGCATCCGAAGACCCTTTCAATATCTCCGTTGTATTTCCTGTAATGGTTATTGATTTCGCTGCATCCTGTGCATAAACCATGTAAGGATTTACGGTTGCTACGCCTGTAAATGTCAAAATTGCGGCTGTGATTGCAGCTATTCGTTTTCCACGTCCTGCATTTCCTTTCATCTTATTCATTCCCTTCTCTTTTATTTTGTACACGTAAAGTTTGAATATAGTTCCATTTTACGAAACATAAATACTATTATTTTCTTCTTCACTTATATTAAGACTTTTTCATAATTTTCTTTTTCCCTGGCCAAAGCCCAGTTATAAGCAAATCTTGAAGCACCTGCGTACTGAAACATCTTAGTTTTCTGTATCCGGATTGTCCGGTCTTCCAGCTGCTTTTGCAGGTCTTCGATCGTCTTCTTCTGTTCTTCTATCTCTTTTTTCAGATGGTAGATGATATCGATCAGCTGACTTCTCTTCAGTCTTCGGAATTCTTTGTCTGTCATCCGGCTCTCTCCTGGTTCTCTTCTTCTGCGTCTTCCTTTATGTCCATGCCACCCAGTGCGCCATCGATCATCTTGAGCAGTTCCAGTGCCGAGCGGAAGTTCTCTGTCTTTCCTTCTTCCACCCATGTAACTCTTCCCTGCCAGCTGCTGTGTTGTCTTTGTTCTACTCTGATTATGAATGTTCCTTTTTCACCATTATTCTTCAACATCTCTTCATCACTCAACTTTCTTGCCATTTTTATCCGCTGTTTCTTTTCATGCTTTATAAAATAGTGGCTCTCTGTTCCGGGAAACGGATATCCCAACCGGTCAAAAAAAGCATCGATTTCAAAAATTGCTTCCGTCATTCCTCCAACGCGGATCGGTTCGGTCTGATATCTGTGATAAATACGTCCATTTATTTTTTCATCTTGATAATAATCAACACATAAAATAATTCCCCATGGTGTCCCAATATAATTTCCTGTATTACTCACGCGCCCATTATCCTTTCCCATCTTATTTTCAGACATTCCTACTTTTATAATATTTTACCAAACAGCATGACAAAGAAACCGTCTAAACTTTTAAAAAAGCAGGTATTTTCTTCTGTTTTTCTTAGACTTTTTCAGACTGTCCTATATATTGGAATATGTTGTTATATTATAGCAAAAGAACCATCCTGGCTGCGTCCCGCATGCTGAATAGCTCTTTTCGACGGCTGAATAGTTTTTGGTAAAAAGAGAAGGATCTTCAAGTGTTATCTTAAAGATCCTTTTCATATACTACACTGTTCACATAATATCTCACGCCAGTCCTCTGCCGGTCTGTGAGGAATTTATAATTGATTCTCTTCTGAATTACCGCACAGTCTTCTCTCGTTGTATTGATCAGCAGTACCAGGTATTGTCCCTTGCTGTAATGGTTCACGACGTCACTGTTGCGGATCGATGTGCAAATGGATTCTTCCAGTCTCTTTGCCAGTCCTTCCAGCATGGCTCCTTCTTTCATCGGTCTTCCTTTGCTGTCCACAATGGTACACAGCATAAGATAGATCGACTGTCCGCTCCGTTCCAGCATCCTCACCAGATGATGATAGATTCCGCGAAATGTCGGATAACTGCACAGGTATGCCCCTTTCGGGATTCCTTTTTCTTCCAGATTATGCTGGATGTTGTCCAGTACGTCGTAGGAATGCATCACCTGGTTACCAAGCTGGTTCATGGAATCCAGAAGACGTTTGGACGGTTTTAATCCCCGTTCTTCAAAATATCGTTCTGCCGTATCGGCATACAGATCGGTGGCTTCTTCGTATCTTCCCAGTGCAACCATTGCTTCCATGGTCAATACCTCCCAATCGGAGAATGGTTCGATATTCGATGCATATACTCCGAGATGTTCGAGCTGTGTGTAGTTCTGCTTTTCCCGGTACAGTCCGGCTGCTTCTTCTACACATTCCCGGAACATGTCCTCATACCGTCTTGCTTCAATGGCAACCCAGATCACACTCTGCCGTTTCACAAGGAATTCTCCGGTATAGATCTCGAATATTTTTTCGAGGTCTTTTATCTTTTTATCCGGATTTTTTTCATGTTTTATTCTGTTGTATATCTGGTCAAATTCGGTTGCATCTTCCTGTACTTTAATCTCGTCATTCCAGTAGACGACACCGTTTCTGATCTCTATATAGTTTACATTCGGAAGTCCTGCTTTTTCCAGTCTCTTCTTTGCGTTGTAAATGACGCTCTGAAGGGCATGATGTACATTTTCCACTTCCCGTTCCCCGAACAGTTCCTGTTCCAGGCGGTCCCTGCTGACACCTTTTTTCCTTTCATGTATCAGCATCTGCATCATGGAAGCGAACTGTGTCTCTCCTACTTTTCTTCCGAACAGGGATTTTCCGTCATATATCATGGAAAAACTGCCGAATGTCTTAACCTGTAATATTTTTTCTCTCATTTCCCTGTAATCCTTTTATACATTTTCATTGATCGTATGCTGGATTCTCTCTCTTACAATTGCTGCAATCTCTGTTGTCTTCATGTCTTTGTATTCTTCGTAAAGCAGCGGCTCTAAGAAATGTACCTGTACATTGACATGTTCTGTTGTCTTAGAGTCGAACGGCACGAAACAGTTGATCAGTGCTACTGGAATGATCGGACATCTTGCCCTGGTCGCTGCTTTGAAGCTGCCGCCTTTGAAGTCCTGTACCTGATTGCCCTGTCTGGATCTTGTTCCTTCCGGGAAGATCAGAAAGTTTCTTCCGTTCTTCACGTCATTGCTGACATTTACGATCACCTGCAGTGACTGACGCACATCTTCGCGGTCGATCATGTATGCCTTCATGCAGGTGAATACCTGCTTGAGAAATGGTACGTCGGCCACTTCTTTTTTTGCGACTACCGCGAACGGGCGCGGGCATACTTCCATTATGGCGAGCACGTCGTAGAGCCCCTGGTGATTCGGGTAGAACATGAATCCGTCCTGTTCGGGGATGTTCTCCTGCCCGTGTACCTCGATATGGATATTCCCGGATGTATTTGCCCGGTGATCGATGTATTTTAATAATTTATAGTGTTCTTCTTCCGTATATTTGTCTACGTGTCTGGCATGGTAGCATAACTTGTACCAGTAGACCGGCACGAAGAAAATATTCCGGAGTACCATCAGAAGGATTCTTCTCATATCTTTGCATACTCCTTGATCGCAGTTTCGTACAGGTTATTGCCTTCGCTGTCGATGACTACGATGAGTGGAAGGTTCTCGACCTGTAATTTACGGATGGCTTCGGTTCCGAGGTCTTCATACGCAATGACTTCTGAGGATTTGATGCATTTGGATAACAGTGCACCGGCTCCTCCGATGGCTGCAAGGTATACGCATCCGTTACGTACCACCGCATCGATCACTGCCTGGCTTCTCTTGCCTTTTCCGATCATGGCCGTCTGACCGAGATCCAGCAGACGTGGGGCATACTTGTCCATACGGCTGGCGGTTGTCGGTCCGGCTGATCCGATCGGGCGTCCTTCTCTTGCCGGAGATGGTCCCATGTAGTAGATTGCCTGGTCTTTGATATCGATCGGAAGTGATTCCCCGCGGTCCAGTGCTTCATCCATGCGCTTGTGTGCCGCATCTCTTGCCGTGTAGATGGTTCCTGTGACATATACATAATCTCCTGCGTGAAGAGATCTGGCTGTTTCTTTTGTAATTGGTGCTGTGATATGCTTGTCCATACTTACACCTCCCTGATGATATGACGGTTCACATGGCAGCAGATGTTGACTGCAACCGGCAGTCCTGCGATGTGTGTCGGGTATGTATTGACATTCACTGCAAGAGCTGTGGTCGTTCCTCCAAGTCCGCCCGGTCCGATTCCAAGCTTGTTGATCGTCTCAAGCATCTCTTCTTCCAGGTCTTTTACCCAGGCAGTTCCGGAATGGGATCCGGCTTCTCTTGTAAGGGCTTCTTTTGCCATCAGTGCACATTTTTCAAATGTTCCGCCGATTCCTACTCCGACTACCATCGGCGGACAGGCATTCGGTCCTGCTTCTCTGACTGCTGTAAGGATCGCTTCTTTTACTCCTTCGATCCCGTCGGCTGGTTTTAACATGAATACGCGGCTCATATTCTCGCTGCCGAATCCTTTTGGCGCAACCTTTATCTCTACTTTATCTCCCGGCACGATACTGTAGTGGATCACTGCCGGTGTGTTGTCTTTGGTATTCTCGCGGATGATCGGATCTCCTACGACGGATTTTCTTAAGAATCCTTCTACGTATCCCTGACGGACACCTTCGTTGATGGCATCTTCCAGACTGCCTCCTTCGAAGTGTACGTCCTGACCGATCTTCATGAAGATGACGGCCATACCTGTATCCTGGCAGATTGGGATCATGTCTTCTGCAGCGATCTTCAGATTATCCTGCAGCTGATCCAGAATCTGACGGCCCAGTGGTGCTTCTTCTATCTCCAGTGCGTGTTTCATTGCTTTGTCCATGTCATCGGCAAGGAAATGATTCGCCTGGATGCACATGTCTTTTATATTTTCTGTGATTGTATTTACATTGATCGTTCTCATCTATATCCTCCTGGGGACATGGGATTTTTGGGAACCTTCTGTTCCTGCTCAAAAAAACCTGTCCTTTTTTATTTTACCCTGTTCCAAGATGATATACAAGTTTTTTTCGCCGTGGTATAATGGATTTAACACATTTTTCAGGAGGGATTATAATGACAACAAATGTAGATTTAGAGAAACTTCAAAAGGATGCCGTAGACATCTTTAATCAGGGTTTTGCCTGTTCAGAATCTGTCATTTATGCAATCAAGGAGAATTTTGAACTGGACATGTCGGATGATGCGATTGCTATGAGTTCCGGATTCCCATGGGGGCTTGGCGGAGGCGGATGTATCTGTGGTGCACTCGCCGGAGCAACGATGTGTATCGGATATTTCTTCGGACGTAAGACACCTGGTGATCCTAAGATTAACCGCTGTTTCAAGCTTTCGAACGAAATCCACGATTTCTTCAAGGAATACTGTGGTGCAACATGCTGCCGTGTTCTGACAAAAGGCAAAGAGAAGAATTCTCCGGAACGTAAAGCACAGTGTACAGACTTTGTAGCTGCTACTGTGAAGAAGACTGCGGAGATCATTCTTCGTGAACTTGCTGCAGATGAGGCGGAAAAATAAAAATATTTTTTCAAAAAACGAGGCGGAAATTTTTTAATCTTCCGCCTCGTTTTATATCTTTATTCTTCTGTCTCTACGTTCTCTGCATCTTCTGTACTTTCTTCCGGCTCTACCAGATCATCTTCGGATTCATCGCCTCTACGTACTTTTGCGATACAAGCTACTTTATCGCCTTCCGGCAGGTTGATAAGCTTCACTCCGGATGTCACTCTTCCGAGTTCTGAGATTCCGTCACACTTCATACGGATGATGATTCCCTCCGTGTTGATGATCATGATCTCATTGTCCTCATCTACTGCTTTCACACCTACAACGTTACCGGTCTTCTCTGTGATCTTGTAGCACTTCACACCTTTACCGCCGCGGTTCTGGGCTGTGAATTCATCGATGGAAGTACGTTTGCCCATTCCATATTCTGACACGATCAGCAGGTCTGTTCCCTGTGAATCGATCTGCATTCCGATCACTTCATCACTGTCTACCAGGTTCATACCACGGACACCCATGGATGTTCTTCCTGTCGGACGTACATCACTTTCATTGAAGCGGATACACTGTCCATACTTTGTAATCATGAATACATCATGATCGCTGTCTGTATATTTTACCTCGATCAGCTCATCTTCCTCACGGAGTGTGATTGCTGCAAGTCCTGTCTTTCTGACATTTGCATATTCTTTGATCGGGGTCTTCTTGATGAGACCTTTCTTGGTAGCCATCAGCAGATATTCGTCATCGTTATATTTCTCGATTGGAATGACCGCACTGATCTTCTCGCCCGGCATTAACTGTAACAGATTCACGATTGCAGTTCCTCTGGATGTTCTGCTTGCTTCCGGGATCTCGTATGCTTTCATGCGGTATACACGTCCGGTGTTCGTAAAGAACATCAGGTAGTGATGTGTATTGGTCATGAAGAGTTCTTCTACATAATCCTCGTCCAGCTTCTGCATACCTTTGATTCCCTTGCCTCCACGGTTCTGGGCTTTGAATGTATCGTGAGACATTCTCTTGATATATCCAAGCTTTGTCATCGTGATGACAACATCTTCCCTTGGGATCAGGTCTTCCATGGAGATATCGAACTCATCGAATCCGATGGATGTTCTTCTCTCATCTCCGTATTTATCACGGATCACAAGGATCTCTTCTTTGATCACGCCAAGTAATAACTTTCTGTCTGCGAGGATCGCACGTAAATGTTCGATCTGCTCCATCAGTGCTTTATATTCTGCTTCGAGTTTTTCTCTTTCCAGACCTGTCAGGGCACGCAGTCTCATGTCTACGATTGCCTGCGCCTGTACATCTGTCAGTCCGAAACGCTCCATCAATTCTGATTTTGCGATCTGGACAGTCTGTGAACCTCTGATGATCTTGATCACTTCATCGATGTTATCTAATGCGATCAGTAATCCCTGTAAGATATGCGCACGTTCTTCGGCTTTATTTAACTCATACTGTGTACGGCGTGTCACAACTTCTTCCTGATGTCTCAGATAGTAGTTGAGCATCTCCATCAGGTTCATGACCTTCGGCTCGTTGCCGACCAGTGCCAGCATGATCACACCGAATGTGTCCTGAAGCTGTGTATGTTTGTATAACTGGTTCAGGATAACATTTGCATTGGCATCTCTCCTGAGTTCAATGACTACGCGCATTCCTTCACGGCTTGACTGGTCACTTAAGTCTGTGATGCCGTCGATCTTCTTATCACGTACCAGTTCTGCGATCTTCTCGATCAGTCTTGCTTTATTCACCATGTAAGGAAGCTCACTTACGATGATGCGGCTCTTGCCGTTCGGCATCGCCTCGATATCTGTCACCGCACGCACACGGATCTTGCCGCGTCCGGTTCTGTATGCCTCTTCAATTCCTCTGGTTCCAAGGATCATACCTCCGGTCGGGAAGTCCGGTCCTTTGATGATCTTTAAGATCTCTTCGATCGTTGTCTCTTCTTTATCCTCGATCTGGTCATCGATGATCTGTACAACCGCATTGATCACTTCACGCAGGTTGTGCGGCGGGATATTGGTCGCCATACCTACAGCGATACCGGAAGTACCGTTTACCAGAAGGTTCGGGAATCTTGCCGGCAGAACGGTAGGTTCTTTCTCCGTCTCGTCAAAGTTAGGAATAAAATCAACGGTATTTTTATTAATATCCGCCGTTAATTCCATGGAAATCTTACTCAGTCTTGCCTCTGTGTATCGCATGGCGGCAGCACCGTCACCGTCCACAGAACCAAAGTTACCATGTCCGTCTACCAGCGGATATCTGGTAGACCATTCCTGTGCCATATTAACCAATGCGCCATAGATCGAACTGTCACCGTGCGGGTGATATTTACCCATCGTATCACCGACGATACGTGCACACTTTCTGTGCGGCTTGTCGGGACCGTTATTCAGTTCGATCATAGAGTACAGAATTCTTCTCTGTACCGGTTTCAAACCATCTCTTACATCCGGCAGTGCACGGGACGCAATAACACTCATCGCGTAGTCGATATAAGAGGTTTCCATTGTCTGTTTCAGATCCACTTCGTGGACTTTGTCAAATATATTGTCTTCCATCAATCTCTCAGAGATGTAAGTATCTCTGTTCCTCCTTTCTTCTACACGCTGTTATTATACATCCAGGTTCTTGACATATTTTGCATTTTCAACGATGAACTCACGTCTCGGTTCAACTTTGTCACCCATCAGGGTGGTGAATGTAAGGTCCAGTTCACTCGTTGTCTCATCGTCCATCGTTACACGTAAGAGGATACGGTGCTGTGGATCCATGGTGGTATCCCAGAGCTGCTCGGCATCCATCTCTCCCAGACCTTTGTAACGCTGGATCTTATTATTCCCGTCACGTCCGACTTCTTCGATGATCTTGCTTAATTCTTCGTCACTGTATGCATACCATACCTTCTTATTCTTCTCAAGCTTGTAGAGCGGCGGTTGTGCCAGATATACATATCCCTGCTTGATCAGTTCCGGCATGAAACGGTAAATGAATGTCAGAAGCAGTGTACTGATATGTGCACCGTCCACGTCGGCATCGGTCATGATGATGATCTTGTGATAACGCAGCTTGGAAATATCAAAATCCTCATGGATTCCGGTACCAAATGCTGTGATCATCGCCTTGATCTCGGCATTGCCGTAGATCTTATCCAGTCTTGCCTTCTCTACATTCAGGATCTTACCACGAAGCGGAAGGATTGCCTGTGTCGCACGGTCACGTGCAGTCTTCGCAGAACCACCGGCGGAATCTCCCTCTACGATGTAGATCTCACAATTCTCCGGATTCTTGTCAGAACAGTCTGCAAGCTTTCCCGGAAGTGCCATGTTATCAAGTGCTGATTTTCTACGTGTCAGGTCTCTTGCCTTTCTTGCGGCTTCTCTCGCACGCTGGGACATCACAGATTTCTCCACAATGATCTTACCAACGGTCGGATTCTGCTCAAGGAAGATCTCAAGCTGCCTGCTGACCACATTATCAACCGCACCTCTCGCCTCACTGTTACCAAGTTTCTGCTTGGTCTGTCCCTCGAACTGCGGGTCTTCGATCTTGACACTGATGATCGCTGTCAGACCTTCACGGATATCTTCACCGCTTAAATTCGGCTCATTTTCACGCAGAAGCTTATTCTTTCTTGCATAGTCATTAAATGTCTTTGTGATTGCATTACGGAATCCGACAACGTGTGTTCCGCCTTCCGGAGTCGTAATGTTATTGACAAATCCATACGTATTATCGCTGTAAGAATCGTTGTGCTGCATAGCCACTTCTACAGACACATTATTAACCATGCCTTCACAGTAAATGATCTGCTCATAAAGTGGTGTCGCACTCCGGTTCAGGTAAGAAACGAATTCTTTGATCCCGCCCTCGTAGTGGAATGTTCTTTCTTTTGGTTCTTCCTCACGTTCATCACTGAGCACGATCTTCAGACCTTTTGTCAGGAAGGCCATCTCACGGAATCTCTGTTTCAGGACATTAAAATCAAAGATCGTTGTCTCGAAAATGGTATCGTCCGGCAGGAATGTGACTTTTGTACCTGATTTTCCTTCTTCACATTCTCCGATCACTGCCAGTTTCTCCGTAACTTTTCCACGTTCATAACGCTGCTGGTAGATCTTTCCATCATGGAAGATCTCTACTTCCAGCCAGTTGGAGAGCGCATTTACAACAGATGCTCCAACACCGTGAAGTCCTCCGGATACCTTGTATCCTCCACCGCCGAACTTTCCTCCCGCATGCAGTACGGTAAATACGACTTCTACCGCAGGAAGCCCTGCTTTGTGGTTGATACCAACCGGAATTCCACGTCCATTATCGATAACGGTCACCGAATTGTCTTTATTGATTGTTACATAAATCGTATCACAGAAGCCTGCCAGAGCTTCATCTACGGCATTATCGACAATCTCGTATACAAGGTGATGCAAACCTCTGGAAGATGTACTTCCAATGTACATACCAGGACGTTTGCGGACTGCCTCAAGACCTTCCAATATCTGAATTTCATCTGCGCCGTATTCATGCTGTACTTTTTCTGTACCCATTCTCAGTCCTCCTAGTTTTCTTTCGTTACCTGTCCGTTTTGGACATGGAACACTTTGTTTATTGAAAAGCGGTGATTTACAAAATCCTCAACTCCTGTACAGGTGATCAGGGTCTGTATATCATGTATGCTGTCTAACAGATAGTTTTGCCTGTGTTTATCAAGTTCAGACAATACATCGTCAAGTAAAAGTATCGGTGTGTCATGCGTTGCCAGCCTGACCAGTTCAATCTCCGATAACTTCAAAGACAGGGCAGCCGTTCTCTGCTGTCCCTGGGAGCCATATCTGCGAATATCCATATCGCCGGTCAGAAATCCGATGTCATCTCTGTGTGGTCCCACCGTTGTGCTCTTCATTCTGAGATCTCTGTCACGATACCGTTTCAGTGCCTGTTCAAACGGCAGATCCCCCGTACTTGGCTCATATATGATCTGCAGACTTTCTTTGCCGCCGGTCAGCTTCTGATGGATCTTCGCAATGATCTCATTGATCTGTGCGACAAATTCTTTCCTTCTGGCGATCAGCCTCTCCCCATATTGTACCATCTGCATCTCCCATATTTCCAGTGTATCTGAAAGTTCTTTCTTACCGCCGAAACTTAACTCTTTCAGCAGACGGTTTCGCTGGTTCACGATACGGTTATAGTTCGACAGGTTATTCAGGTACACCTTATCGAGCTGCGAAAGTTCCAGATCGATAAATCTACGTCTCTCTGCAGGTCCGTTCTTGATGATATTGAGGTCTTCCGGCGAGAAGAATACAAGATTCACGATCCCGAAAAGTTCACTTGCTTTCCGGATCGGCATCTTGTTTATCGCAATCCCTTTCGGGCTGTTCTTCTTCAGGTGCATGTCGATCTGATAACTGATACCATTCTTCTCCACCACAGTCTCAATGTGGGATTCATCCTCACCGAACCGTATCATGTCCCTGTCTTTCGACCCGCGGTGGGATTTGGTCGTTCCGGACAGATACACCGCCTCCAGAATATTCGTCTTCCCCTGCGCATTGTTCCCGTAAAAAATATTCGTAGAACCGTCAAACTCCACATTCAGAAGATCATAATTTCTAAAATTCTTTAATTTCAGGGAATTAACCTTCAATTCTGATCTCTTCTCCGTCAAATAATACGATATCGCCGCCATATAACTTACGTCCGCGGCGTGTATCTGTCTCGCCATTTACCATGACCAGACCTTCCTGTATCACTTCTTTTGCTTCTACTCCGGATTCCACCATTCCTGCAGCTTTTAAAGCCTGTCCAAGCTTGATATATTCACCTCGTAATATAATTGTCTCCATACGTCTTGTATCCTCTCCCGGATATGCATTTCTTTGTATTTTTATGCATATTTTTCTTCTTTTAGCCGTTGTTTTATTATACTCATTGCTATACACTTTTGCAAGCATTCCTGCATTTTATCTTGTTTTTTATTTCGTACCCGAAAAGGCTCTCTTCAGGTCTTCCCGGACAGTCCTATGCTGCGGAGTTAAAGTTGACCGGAAGGATCAGGTAGACATAACTTTCCGCATCATCCTTGATAAAGCAAGGTGCTTTTGCATTCATCAGATAGATCGTCACTTCCTCATCATCGATAACACGGAGTGCATCGATCAGGAATTTCGGATTGAATCCGATCAGCAGATCTTTTCCTTCTTTCGTGATCATGATCTCTTCATTCATGGATCCGATCTGGGATTTGATTTTTAATTCCATCAGTTCATCGCCGATATTGATGATGATCGGTTTTTTATCACCTTCTTTTACCAGAAGTGTTGCACGGTCGATACAGCTGAGCAGTTCTTTTTTGTTAATTCTTACTTTTGTCTCGTAATCACTGGATAACATCTGATCGATTCTGAAGTATTCACCTTCGATCAGGCGGGATACCACGATGGTATTATCAAATTCGAACACAATATGGTTCTTTGTGTATGAAATCGATACCACATTCTCAGCTTCTCCCGAAAGGATCTTACTGATCTCGATCAGGGTTTTTCCCGGTACAACCAGTTTTCTGTCCGCAACACTTTTCTTCAGCGGAACCTTACGGATGGAAATTCTGTGTCCGTCAAGCGAAACAACTTTCAGAATATTGTCACTGATATCAAACAATTCACCGGTCATAAGCTTGTTGCTCTCGCTGTCAGAGATTGAGAAAATAGTCTGACGAATGACTTCTTTTAATGTGAATTGAGAGATTTCGATAGAATCTTCTTTTTCGATAATCGGTAAGTAGGCAAATTCATCACCAGGTTTGCCGGCAATATCAAACTTTGCTTTTTCACAGGTGATCACAGTCTGAAGATTATCTAACGTTTCGATCGTTACTTCATTATCCGGAAGTTTTCGAACGATTTCTGAAAAAATCTTCGCATCGATTGCGATCATACCACGATCAATGATGTCTCCGGAGATCTCTGTCATAATACCAAGTTCCATATCATTAGCTGTTAATTTGATAATATCTGTTGTTGCATCGATTAAGATACATTCAAGGATTGGCATTGTTGTTTTAGAAGGAACTGCTTTGGAAACAATACTGACACCTTTGACCAGATTAGATTTACTGCAGGTAATTTTCATGTGTGTATAACTCCTTTCGCACGTGTGTAATGGATAAATAAATAAAATAGTTTCCGCCTCAGCCGTCTTAGGGGATGTGGAAAAGAGGAAAAGTGCCTCCAGCCCACTGTTTGCAAGGAAAATCGGCTTTGAAAACTCTGTGGAATCTGACTGGATTATGTGTGGAACTGTTGTTGAAAACTTTTTCGTTTCTAAAGACAGTTGCAGAAATCCTGTGGTTTTCCCAAGGCTATCCCATAGTTATCCACATATGATAATTAGATTTTCCACATAGTTATTCACAGCTGAAAACAGCAAAATAAGGCTAAGCCGGGTTGATCTTCTTCTTTATGATATTAATAGTGTTAGAAAGAGTCTCGTCCGCCTGTAATTCGTTCTCGATTTTTTCGATTCCATGTTTGATGGTAGAATGATCTTTTCCCCCAAGGATGACACCGACTGCTTTTAATGAAGTTTCTGTCATATTACGGATCAGATACATGGCAATCTGGCGCGGAAAGACGATCTCGGCGTTACGTTTGCCGCCTTTGAGGTCGGCAATAGACACACCAAAATGATCGGAAACGATATCCAGGATCAGTTCCGGTGTAACTTCTCTCTTATTATCCGAAGAAATGATGTCTTTTAATGCTTCTGCTGCGAGCGCAATATCGATGGATTCGTTATTGTTCAGCTTATAAAGTGCGATCAGCTTATTAAGAGAGCCTTCAAGTTCTCGGATATTTGTCTTAACGTTCGTTGCGATATACTCGAGTACATCATTCGGAATGTTATATTTTTCCAAATGATCCAGTTCGATCTTCTTCTGAAGAATCGCCATACGGGTTTCATAGTTAGGTGATGAAATATCAGCGATCAGACCCCACTCAAAGCGCGTACGAAGTCTGGCCTCCAAAGTCTCAATATCTTTCGGCGGCTTATCAGACGATATGATGATCTGCTTTCCGGAAGTATGCAGATGGTTAAATGTATGGAAGAACTCTTCCTGTGTACTTTCTTTTCCTATAATGAACTGGATATCATCAATCAAAAGTACATCATTATTACGGTATTTATCGCGGAATTTCGACATTGCGGACTCGTTTCCGGCGGTTTTACCGTTCTTCAGAGCTTCGATCAGCTCATTTGTAAATGTCTCACTGGTTACATAGAGTACTTTTTTCTTTGGATTCTTGTCCAGAATAAAATGCGCGATCGAGTGCATCAAATGGGTCTTTCCAAGTCCAACACCTCCATATAAGAAGAGAGGATTGTATACTTCTCCCGGAGATTCGGCAACAGCAAGGGAAGCTGCGTGGGCGAAATTATTATTCCCGCCGACAACGAAGGTATCAAATGTATACTTCGGATTCAGCCCGGCTTTCTCCGCAGCACTTTTGCTTTTTTTCTTCTGATTCGCTTCAATGGCCATATTCTGGATCTCATTCAGTCTGTCATCATCTTCCGAAATGAAGACAACGTCATATTCAGTTCCGGTAGTCTCCGCAATGCATACCTTTAATGGAAGCTGATATTTTTTCTCTATATATTCTACACTCGCATTCATATTTACCAATATAAATACGGTATTGTCTACAACATCGTAGACCTTCAACGGTTGTATCCATGTATTGAATGATACATTGGATAACTCGTGTTCTACCCTGAGATGTTCGATAATTTCAGGCCATTTTTCCTTTACTGTATTCATCATATTTACTCCTAATCTGTCTGATTCGCGGATTTTCACCTATAAACCCACTCTTCTACATTGTACATCAAAAAGTTGCTTTAGGCAATCTTTAATCGTGCACTTTGATGCATGTGAGAAACTGTGGAAAACTCAATCCCAATTATCAACATAGTAAAAATGCGTATATAAAGGGGAAAAAAACTAAAAAAATATATGATTTCCACACGTTATCCACAGAAATCCACAAAGTTTTCCACAAAATGTGGATAAATATATTTTAAAAATTTGCGGAATTGCTTGACGTAGAGCGGTTTTTTTAATATAATCAAGGCTGATGTCTTATGAAAATTAGGGAGAACATCCCTTGGAATAAAATAAGGAGGTGGATATCCATGAAGATGACATTCCAGCCAAAAAAGAGACAGAGAGCTAAAGTACATGGCTTCAGATCTAGAATGAGCACAGCAGGTGGAAGAAAAGTACTTGCTGCAAGAAGAGCAAAAGGAAGAAAGAAATTATCAGCGTAGGCCGCATATATGTGGCCTTTTCTTCTACTCAGAATAATTAGGAGAATCACACAATGAAGTATTCCGAATCACTGAAAAAGAACAAAGATTTCCAATATATATATAGAAAAGGGACATCTTATGCCAACAAATATCTGGTTATGTATGTACTGGAGAATGGGACAGGTCAGAATCGATTAGGAATATCTGTAAGTAAAAAAGTAGGAAACAGTATAGTACGGCACAGATTAACGAGGTTAATCCGCGAAAGCTATAGATTACAAGAAGAACGGTTCAGATGTGGATTGGATATTATTGTTATAGCAAGAATAGGCGCCAAAGGAAAAGGTTATAAAGAGATTGTCGGCGCAATGCTCCATCTGGCCCATCTTCATAAGATTATAGATGAGGGGTAACGTATTATGAAGAAGATTCTGCTCACTGGTATCAGATTTTATCAGAGATATCTGTCTCCGATAAAGGGCGGTTCCACCTGTAAGTTTTATCCGACCTGTTCTCAGTATGCGAAAGAAGCAATTGAGAAATACGGCGCGTTAAAAGGGGGACGGCTGGCAGTGTGGAGAATTCTGCGCTGTAATCCGTTTACCAGAGGAGGGTACGACCCTGTTCCTTAAAAAGATTACAACTACATATGGAGGAAAAAATTATGGTACCAAGTTTACTGACTGCCGCTAACTGGCCGATTGTCGGACAGCTTTGCTGGATTCTGGGTAAGGTAATGAACTTTATCTATAATTTACTGGACAACTGTCTGCCAAGCGATAATGGACTGGTAGGTCTGTCAATCATTCTGTATACGATTTTTGTGTATACGTTATTACTTCCACTTACAGTACAGCAGCAGAGAACATCGAAGATGTCATCTGTTATGAATCCGGAGATTCAGGCTATACAGAAGAAGTATAAGAATAAAAAAGACCAGGCATCAATGATGAAACAGCAGGAAGAGATTCAGCAGGTGTATGACAAATATGGTACATCGATGTCAGCAGGATGCCTTCCATTACTGATTCAGATGCCGCTGTTGTTTGCTTTGTACCCGGTTATCTATAATATCCAGAAATATGTTCCGGAGATCAAGACAGCTCCAAAAGCAGTAAATGTATTCCTGACCCTTCCTGACCTGACCATCTCACCTATGCAGATGATCAAGAACAGCGGGGACTATGGATTTGCACCGGTTGTTATTATTATTACTGCAATCTTGCTTCCGGTATTATCTGGTCTGACACAGTACGGAAGTATCAAGCTTTCACAGGCTATTTCCGGACAGCAGCTTGATAAAGATAACCCGATGGCATCTACGATGAACACGATGAATGTGACAATGCCGCTGTTCTCGGTATTTATGGTATTTTCACTTCCGACAGGTATCGGTCTGTACTGGATCGTCAGTGCGGTAGTACGTTGCGTTCAGCAGATATTTATCAATAAGCATTTAAGCAAGATGTCTGTAGATGAAATCCTGGAGAAAAACAAGGAAAAGGCTGAGGAAAAACGTGTAAAACGTGGCGAGAAAAATGAACGAATCGCAGCAATGGCTCAGACGAATACCAAGAATATGAACAACCAGGCATCCATGAAAAAGCAGAGTACATCTAACTTAAGTGAAAAAGAAAGAGAAGCCAGAGTGGAAAAAGCGCACCAGAAAGCAGACAATGCGAAGAAAGGAAGTCTCGCATCAAAGGCAAATATGGTGAAGAAATTTAACGAAAATGATTAGGGGGCGGCTGTAATGGAGGATTACATTACCTTATCAGCAAAGACACTGGACGATGCGATTACAGAGGCACTGGTTCAGTTAGGCGTAACAAGTGATCGTTTAGATTATATTGTTGTTGAAAAAGGAAGCGAAGGTTTCCTTGGAATCGGAAGAAAGCAGGCTGTGATCAAGGCCCGCAGAAAACAGGAAGAAAAACCGGTTGAAGAAGTTGTAAAAGAAGAGCCGAAAGTGGAAGAACCGGTAAAAGAATATTCACACGCCAGAAAACCGGCGAGAGAAGAGAAGCCGGAAGTAAAACCTGCTCCAAAGAAAGAAGCAGAACTTGCAAAGGTGGAACCACAGACGATCGAGACATGTGAGAAATTCATCTATGATGTGATGAATGCAATGGGCATGGAGGATGTAAAAGTTACATCTGCTGTAGATGAAGAAGGTGCACTTTCTATCAATATGGAAGGAAGCAATATGGGTATTCTGATCGGAAAACGAGGACAGACACTTGATTCTCTGCAGTATCTTACAAATCGTGTTGCCAATAAGATGCAGGATGGATATGTAAGAGTGAAACTTGACACAGAGGATTACAGAAGAAGAAGAAAAGAAACACTGGAAAATCTTGCAAAGAATATCGCAAGTAAAGTTAAGAGAACAAGAAAGACAGTTTCTCTTGAGCCGATGAATCCATACGAGAGAAGAATCATTCACTCTGCGCTGCAGTCTGACCCGGCAGTATCCACACACAGTGAAGGTGAAGAGCCTTACAGAAGAGTTGTGGTAACACTGGTAAGAAACAGAAATAACCGATAATTAAGAGACAGGGGTCTTTAAGCGGCCCTTGTCTTTTTTGATACCAAAGTATGGAGGAAATATGGAACAATTATATAATTCCACAATTGCCGCAATATCTACGGCAATGAGTAATTCCGGGATCGGAATTGTACGAATGAGTGGTCCGGAAGCATTTCAGATCGCAGACCGGGTGTATAAAGGGAAAAAAGAGAAGAAGTTATGTGAACAGCAATCACATACGATCCATTATGGGTATATGGTTGATGGAGATCAGGTGATCGACGAAGTACTGGTCATGCTGATGCGCGGGCCGCACAGCTACACCGGTGAAGATACGGTGGAGATCAACTGTCACGGCGGAGTCTATGTGGTAAAGCGTATTCTGGAGCTTCTGATCAAAAATGGTGCGCGCCCGGCAGAGCCGGGAGAGTACACCAAGCGTGCGTTTCTAAATGGCAGACTGGATCTTTCACAGGCAGAGGCTGTCGGGGACCTGATCGCATCGCAGAACGAATATGCTTTACAGAGTTCAGTGAGCCAGCTTAAGGGCAATATCAAAGATAAGATCGGTGAAATGCGTGAAAAGATCCTGTATCACACTGCATTTATCGAGACCGCACTGGATGATCCGGAGCATATCAGCGTTGATGGATACGGGGAAACACTAAAAAAAGTGGTTGATGAGATCATAGAAGCAATGAAAAGATTGCTAGATAGCTGTGATGATGGTAGGATTATAAAAGAGGGCGTACGCACAGTCATCCTCGGAAAACCGAATGCGGGGAAATCATCCCTGTTAAATGTACTTCTCGGTGAAGACCGGGCAATAGTTACAGATATTGCAGGTACAACCAGAGATGTATTGGAAGAACACCTGAATCTGAAGGGAATTTCTTTAAATATCATGGATACTGCCGGCATCCGTGATACGGAAGATGTGGTAGAAAAGATCGGTGTTGACCGTGCAAAAGAATATGCAGACAAGGCAGACCTGATCCTGTATGTGATCGATGCATCCAGACCGCTGGATGAAAATGATGCAGAGATCCTGCATCTGATCAAAGGAAAACGTGCGATCATCCTGCTGAACAAATCCGATCTGGATATGCAGGTGAAAAAAGATCAGGAAGAGCTGCCGGAGGAATTCCCGGTGATCGAGATCTCCGCAAAGAATGTGGAGGGAATCGGAGAACTGGAAGATACGTTAAAGGAGATGTTCTTCCAGGGCGAACTGACATTTAATGATGAAATCTATATTACGAATGTGAGACAGAAAACAGCACTTCAGGATGCATATGCCGCACTTGAACGTGTGAATGACAGCATTGCCGCAGATATGCCGGAGGATTTCTATTCGATCGATCTTATGGATGCATATGAAGCTCTCGGCAATATCACCGGCGAAACGATAGGAGAAGATTTGGTTAATGAGATATTCAGCAAATTCTGTATGGGAAAATAAAGATAAATATGATGTTGTCGTCATCGGTGCCGGACACGCAGGATGCGAGGCGGCACTGGCAACGGCGAGACTTGGATTTCAGACACTGGTATTTACCGTAAGTGTGGACAGCATTGCGATGATGCCGTGTAATCCGAATATCGGAGGAAGTTCCAAAGGCCATCTGGTAAGAGAACTGGATGCCCTTGGCGGAGAGATGGGAAAGGTCATCGACCGTACATTTATCCAGTCAAAAATGTTAAATAAGTCCAAAGGCCCGGCGGTACATTCGCTTCGTGCACAGGCTGATAAGGCGGTCTACAGCAGAACGATGCGCCGTGTACTGGAAGCGCAGGAGAATCTTGAGATCAAGCAGGGAGAGGTGGCAAATCTCCTGGTGGAAGATGGAAAGATTACCGGAGTGCAGACATTTTCGGGTGCAACTTATCACTGTAAGGCGGTTATCATCTGCAGCGGAACTTATCTGAAGGCACGTTGTATCTATGGGGATGTGAGTCAGTATACCGGTCCGAACGGACTGCAGGCGGCCAATCATCTGACCGATTGCCTGAAAGAACTGGGAATTAAGATGTACCGTTTCAAGACAGGAACACCTGCCAGGGTAGACCGTAAAACCGTGGATTTCAGCAAGATGGAAGAGCAGTTCGGAGACGAGAGGGTAGTGCCGTTTTCATTTACTACGAATCCGGACGATGTGCAGATCGACCAGGCTTCATGCTGGCTGACTTATACAAATGAGACGACACATGATATCATCCGTGCCAATCTGGACAGATCACCGCTGTATTCCGGAATGATCGAGGGAACGGGACCGAGATACTGTCCGTCGATCGAAGATAAAGTTGTAAAATTTGCAGATAAAAAGCGTCATCAGGTATTTCTTGAGCCGGAAGGACTGGAGACGGATGAGATGTATATCGGTGGTATGTCGAGTTCGCTGCCGGAAGATGTACAGTATGCCATGTACCGCAGTGTTCCGGGGCTGGAGCATGTGAAGATCGTAAGAAATGCATATGCGATCGAGTATGACTGTATTGATGCAAGACAGTTAAAACCATCCCTGGAATTCCGTAACATCAGTGGATTATTCAGCGCGGGACAGTTCAACGGAAGCTCCGGCTATGAGGAAGCTGCCGCACAAGGGCTTATAGCGGGCATAAATGCCGCCAGAAAGCTGCAAGGCATGGAATCCTTGGTGTTAGACCGTTCAGAGGCTTATATCGGCGTTCTGATCGATGATCTGGTTACAAAGGAAAGTCATGAGCCATACCGTATGATGACTTCCAGGGCAGAGTACCGTCTGCTTCTGAGACAGGACAATGCGGATCAGCGTCTGACGGAAAAAGGCTATGAAGTCGGTCTGATCTCACAGGAGCGTTACGACCGCCTGAAGGAAAAAGAAAGGCTGATAGAGTCGGAAATCGAGCGGTTAAAGAATGCTTATGTCGGAACCAGTGAAAAGGTACAGGAACTCCTGGAATCCTATGAAAGTACACCGCTGAATTCTGGAAGCAGTCTGGCAGAATTGATCCGGAGACCGGAATTGTCTTACGAAGCAGTTGCAGATATTGATGTGACCCGGCCAAAATTGCCGGAAGATCTGGCGGAAGAAGTGATCGGACAGGTGGATATTTCCCTGAAATATGACGGTTATATCCAGCGTCAGAAACGCCAGGTAGAGCAGTTCAAGAAGATGGAAAATAAGAAAATTCCGGAAGATATGGATTATGATGCAGTGAACAGCCTTCGTATCGAAGCAGTTCAGAAGCTGAAAGAGTACAGACCGGTGTCGATCGGACAGGCGTCACGCATTTCCGGTGTGTCTCCGGCTGATATCTCGGTGCTGCTGGTATATCTGAGTGGAAATCACAGATAAAGTGCAGAGATACAACGGATTACAGTGGTAAATATATTTATAATTATATCATAAAATAATACAATTATAATCATATAGTAAATATAACAATAAGTATATAAAATGAATAACATGAAAAAATCATACATTTTATATACTTATTGATTTTAGAGAGAAATAAGGAGAAAAATATGGACCAGATTTTGAAAAAAAGCCTGGAAAAGATAGGAATAGAGATCACGGATCAGCAGAAAGAGCAGTTCGATGCCTATCATAAGCTTCTTGAAGAGTGGAATAAGGTGATGAACCTGACTGGGATCACAGAATATGAGGAAGTTGTGGAAAAACATTATGTAGACAGCCTTTCTATTGTAAAAGTCATGGATATGGCTAAGGCAGATCAGGTAATCGATATTGGTACGGGGGCGGGATTCCCGGGATTACCGCTTAAGATCGCATTTCCACATCTGAAAGTGACATTGCTTGATTCATTGAACAAAAGAATTAAGTTTCTGAATGCTGTGATCGAAGAACTGGGATTGGAAGATATCCACACAATTCATGGAAGAGCGGAAGATTATGCCAAAGATGCAGCATATAGAGAACAGTATGATCTGTGTGTGTCCAGAGCAGTTGCAAATCTGGCAACATTGAGCGAATATTGCCTGCCTTACGTAAAAGTGGATGGTATGTTTGTACCTTATAAATCGGGTGAGATTGATGAAGAAGTAAAAGAGTCGTCGAAAGCGGTAAAGATACTTGGTGGTAAGATTGAAGACGTAGTAAAATTCGAGCTTCCGGGAACAGACATCGGCAGATCGTTCGTGAAGATCCACAAAGTGAAGAATACGGCAAAGAAATATCCACGAAAGGCTGGAATGCCTTCCAAAGAGCCGATACGGTAAGAAAAATAGTAATTTAATAAGAATTTTGTGAAAACAAGAAAATGTAAAAGGGGTAATGTTTCATGTGAAACATTACCCCTTTTGTAAAACTTAATATTATTTACTGGTGATACAGGCAGAACACTAGCAGTTGTCACTTAGCAATATGTCTATCTGCTCTAAAAATGCATCAGCATTTTCCCGCTGCGGCAGTAATCCACAGCCTGTAATTTCAATATGCTCAATGGATGGGAGAACATTACAGTATTCTTCAGCGTTTTCGAAAGTTTCCGGTGCATTTTTCCCGGAAATCACGGCAATGGAAGTTGTAAGTCCTTCGAGACAATGAGCGATATTTACTGTTGTATAATGACCTAAAATGCTGGAGTAGAGATATCTGCATTCAGCAGAATCCGAAAGTGCAGTGTTACGTGCGCCAACATTATAGATGAATGTTCCATATATAGGAAGATTTATAATACTTGCGAGCAGCTTTGACTTATGGTTTGGTGCTTTTGCAAGTGTACGGATGCTTTCCGGACAAACAAGGATTATATGACCAATCTGATCTGCAATGTTCTGACAGACAGCTGTTACAAAAGAAACAGATGCTCCGGTTGCAACGATATCTGTCTTTTCTCCAATGATATCGCGAATGAAATCAGTGAGAAGCTGGACATAGAGATAGCAGGTGTATGTGATGGCAGGTTTATCAGATTTTCCGCATCCAAGAAGATCTATGGTATACACAGTGTGTTCTCTGGAAAGAGTATCGATTACTTTGTCCCATTCCATTGAAGAACTGTAATGATTCAGATCATGGATGAGAAGAAGAGGAGAGCCGCTTCCTGTCTTTTGATAATATATATTTCCAAATTTCCAATTGTAGTAGTTGGATGAGTCTTCTTCTGAGGGTTCATCAGAGGTGTTGAATATGAATTTGTTTATTACGTGGAACGCCAGGGTTGTTGTTCCGATTGCTGTCGAGATGAACAATAATGTCTTTTTCCAGTTCATGTTGATACCTCACTTTCTTACTACTAATTATACTATATTTACTTATAAATTGGAAGATTGCCTTTGCAAAATGAACGCAAAATGAACATCTGTGTAATCAAAGAAAATGTTTCACGTGAAACATTAAAAAATAAAAAGAATAAAAAGAATGGAAAAGCATAAAGATAACGAAAATAACAAATAGAACAGATTCATATTTATGAAAAATGGAAAAACTATGTTTCACGTGAAACATTTTATGGATAAGTACCTGGAAAAGTGATATACTAATATCATGTAAAAAAAGGGAAGGTGATAATTAAATGGGACGAGTTATAGCCGTTGCGAACCAAAAAGGTGGCGTTGGAAAGACAACGACAGCTATTAATCTGTCGGCATGCCTTGCTGAAAAAGGCCAGAAAGTTCTTGCTATCGATATGGATCCGCAGGGAAATATGACGAGTGGATTAGGAATAGACAAAGATGAAGTTGAAAAGAATATCTATGATCTTATGATTGGACAGGTTGGTGTAGAGGAAGTGCTTCAAAAAGAAGCAATTGAAAACCTGGATATTATTCCGACAAGTATTGATCTGTCAGCGGCAGAGATTGAATTGATCGGTGTGGATGATAAAGAATTTATCATCAGAAACGCTATTGCACCAATCAAAGACAATTATGATTATATTATTATTGATTGTCCACCATCGTTGAGTATGCTGACAATTAATGCTATGACAACAGCTGATTCGGTGCTGGTACCGATTCAGTGTGAGTACTATGCGCTGGAGGGATTGAGCCAGTTAATACATACAGTTGAACTGGTGAAAGAAAGATTGAATCCAATTCTGAAAATAGAAGGCGTTGTATTTACAATGTACGATGCGCGAACGAATCTTTCACTTCAGGTTGTAGAAAATGTAAAAGAGAACCTGCAACAGAACATCTATAAAACGATTATTCCTAGAAATATCCGGTTGGCAGAAGCACCAAGTTATGGAATGCCGATCAATCTGTATGATCCAAAGTCTACAGGAGCAAGCGCATACCAGAGACTTGCTGATGAAGTGATGAATAGAGAGTAACTAAAAGATGTGATGTAGGAGGGAACGAATGTCAATTAAGAAAAAAGGTCTGGGAAAAGGTCTGGACAGTCTGATCCCAGATAATAAGAGCATAAAGTCTGTAACACCTGACAAATCTGCTGAAGCAAAGAAAGAAGCAGAAGAAAAAGCAGGCGTGCAGACGATGAAGATCAATGAGGTTGAGCCGAACAGGGATCAGCCGAGAAAGAATTTTGATGAAGATGCTCTCCTTGAACTTTCGGATTCCATCAAACAGTTCGGTGTATTACAGCCGCTGCTTGTTCGGAAAAGAAAGGATTACTACGAAATCATTGCCGGTGAAAGAAGATGGAGAGCTGCAAAACTTGCCGGGGTAAAGGAAGTTCCTGTAATTGTAAAAGAATATACAGATCAGGAAATTCTTGAAATCGGTCTGATTGAAAATATCCAGAGAGAGAACCTGAATCCAATTGAAGAAGCAATTGCATTTAAGAGACTTTTGGAGGAATTCAATCTGAAACAGGATGAAGTTGCAGAACGAGTATCGAAGAGTAGAACTGCGGTAACAAACTCTATGAGACTGTTGAAGTTAAGTGATAAAGTACAGCAGATGATAATTGACGATATGATTTCTACAGGGCATGCGAGAGCGCTTCTCGCAATTGATGATCCGGAACTTCAGTATACACTGGCAAATAAGATATTTGACGAGAAACTCAGTGTGAGGGAGACTGAGAAGCTTGTGAAAGAGATCAAGAATCCGAAAAAACCAAAAGAGAAGAAGGTAATGGAGAATGCGTTCATTTACCAGGATCTGGAAGAAAAGATGAAAGGTGTATTCGGAACAAAAGTCAGTATAGCATCAAAAGGAAAGGGAAAAGGTAAGATAGAGATAGAATATTATTCAGATGATGAATTAGAACATTTGTTCGATATGATGATGAGCATTAAAAGAGGAGAGTAATTGAATATGGATAGCAAAATACTGAAAGCACTTGGTATCGATCCGGCATTGATATTTTTATTTTTGCTGGTACTGATTGTTATATTATTCGTTCTGTATGTAAATGTAACAATGAAGTATAATCGGTTGAAAAGCAGCTATACGACGTTTATGCGTGGGAAAGATGGAAAGACACTGGAAGAAAGCATGATGTCAGGATTTTCGGATGTAGAAGCAATTCTGAAATACACAAAGCAGAATCGTACAGACATCCAAAAGCTGAACAAGAAGATGGAGAAGTCTTACCAGAAGGTTGGTATTGTCAAGTATGATGCATTTAATGAAATGGGTGGAAAGCTCAGCTTTGCACTTGCAATGCTAGACAATAATAATACCGGATGGATCCTCAATGCAATGCACAGCAGAGAGGGCTGTTACACTTACGTAAAGGAGATTGTAAAAGGGGAAAGCTATGTAGAACTTGCTGAGGAAGAAGCAGAAGCACTGGATAAGGCTATTTTCGAAGATGGATATGAAGAAGAAGTCAATAAGGCTGTTGCTTCTGTAACAGGAAGTATGAAAATGGCAAAATCCGGTCCGGCAAAGAACGGAAATCAGAAAAACAGTAATGCAAGAAGTGCAAAACAGGCATCTGGAAAGGCAAATAATGGAAAAATCCTGAATACAAGAACCAGCAGTATGCGTCCAGATATGGCAAGACCTGAAAAAAATAGAAAATAGCAGATCATATAACAGATATGAGAGCAGGAGGAGTTTAGAAAAATGTTAGATATCAAATTTGTAAGAAATAATCCGGATGTGGTAAAACAGAACATCAAAAATAAGTTCCAGGATGAGAAATTACCTTTGGTAGATGAAGTAATAGAACTGGATCAGAAGAATAGAGATATTAAGGGAGAAGTAGAAGCACTTCGTGCAGAAAAGAATAAAATCTCTAAACAGATCGGTGCATGTATGGCACAGGGAAAGAAAGAAGAAGCGGAAGAATTAAAGAGAAAAGTAGCTGAGAGTGCTGCAAGAATCGAAGAACTTTCCAAAGAAGAAAAAGAAGTAGAAGAGAAACTGAAACAGAATATGATGATTATTCCGAACATCATCGATCCTTCTGTACCAATCGGAAAAGATGACAGTCAGAATGTAGAAATTGAAAAATTTGGTGAGCCTTTTGTTCCTGATTTCGAGATTCCATACCATACAGAGATCATGGAAGCATTTGACGGAATCGATCTTGAGAGCGCCGGAAGAGTAGCGGGAAATGGATTCTATTATCTGATGGGTGATATCGCAAGAATTCATTCTTCTGTACTTGCATATGCAAGAGACTTTATGATCAATCGTGGATTTACTTACTGTGTACCACCTTTCATGATCAGAAGCAACGTTGTAACAGGTGTTATGAGCTTCGCAGAGATGGATTCTATGATGTACAAGATCGAGGGAGAAGATCTGTATCTGATCGGAACAAGTGAGCACTCTATGATCGGTAAATTCATCGACACAATGCTGGAAGAAAAACAGCTTCCACAGACACTTACAAGCTATTCACCATGTTTCCGTAAAGAAAAAGGAGCTCATGGTATCGAGGAACGTGGAGTATACAGAATCCACCAGTTCGAAAAACAGGAAATGATCGTTGTATGTAAACCGGAAGAAAGCAAGATCTGGTATGATAAATTATGGCAGAACACGGTAGATCTGTTCCGTTCACTGGATATCCCGGTACGTACATTAGAGTGCTGCTCAGGTGACCTGGCAGATCTGAAGGTAAAATCTTGTGACGTGGAAGCATGGTCTCCAAGACAGAAGAAATACTTCGAAGTAGGAAGTTGTTCTAACCTTGGTGATGCACAAGCAAGAAGACTTGGTATCCGTGTCAAAGGTGAAGACGGAACAAAATATTTCGCACATACACTGAACAATACAGTTGTGGCTCCACCGAGAATGCTGATCGCATTCCTGGAAAACAACCTTCAGGAAGATGGATCTGTTAAGATTCCTAAGGCATTACAGCCATACATGGGCGGAACAGAGAAGCTTGTACCTAAAAAATAGGAAATTATAAGGATAAGCGTATGCATCAATATTTGAAATCCATTGGATTTGGAAATATCAGAGACAAAAAACAGTTAATACAGATCATAAGAGATGTGGAAGAATCCTATACGGGACATCAGCTTGTCACGCAGGATGAAGTGACGGATCTTTGTGAATTTGATAAAGAATATGGAGAAGGTATCGGGATCAAGGTGTGCGGAGATATGGATATCGACGAACAGTTTGATTACCGCTATTATGCTCCGTATTTCACAGGATCCGGCGTAACATCTTATGCAAATGTCAGTGTGGAACGAAGGATAGACCGTGAAGCATATGTAGGCATTTGTGAGGATACAAAAGTTGGCATCAACCTGGTATTCTATCTGCAGAATATGATGGAATATCTGAGAGAGAGGCAGATTGGCGGAAGAAGTATCAAGTATTCTTCTGTTACTTTGTCCGGACTCTGTAATGAGGGAACCATCCTGCTTCCGGTGAGGAAAAGCAAGGAGCAGGAACGGGAACAGCAGGAAGAGGTGCACAACCGCATGCTGTTGTTGAGTGCAGCCAGAACAGGTGATCCGCAGGCAATCGAAAGTCTTACACTGGATGATATGGATACCTATTCCAAAGTATCGAAAAGACTGATATCGGAAGATGTATTTACCATTGTGGATACATACATTATGCCTTATGGAATCGAATGCGACCGGTATTCGATCATGGGCGAGATCTTGGAATATCGTCTTACTAGAAATGAGATTACAAGGGAAGATATCTGCATTATGAAATTGGATGTGAACGGATTATTATTCGATGTATGTGTACCAAAAAGAGAAGTCATGGGCGAACCGGCAGTCGGACGCAGATTCAAAGGAAATGTGTGGCTGCAGGGAAAAATCAATTTCTGAATGTGGATAAGAACAGTAAAATGTGGATAAATATTTCAGAATGATACAGGGGTGGGGATATCCATCCCTGTATTGACTTTTGTGAGATTAATGGTAAAATAGACATGTGTCGTCATAGCTCAGCTGGATAGAGCACTCGCCTCCTAAGAATATGTTATAACGACCGCCTTTCGGGCAAAGGCGATTGACATTGAGTAAGTTTAAGACTAAAATTGAATAGATTTTAAAGATGTTTCCGTAGCTCAGCTGGATAGAGCGACCGCCTCCTAAGAGAAAGCCGAGGCATTCCCCAAAGGGAAAAAATGAAAAACAACTTTCAGTTCGAATCTATTCTGAAAAATGCTAATGGTGACAACAAAGCATTCCCAAAATTGGGGAACGTTCTAA
>ENA-OQNN01000523-OQNN01000523.1-human-gut-metagenome-genome-assembly--contig:-NODE-523-length-38468-cov-36.312511_pt1 | contig 38468 bp, 26 predicted proteins | sample MGYA00242624_ERZ504870 | MGnify/ENA primary metagenome ERZ504870 (study PRJEB26092, sample SAMD00036379) | human gut metagenome | host: Homo sapiens | study: EMG produced TPA metagenomics assembly of... | reverse complement strand
GAGCGCCCTTGACGGCCTCGAAGGTCTTGCGGATGATGTGGTCGCGGCACTGGGTCAGCACCTGCACGGTGACATCCTCAGGGATCATGTTCTTCTCGATCAGGGTGCGCAGGAACTCGTACTCGGTGTCGCTGGCGGCAGGGAAGCCCACCTCGATCTCCTTGAAGCCGATCTTGACCAGCATCCGGAAGAACTCCAGCTTTTCCTCAAGGCTCATGGGCACGATCAGGGCCTGATTGCCGTCGCGCAGGTCCACACTGCACCATGCGGGGGCTTTTTCAATGTGATCCTTCTTTACCCAGCTGTCATAGCCTGCGGGTACCGGGTAGTAACCCGGAGCGTACTTGGTTGCGTCCATCATTTGCGCGTCCTCCCAAACAATTTACACTTCTTGCTCCATGCTCTTTGTGAGCGTCCTTGCCCTCTCAGTCTCACATTCGTTCGACAGCTCCCCCAAGGGGGGAGCCCTTGGCAAAACCGAAAACTTTGCCGTACTGCCAAGGCCTCTCACTTTGGGAGAGGTGGCACGGCGTAAGCCGTGACGGAGAGGGCAAGCCTGCTTCCAAAAGGCAGATATACGAAAAGGCTCTCGTCTTTCAAGGCGAAAACCTTGAGAGACGAGAGCCTGTAAAGTTCAAACTACAGGGCACCCGTGGTACCACTCTCTTTGCTGCGCCTTTGGGCACAGCCGCTTTGCACGATCGGCTTTTTGCGGCGAATCGCTGTCCTTGTAACGGTGGACATCCGTCAGAGCCTACTTGTGTGTTCAGCCCTGCCGCTCAGGGGCCAGTAACCGAAACCCTCTGCACCCGCCTTGCACCACCCGGCGGCTCTCTGTACGCAGAAGAAAATCGTTTTTTCCCCGTCAACGCATTTGTGCTTTTTTCAAAGTGGACTAAGTTTAGCATGATTCGCGGGCAGTGTCAAGCAATCTGACTCATTCTCAAAATGAAACAATTTCACAAAATAAGGGGCAGAATTTTCCAAAATTGTGCACGAGGCGTTAATGTTAACAATTTGCGAAGTTTTTGGAAAGTTGCGCTCAAACCGCTGTCGCACGCCCGGCGGCTGTGTTATACTACATCCAGAAAAATCTGGCTCCGCCTGCCCGGCAGGAGCCTGCTTTTGGATCCATTCAGATGTTTGCAAAGGAGGAATTGCCACATGAAAGAAGTCAAGCCTTCCAAAAAGCCGCTGGCGATCTACTACGCCATCGTGCTGGCGGTCCTGCTGCTGCTCAACCTTGTGCTGCTGCCGTGGATGAGCGAGCGTCAGGTGGAGGAAGTGGACTACGGTACCTTTATGACCATGACCGAGGAAAAGAACATCGGCCGTGTGGATATCGAATCCAATCAGATCATTTTTACCGATAAAGAGGAAAAGCAGGTCTACAAGACCGGCCTGATGAACGACCCGGAGCTTACCCAGCGCCTGTATGATGCCGGAGCACAGTTTTCCAGCGAGATCGTGGAGCAGGGGTCGCCGATGCTCAATTTCCTGATCTGGTTCCTGCTGCCCATCCTGTTGTTCAGCTTCATCGGCAATCAGATGAACAAAAAGCTGATGGAAAAGGCCGGCGGCGGCCCGGGGTCCATGATGTTCGGCGGCGTGGGCAAGTCCAACGCCAAGGTCTATGTGCAGTCCACCCACGGCATCCGCTTTGCGGATGTGGCCGGTGAGGATGAAGCAAAGGAAAACCTGCAGGAGATCGTGGATTACCTGCACGATCCCGGCAAGTACGAGAGTATTGGCGCATCCATGCCCAAGGGCATCCTGCTGGTGGGCCCTCCGGGCACCGGCAAGACCATGCTGGCCAAGGCCGTGGCAGGCGAATCCAACGTGCCGTTCTTCTCCATTTCCGGTTCTGAATTCGTGGAGATGTTCGTGGGCATGGGCGCATCCAAGGTGCGCGACCTGTTCCGGCAGGCCAAGGAAAAGGCCCCCTGCATCGTGTTCATCGATGAGATCGATGCCATCGGTCAGAAGCGCAACAGCGGCAATCTCGGTGGCAACGACGAGCGTGAGCAGACTTTGAACCAGCTGCTCACCGAGATGGACGGCTTTGAGAGCAACACCGGCGTCATCATTCTGGCGGCTACCAACCGCCCGGATTCGCTGGACCCGGCGCTGACCCGTCCCGGACGTTTTGACCGCCGTGTGCCGGTGGAGCTGCCCGACCTTAAGGGCCGCGAAGAGATTTTGAAAGTGCACGCCAAAAAGGTGGCGCTGGCCCCGGGCATCGACTTCAACACTGTGGCCCGCATGGCTTCCGGTGCATCCGGTGCGGAACTTGCCAACATTGTCAACGAAGCAGCTCTGCGCGCTGTGCGTGCAGGCCGTAAGAGCGTGACGCAGGCCGATCTGGAGGAGAGCATCGAGGTGGTCATTGCAGGCTACCAGAAGAAGAACTCCATCCTCACCGACAAGGAAAAGTGCATCGTGGCCTACCACGAGATCGGCCATGCACTGGTGGCGGCCAAGCAATCCAACTCTGCCCCTGTGCAGAAGATCACCATTATCCCCCGCACCTCCGGCGCACTGGGTTACACCATGCAGGTGGACGAGGGCAACCACTACCTGATGAGCAAGGAAGAGCTGGAAAACAAGATCGCCACCCTTACTGGCGGACGCGCCGCCGAGGAAGTGGTGTTCCGATCCATCACCACCGGTGCCTCCAACGATATCGAGCAGGCCACCAAGCTTGCCCGCGCCATGCTTACCCGCTACGGCATGAGCAAGGACTTTGACATGGTGGCGCTGGAGACCGTGAACAACCAGTATCTGGGCAGTGACACCTCGCTGGCCTGCTCGGCCCAGACCCAGCGCGAGATCGACCAGAAGGTGGTGGAGCTGGTCCGGGCTCAGCACGAAAAGGCTGTCCGCATCCTGACCGATAACCGCGCCAAGCTGGACGAGCTGGCACAGTATCTGTACCAGAAGGAGACCATCACCGGCGAGGAGTTCATGGAGATCCTGAACCGGGAACCGGCACAGGCCCAGTGACCCCGGCGGCAGAGCTTCCAAAAAATTTTTTTAGCCTGCTGCAATAATCCCGCCGCCGCATCCGTTTATAAGACAGATGCGGCGGTTTTGTATTACACCGCATGGCAGACCATGGTTTTCCACAAAACAAAAATGTGCGGTGCAAAACCGCCGTCAACGGAGGTATTCCAAATGAAACTGAACCATAAATTTGTCCGTACCGTCACCACCACCGCTGCAGTGCTGGGTGCTGCCGCCATGCTGAGCGTGGGCGCATTTGCCGCAGAGGCAGACATCAACGACCCTGCTGCCGCAGGCTATCTGCCCCCGCAGGAGCAGATGGTGCAGGGGGATATCGCCCTGCACAGCGCCGATGTGGCGATCGGCGAAAAGGACCCCACCTACGGCGGCTACGGCGCACCGGAGGGAAACCCCATTCAGGGCAACATCATGCTGATCTCCGGCGATGAGCTGGCCGCCCCGTCCGCAGATGCAGCGGCGAAAAAGAGCGAGGCACGTTACACCGTCAAGGGCCTGTTCGGCAGAGAAGTGCTGTACACTGCCCGCCAGAAGGACAGCGTGCTGACGCTGGATGTGCCCGCCGGTTCTGCTACTTTCCGCACCACCGTGCAGGACATGCAGACCCTGCTGAACGAGGGTGTGAGCACGCTGGTGGTCCAGACTGAGAAGGGCTCCACCACCCTGAACCTGTCTCTGCTGGTGGAGGGCCAGAAGGGCACCGACCGCGTGGTGCTGCGCCGACTGGGCGAAAACACCTTCCTCACCGTGGGCCTGCGCTGCCGCCGCGATTTGATCGTGGGGCGCTGACCGCTGAGATCAAATGATGAAAGGGCTGCTGCACGCAGGGATGTGCAGCGGCCCTTTTTGCGCTTTTCTGTTAAGTTTTTGAAAATTTGCGCAGATGTCTTTGCAAAGTCTGCCGGGAGATGTTATAGTTAAATTGAAACAGTATGCATTCCCGATAGAAAGGAAAAAACGCCATGGAGCATTTTGTGGAGTTTGAGGACGTTTGCAAATACTACCAGACCGGCAGTGTGAAGATCGCCGCCGCAGACCACCTGAATTTCTATGTGGATAAAGGCGAGTTCTGTATCATCGTGGGGCCCTCCGGCGCAGGCAAGACCACCCTGCTGAACATCCTCGGCGGCATGGACAGCTGCGACGAGGGAAACGTCTGGCTGGACGGCCAGAACGTGAGCCACTTTACCGCCAGAGAGCTCACCACCTACCGCCGGTACGATGTGGGCTTTGTGTTCCAGTTCTACAACCTTGTGCAGAACCTGACCGCACTGGAGAATGTGGAGCTGGCCAGCGAGATCTGCCGCGACCCGCTGGACCCCAAAGAGACCCTGCGCGGTGTGGGTCTGGGAGAGCGGCTGAACAACTTCCCGGCCCAGCTTTCCGGCGGCGAGCAGCAGCGGGTGTCCATTGCCCGCGCACTGGCCAAAAACCCCAAGCTTCTGCTCTGCGACGAGCCCACCGGTGCACTGGATTACAAGACCGGCAAGCAGGTGCTGGCCCTTTTGCAGGATACCTGCCGCCGCACCGGCCGCACGGTGATCGTTATTACCCACAACACCGCCCTGACGGCGATGGCAGACCGCATCATTCAGGTGCGCAGCGGCAAGATCGTCTCCAATCAGGTCAACGAGCACCCTGTGCCGGTGCAGGAGATTGAGTGGTGAGAGCTGTGCTGAAAAGTTATCGTAAAAACATCCTGCGGGAAATGAAGGACAACCTGAGCCGCATGGTCTCGCTGTTCGGCATCGTAGCGCTGGGCGTGATGATGCTGACCGGCCTGATGAGTTTTGCGCCCAGCATGCGCATCGCCGGGCAGAAATACTACGTGCAGCAGAACGTGTTCGACCTGCGGGTGCTGTCCACGCTGGGCCTTTCGGAGGAGGACATTGCCGCCATTGCCGCCGTGGACGGCGTGGAGGCTGTGCAGCCGGTGAAATATCAGGACGTGGAGGCCCAGTGGCAGGGCCAGAGCGAGACGGCGGTGGTGCGCCTGCAGCAGCTGCCCGCCGACCCCGGGGCCGACACGGCAGAAAATATGGACCGTCTGGTGCTGCTGTCGGGCCGGATGCCTGAGGCCCCGGACGAGTGCGTGGTGCATGTGATGGGCTACGGCGACCCGGTGGAGCCGGGCACGGTGCTCACCCTGCCGGAGGACACCGAATATGTGAGCCGGAAGCAGTTCACGGTAGTGGGCACCGTGCAGGACCCGCAGCATTTTTCCACGGACAAGGAGAGCAGCACCGCCGGTGACGGCCAGCTGGATGATATCGTATTCCTGCCGGAGGGCAGCCTGACCACGAATTATTATACGGCGTGCTATCTCAAAGTAAAAAATGCCGGCCTGTATGATAATTACTCGGACGCGTATCAGGCAGCAGTGGATGACACAGCCGCAAGGGTAAAGGCCATCAGCGGCGCACAGTGCACGGCCCGGCGGGCGGAGCTGATCGAGGACGCCAGTGCAGAGCTGGCCGACGCCCGGGCCGAGTACAACGACAAAAAAGCCGAAGCAGACCGTCAGTTTGCGGAGGCAGAACAGCAGCTGGCCGATGCACAGGCACAGCTGGACAGCGCCAAAGCCCAGCTGGACGCGGGCGAAGCGGAGCTTGCCGCCAACAAAAAGGCCCTGCCGGATACCATGCAGGGCGGTGCGGACGAGCTGGTGAGCGGCGAGGAACAACTGCTGGAATTTGAGGATCAGCTGCAACAGATCGAGATGCTGGTGAACCTGAAAAAGGTGGCCGACCCGCTGCTGGGCTATGCCGAAACGGCTCTGCACAACGCGCAGAAGGCGCTGGACGAAGCGGAACCTGCCGATGAAGAGTACACCGACCTGCGGGATGCCCTGCAGAAGGCGCAGGATGCTTACGACAACATCAGCGGCCAGCTGAACGGCTATCAGGCCCAGCTGGACGAGGGCAAGCGCCAGATGTATGCACAGGGGCTGATCTCTTCGCCCAGCCTTTCCAACGAGCAGCTGGTGACTGAGGCAAAGGCAGCACTGCGCCAGATGAAGGTAAAGCTTCTGCAGGGGCAGCTGCAGCTCACCACCGGCACGGCCACAGCCTACACCCAGTTTGATGCGGCACGCACTCGGCTGGACGAAGGCTGGCAGCAGTACAACGACGGCGTGCAGCAGCTGGCCGATTCCCGCGCGGAGTACGAGAGCCGAAAGGCCGATGCCGAACAGCAGCTGGCCGACGGCCTTGCCCAGCTGAACGACGCCGAGGAGCAGGTGAGCCAGATCAAGAGCGGCGAGTGGTATGTGCTGGACCGCAGCTCCACCATGAGCTTTGTCACCTTTGAGCAGTATGCCGACCGCATGGATGCCATTGCACGGGTGTTCCCGGTGTTCTTCTTCCTGGTGGCGGCGCTGGTGGCCACTACTACTATGACCCGCATGGTGGACGAGAACCGCCTGCAGCTGGGTACTCTGAAAGCTCTGGGTTACTCCAACGCAAAGATCGCAGGCAAGTATCTGTTCTATGCCCTCAGCGCCAGCGTGCTGGGCAGCATCGTGGGCATGGTCATCGGTTTTGTGGTGTTCCCGCTCATCATCTGGTATGCTTACCAGATGATCTTCAGCATGTCCACCTTTACGCTGCACTTTTACCCCGGCATGGCGGCAGCCAGCGTAGCCATCAGCGCGGCCGTCATCGGTTTTGCTACATGGAACGCCTGCCGTGCCAGCCTGAAGGAAAAGACTGCAGCTTTGCTGCTGCCCCGGGCCCCGGTGGCAGGCAAGCGCATCTTTTTGGAGTACATCACCCCGCTGTGGCAGCACATGAGCTTCTCCCAAAAGACCACAGCCCGCAACCTGTTCCGCTACAAAAAGCGCTTCTTCATGACAGTGCTGGGCGTGGCAGGCTGCACGGCGCTGCTGCTGATCGGTTTTGGCATTCAGGATTCCATCCTGCCCATCGTGGACAAGCAGTCCGGGCAGCTGACCCACAACGATCTCACCATCTCGCTCAGCGATGAAAAGGCGCTGACCATGGAGCAGGGCCTTGCCGACACGCTGGACAGCAGCAGTGCGGTCCACAGCTGGGGCGCGTTCTACACAAAGTCCACCACCCTTTATAATGAAGAGGGCGGGAGCGCCGATGTCAGCATCGTAGGCGCGGAGGACGATGCCCGGATGACCGAATACTTCACCTTCCGCACCCGGGTGGGCCACGACCCCATTCCCTTTGAAGAGGACAGCGTGATCCTGACCGAAAAAACGGCCCTGAATCTGGGGCTGAGCGTGGGCGATACGTTCTACGTGGAGGCTGCAGACGGGAGCCGTGTGCCGCTGACCCTGACCGGCATTGCCGAGAACTACATGTTCACCCGGCTGTATCTCTCCAATGCGCAGCTGGAGAGCCTGCTGGGCGGAACGCCGGAGTGGAACACCGTCTACGGCCTGACCGGCTGTACCACCGAGGCGGAGTACAACGCCCTGCGCACAAAGCTGCTGGCCTGCAACTATGTGAGCAGCGTCAGCTTCACCGAGGACACCACCTCCATGTTCGGCAGCCTGATCGGCAGCCTGAACTACGTGGTGGTGCTGATCATCGTGTGCGCGGCGGCGCTGGCGGCGGTGGTGCTGTACAACCTGATCAGCGTCAACCTTGCCGAGCGCAAAAAGGAGCTTGCCACTATCAAGGTTCTGGGCTTCTATGACAAAGAAGTGTACCGCTACATCTTCCGCGAGATCGAGCTTTTGTCCCTCATCGGCTCCGGCGTGGGCCTGCTGCTGGGCGTGCCGCTGCACCGGTTCATCATCCTGACCGTGGAAATGGATCAGCTGATGTTTATTCGCACCATTGCACCCCGCAGTTATCTGCTGGCAGTGGCATTGACGATGCTGTTCACCTTTGTGGTGTGCTTTGCCATGCGGCGGCATGTGCGGCATATCAGCATGGTGGAAAGCATGAAAGCCCCGGAGTGACAGCATGACAGCGGCAAAGAACCGGTAAATTCATAAAAGCTTCATATAAATAACATGCTTTCGCAGAAATTCTTTGGTATGATAATGCTACCGACAGGCGGGGCCGCAACCGCCTGAACGGGCAACATGATTCCTCCTTTACCAAACCAAATACCGCAAAACAAAACACCGCGCCTTGTCTGATCCGCAGCAGACAGGGCGCGGTGTCTTGTTTAAACCGTTAAGTTTTCAGCATCTGCGGCAATGGCATCGGCCTGCTGCTGGGTGAGCACGCGGCACTTGACCATCCGCTTGAGCACCACCTGCATCCGCTTGAAGGCAAGCTCTGGGCTGCTGGCGTAGGTGGAAGGCGCATTGGGCATACCCGCCAGATAGATCGCTTCGGCATCGGTCAGCTGGGCCGGTTCCTTGCCAAAGTAGCCCTCGGCAGCTTCTGCAATGCCATAATACCCGCTGCCAAAATAGATGGTGTTGGCGTACATCTCAAAGATCTGCTGCTTGGAGTAGGTCTTTTCAAGATCAAAAGCAGCAAGCATCTCGGCAGCCTTGCGGGCCAGATGCTTGTCCTGCGTGAACAGCTCGTTCTTGGCAAGCTGCTGGGTCAGGGTGCTGCCACCCTCGGCCAGCGAGTGGGTGCGCAGGTCGGCCAGCAGGGCGCGGGCAATGGCCCCCGGGTCAATGCCCTTGTGGGTCATAAAATGCTCGTCCTCGGTGCAGATGACTGCGTTAATATAGATCTGCGGCAGCGCATCGTAGGAAGTATAGCTCCCGCGGGCACAGATGGTGTCGTACATGGAAGCCACTGGGTAACTGCTGGCGGCACTGCGGTACAGCTGCCTGCCCTGATAAAAGAACCAGCCGCCTGCCAGCAGCCCGCCAAGCAGCAGGATGCAAAGAACAACGAGCAGGCTCTGCTTTAAAAAATGAAAGAAACGATGCAGCATCGAAAAACTCCTTTGATGATAAAAAAGAACGCTACCATAATAAACGATTTGCAGGGCGTTTGCAAGGAATAGCTTTAGTATAACAATAAAATTTTAAGGTTTTATCAATGGAAAAATAAAAATTTTCGAAGAAGCAGAAGTGTTACTCCTGTTGGAACTGCACAACGGGATGCTGCAAATGCGGGCTGCGCATCGTGCAGAAAACTCAATTTGAAAAAAACTGGAATTAACCTATTGACAAACTAGGTAAGAGAGAATATAATGCAAACAATAAATCCACAAACCTAGTGGGAAAAAGAAAGCAAAGGTTTTGCTTCCCGATACAGAGCAGATAGAGGCGCCGGTTTGTAGATGAGTGGGAAAGAGTTTTACGGGAAAGGAGGGCACGGATATGAAGCTGATTTGGAACGACCTGCTGCATGCAAACTTCCGCTGTGGGCGAATGTGCGGTGACCGGGCAGAACATCTGGCTGTGAACTGTACGATGCCCTCTTGCTGTGCACGAATGTGTACCCGAATGTGACGTTGACAGAATCGCTTTGAATTGTGTTTGCCCGATGCGCTTTTGTATCACGCATCGGGATTTTTTGTATCAGAAAATTATACTATAAGTACAAATAGAGAGGTAAAATACTATGTCTAACTATAAATTTGAGACCCTGCAGCTTCACGTTGGCCAGGAGCAGGCCGATCCCGCAACCGATTCCCGTGCAGTGCCTATCTATCAGACCACTTCCTATGTGTTCCGCAACAGCCAGCACGCAGCAGACCGCTTTGGTCTGGCAGATGCCGGCAACATCTACGGCCGTCTGACCAACTCCACGCAGGACGTGTTCGAGAAGCGCATCGCTGCTCTGGAGGGCGGCGTGGCTGCTCTGGCAACCGCCTCCGGTGCCGCTGCCATCACCTACACCATCGAAGCACTGGCACAGGCCGGTGACCACATCGTGGCTCAGAAGACCATCTACGGCGGCAGCTACAACCTGCTGGAGCACACCCTGACCCAGTTCGGTGTCACCACTACCTTTGTCAATGCACACGATCTGGCTGAGGTGGAGAATGCCATCCAGCTCAACACCAAGGCCGTCTATCTGGAAACTCTGGGCAACCCCAACAGCGATATCCCCGATATCGATGCCATTGCAGCCATCGCGCACAAGCACGGCCTGCCGCTGGTCATCGATAATACCTTCGGCACCCCGTACCTGATCCGTCCCATTGAGCACGGCGCAGATATCGTCGTCCATTCCGCCACCAAGTTCATCGGCGGCCACGGCACCACGCTGGGCGGCATCATCGTGGACAGCGGCAAGTTCGACTGGAAGGCAAGCGGTAAGTTCGGCAACATTGCTGACCCCAACCCCAGCTATCACGGCGTTTCCTTTGCCGATGCAGCAGGCCCCGCAGCTTTTGTCACCTACATCCGTGCGATCCTGCTGCGTGATACCGGTGCCACCATTTCGCCGTTCAACGCCTTCCTGCTGCTGCAGGGTACCGAGACCCTGAGCCTGCGCATCGAGCGCCATGTGGAGAACACCAAGAAGGTAGTCGAGTTTCTGGCAAACCACCCGCAGGTGGAGAAGGTCAACCACCCCTCCCTGCCGGATCACCCGGATCACGCCCTGTACGAGAAGTACTTTCCCAATGGCGGTGCATCCATCTTTACCTTCAACATCAAGGGCGGCCGCGAGGAAGCATTCAAGTTCATCGATAACCTGAAGATCTTCTCCCTGCTGGCAAACGTTGCTGATGTGAAGAGTCTGGTCATCCACCCGGCTTCCACCACCCACAGCCAGCTGAATGACGAAGAGCTGGCCGAGCAGCAGATCTATCAGAACACCATCCGCCTGTCCATCGGCACTGAGCACATCGACGATATCATTGCTGATCTGGAAGCAGGTTTCGCAGCCGTCCGCGGCGAGTAAATCTTATCCCCTTAGAACCTCCGACAGAATGTGTATGCCTTGTTTTTTCTCCTGATCTCTTCCAAAAATTCCTTATATCCTAAACACAGCAAAAGGGTCCCGGAATTTTCTCCGGGACCCTTTTGTTGTTTGAGGCAAAATGCCGTCAGCCTTTCACGCCGCCCAAAGCAACACCGCGGACGATGAACTTGGAAAGCAGCAGATACACGATGATGACGGGCAGAATGGCGATAGCCACCATCATGTAAACCTTGCCCATATCAAACTTGAGGAAGTCTGCACTGCGCAGCTGTGCAATCAGGATGGGCAGGGTCTTTTTGTCGGCGCTGTCCAGCACCAGAGCGGGAATGAAGTAGTTGTTCCAGCTGGCCACAAAGGAGAAAATGGCCTGCACTGCCAGAGCGGGCTTCATAATGGGCAGCACGATCTTGTTGAAGGTGTAGAACTCGCCTGCACCGTCGATGCGGGCAGCCTCTACGATCTCCATGGGAAGGGAAGCGTCCAGATACTGCTTCATGAAGAAGAACACGGTGGGCGCTGCAATGCTGGGCAGGATCAGCGGGATAAAGCTGTTCTTCAGGCCCATCTTGGTGATGAGCTGCAAAAAGCCCAAAGCGGACACCTGCGTGGGCATGGTCATGATCAGCAGGATAATGGCGAACGCGGCCTTTTTGAATTTGAAGTTATAGGCGTAGATGCCGTAGGCCGTCAGGGCCGAGAAATACACGCTGAACGCCGCCGAGCAGGCGGAGACGATCAGGCTGTTGCGGATGCCGGTGATGACAGGGATGTTAGCATCGGCCAGCACGTTCTGGAAGTTGGTGATGAGCGATTTGCCCGGCAGCATCGAGAAGCCTTTCTGGATCTCGAAGTGGGTGCGGGTGGAGTTGATCACCAGCACATAGAAGAAGAACAGGCACAAAAAGCTGATGAGCACCAGCACCAGATAACACCATGCGCGGCGTGCAGCCAGTGTTGCTTTTTCCGATTGATTTCTAGGAGTGTGTGCCATAATCATTTCCCTCCTTTTGCTGCCTTTTTGGCGGCATTCAGTTCTTTGCGCTGGGCGCGGGTCAGGCCGTCATCCTCCTTGGTAAGGGAGAAGTAGACCACAACGCACAGCACTGCACACACGAGGAACAGCACCACCGAGACTGCACCGGCCATGCCGTAGTTCTTGCTGAACAGGTGGTTGTTCAGGTACATGATCATGGTGGTGGAGGTGCGGTCCGGGCCGCCCTTGCCGTTGGTCAAAATCTGCGGCACATCGAACATCTGCAAGCCGCCGATCATGGAGGTGATCATGACGTAAACAAGGATGGGACGGATCAGCGGAATGGTGATCTTCCAGAACATCTGGTTCGGAGTGCAGCCGTCCAGTTCAGCCGCTTCGTACAGGGTGGGGTCTACGCCCATGATCGCCGCCATCAGCATGATGGTGGTGTTGCCGAACCACATCAGGAAGTTCATCAGGCCGATCAGCCCGCGGTTGCCCCACACGGTGTTCAAAAAGCTGATGGGTTCTTTGATCCAGCCCATGCTCAGCAGCACGGCGTTCACCGGGCCGTTGTCCGAGAACAGCGCGAAGAACAGCATTGCAAAGGCGGAGGCCATGATCAGGTTGGGCATGTAGATGACCGTCTTGAAGAAGGTCTGGCCCTTCAACTTCAGGCGCAGATCGGTGAACCATGCTGCCAGCAACAGGGAAATGGCGATCTGCGGGATAAAGCCGATGATCCACAGGATCAGCGTGTTGCCAAAGTACTTGGGCAGATCGGTTGCGAACAGGGTAATGTAGTTTTTCAGGCCCACAAAGTTCGGGCCAATGATCTTCAGGCCGCTGCGGTAATATTCAAAAAAGCTGTAGTAAATGGTGGATGCCAGAGGGATCAGCTGGAATACCGCGAAGATGATGAAGAACGGCGCAATGAAGATGTAGCCCCATTTCGCGTAGCTGATCGACCCTTTCTTTTTCTTTTCTCCCATAAGGATCGCCTCCTGGTAAATTTGCGGAAAGAACAGGGGCGGGCGGGAACAGCGTCCGGCCCGCCCCTGCGTATTCACTTTTCCGTTTTAGGGTCGGCTGCTATTATGCGGGCCACACCACGTCGGTCAGCTCAGGATACTTCTCCTTGATAGCGGTCTCGAAGTTTGCCTTTGCGGTATCTTCGTCCACGTTGCCGGTGAAGTAATCCTTGAACGCATTCTGGAGGCTCTCATTCAAGCCCTGATCGTACGGACCGGCGTTGGACATATCGATCTTGGCTGCAGCCTCTGCAAACAGAGCGATGTGGTTCTGGCCGCCCAGGAAAGCGGAGCTGTAATCGCTGTTTGCGATCTCGTTCATAGCCTTCTCGTTGTTGGTGTAGTCCTGCGTATCCATGGTGATCTGCTTCATGATGGCTTCATCGCAGGTCAGCTTCTGCATAACATCCTTAATGGTCTCGATGTTGTCGCTGCCGGCTGCGCCGCAGATCCAGGTGCCGCCCCAGTAGTAGGGCTGAGGGCCTTCGCACACAGCGTAATCGCCGTAGATACCGTTGCCAACTTCTTCCTTGCCGCCCTCAGCGACAGGAGTCTCCAGAGAGTTGCCCAGCAGGGTGAAGTTGATGCCCCAAGTGGAGTAGAAGAAGCCGAACACCTTACCGGTGGGACCCTGATCGGCTGCCCACTGGCTGTCCCACAGACTGGACTTGTTGTTATAGCCCTTATCGGTGTACTCCTTGGTCTGATCGACCCACTTCATAATGTTCTCATCAACGGTAACGGTAGTGCCGGTGACCCACGGAGCTGCCACGTTGTTGGAGAAGGTGCGGTATGCATCATCAAAGCCGGACAGCATCTTGTAGCCCTTGGCGGCTGCCTGTGCAGCTACATCATTGAACTTATCCCAGTCGGACAGGTAGGTCTGCACTTCGGCGGGATCATCGGTGCCCAGAACATCCTTGGCAATGCTGCGGCGGTATGCAAACAGACCGGGAGTTGCCTGCCAGGTGGTGCCGCGCTGGCTGCCGTCCACACTAACGATGTCCTTGGTGTACTGGTACTGGCCAGCCAGATCGTCATCGGTCAGGCCGATGTCTGCCTTGACATCCAGAACGTAATCGGAATCCACATACTTCAGAGCATAGTCAGCCTCGATCAGGAAGATGTCGATCTTGTCGTCATCAGCAGCGCTGTCCTGACTCAGCAGGGCTTCGTCCAGCTTGTTCTGATAGTTGTTGTTCTCGTTGGCATTGATGGTCCACTTCACAACGGTGCCATCCTTCAGGGTGGTGGTGGACTTGTCGGCTGCGATCTCGGAAACTTCCGGATAGTAGTCGTTGAAGCGGCTCTGGAACTCATCATTCCAGCACCAGATGTTCAGCACCTTGCCCTGTGCTGCGGGAGCAGCAGAGGAAGCCGGAGCAGAAGAAGCGGTGCTGGTGGAAGCGGAAGAACCACCACAGGCAGCCAGAGCTGCACCAATGGTCACGGCACCGGAAGCGAGCAGGAAATTACGTCGAGAGATCTTTTTCATAAGGGTAAACCTCCTTCATGGTTTTCCATTATTTACAAAAGTGTTCTTCATAAAAGGTTCCGTAGCAAGAGCCTTTAGAGACATATTAAAGAATGCTGACCGACCCGCCGTCCAGCAATTTGCCGGAAACGCGGATCTGTTCGGGCAGGGTCACTCTTGGATGCTCGATCAGCTCAATGAGCTTGTCGGCAGCCGTGCGGCCCAGCGCGGCGGTGTTCTGCTGGTAAGTCACCAGCTGAGGCTTGACCACCCGGGAAAGGTAGATGCCGTCGTAGCCCATCACCGAGATGTCCTCGGGGATCGAAAGGCCCGCTTCGCTGATGGCGTTGTAGCCGCCCAGCGCGGAGAAATCGTCCGGGAAGATGATGCAGGTGGGCGGCTGCGGAAGCTCCAGCAGCGCTTTGGTCTCGGCGGCACAGCGGTCGGCATCATGGTAGATGCCCTCCCGCACATAAGCTTCCGGGATCTTCAGGCCAAGCTCTTCGCAGGCTTGATAGAAACCTGCAACGCGGTTCTCGGTAACGGCGGTTTTTTCGCCGTGGATAAAGGCGATGCGGCGGTGGCCGCAGGCCCATGCCTGCCGCACCAGTGCCTTCAGGCCGAAAACGTTATCCGAGAGGATCGCCATGCGGTTATTGAACACATGATCGATCGTGACCACCGGCACCTCGCTGTTCACCAGCTCCACCACCTGCGGCTCGTAGAAGTTCACGCAGGCGATCACCACGCCGTCCACATTGCGATAGCGGCAGTGCTCAAGGTAGCTCATGCTTTTGCCGCTGATATTGTGGTTGATAAAGGTGATGTCGTAGCCGTGTTTCTCGGCTTCCACCTTGAAGCTGTCCAGCACGGCGGAAAAGTATTCGTGGGTCAGGCCGCTCTGCCGTTCATCCACGAACAGAACGCCCAGATTGTAAGTACGGTTTGTTTTCAAGGAACGGGCGGCGGCGTTTGGCAGGTAGCCCATACGGTGCGCTGCTGCGCGGATGCGCTCCCGTGTGGCAGGCGAGATATCCGGCTGGTCGTTCAGCGCCTTGCTGACCGTTGCCACCGATACGCCGCATTCCTTTGCCAGATCTTTCAGGGACGGCATCGCTCGTTTGCCTCCTTCCGAAGAACGTTTTACGGGGGATGTTCTCCGTCAAGTCCTTAATCGTTTTCGCAATTTCATGATAGCGTATTTTGTACGAAAAATCAAGCTCAAAAGAATAACTTTCATTGCTTTTGGCTCAATTTTGGCGTTTTGTTCGTTTCTGAAGAACCGAAATTGTGCATCTTGGATGGGTTTCGTTACATTTCGGTTAAAATCAAAAGATTTTCGTTGCAGTTTCGTTATGATTTTCGCCGCATATAATATTACCTATAAATTGTGTTTCAGCGTTTTCGCTTACAGGAAGCACAAAAAGCGTGCTTGAAATGAATTTTCTGAAAATCATGGAAACATGCGTATTTATGAAAGATACTTTCAGAATTTTTTTAGAAAATCCTCTTGCTTTTTTGGCCTGCTTGGGCTATGCTAGAAGCAAAGAGAATGCTTTGATTGTCTGCCTTAATCGTTTTCGCAAAAGCGATGCCGCCGGGGCTACCGGCAGCTGATAAGGAGGAAGCATTTATGAAATTCGGCCATTTTGATGACGCACGCAAAGAATATGTCATCACCACCCCGCAAACGCCCCTGCCCTGGATCAACTACCTTGGCAGCGAGGATTTCTTCAGTCTTGTCTCAAATACGGCGGGCGGCTACAGCTTTTACCGCGATGCGCGGATGCGCCGCCTGACCCGCTACCGCTATAACAGCTCCCCGCTGGATATGGACGGCCACCACATTTACATCAAGGATGGCGATACCGTCTGGAACCCCGGCTGGCAGCCCACCAAGACAGAGCTGGACAGCTACGCCTGCCGCCACGGTCTGGGCTATACCATTCTGGAGGGTGAGAAGAACGGTGTTTCCGCTGCGCAGGAGCTGTTCGTGCCCACCGGCGATGCCTGTGAACTGGACCGCCTGACTTTGAAAAATAAGACGGATGCCGTAAAAGAGCTGGATGTGTTCAGCTATGTGGAGTTCTGCCTGTGGGATGCCATTGACGACAGCTCCAACTTCCAGCGCAACTTCTCCACCGGCGAGGTGGAGGTGGAGCCGGCCATCATCTACCATAAGACGGAATACCGTGAGCGCCGCAATCACTATGCGGTGTTCTGGTCGAATACCCCCGTCACCAGTTTTGACACCGCCCGCGATGCCTTCTGCGGTGTGTATGGCGGCCCTGCAGACCCGCAGGCCGTCCGCGCCGGGCACTGCTCCGGCAGCATTGCCCACGGCTGGGCACCGGTGGGCGCGCTGCACATCCATGTCACCCTTGCACCGGGTGAGGAAAAGAAGATCCTCTTCGGTCTGGGCTACATCGAGAACCCACAGGAAGAAAAGTTCACGGCTCCCGGTGTTATTAACAAGGAGCGTGCCCATGCCATGATCGCACGCTATGCCACCGATGCACAGGTGGACGCAGCCCGCAAGGCGCTGGCCGACCACTGGGAAGCTCTGCTCTCCACCTACCATCTGGAATCCGGCGAGGAAAAGCTGGACCGTATGGTGAACATCTGGCACCAGTATCAGTGTATGGTCACCTTCAATATGAGCCGCTCGGCCAGCTACTTTGAAAGCGGGACCGGCCGCGGCATGGGCTTCCGCGACAGCTGTCAGGATCTGCTGGGCTTTGTACACATCATCCCGTCCCGCGCACGGGAGCGCATTCTGGATATCGCCGCCACCCAGTTTGAGGATGGCAGCGCCTACCACCAGTACCAGCCCCTGACCAAGAAAGGCAACCGCGATATCGGCACCGGCTTCAACGATGACCCGCTGTGGCTCATTGCCGGCACTGCCGCCTATTTGCGCGAGACCGGCGACTGGTCTATTCTGGACGAGCAGGTGCCCTTTGATAATGATGCCAGCAAGGCACAGAGCCTGATGGAGCATCTGCGCCGCAGCTTCAACTTTACCGTCACCCACCTTGGCCCCCACGGCCTGCCGCTCATTGGCCGCGCCGACTGGAACGACTGCCTGAACCTGAACTGTTTCTCGGAGCACCCGGGCGAGAGCTTCCAGATCACCGGTCCCAGCGAAGGCCCTGTGGCCGAAAGCGTGTTCATTGCGGGCATGTTCGTCAAGTACGGCCACGAGTACGCCGAACTGTGCGACCACCTGAACCTTGCCGATGAAGCCGCTGCGGCCCGCAAGGCCGTGGACGGCGTGGAACAGGCGGCCCTGACCTCTGGCTGGGACGGCGCATGGTTCCGCCGCGCCTACGATGCCTTTGGCAAGCCTGTTGGCAGCAAGGAGTGCACCGAGGGCCAGATCTTCATTGAGCCGCAGGGCATGTGCGTCATGGCTGGCATTGGCAAGGAGACCGGTCAGGCCGCGCAGGCATTGAAGAGCGTAGAAGAACGGCTGGATACCAAGTACGGTGTGGTTCTGCACCAACCTGCATACACCAGTTATCAGCTCAATCTGGGCGAAATTTCCAGCTATCCTCCGGGATACAAGGAGAACGCCGGTATCTTCTGCCACAACAATCCGTGGATCAGCTGTGCCGAAGCCGTTCTGGGGCATGGCGACCGGGCCTTTGAGGTGTACCGCAAGACATGCCCGGCCTACATCGAGGATATTTCCGAGATCCACCGCACCGAACCCTATGTTTACAGCCAGATGGTGGCCGGTAAGGATGCCCCCACCTTTGGCGAAGCAAAGAACAGCTGGCTGACCGGCACTGCCGCATGGACCTTCTTCAATGTGAGCCAGTATATCCTTGGCATCCAGCCTACGCTGGACGGCCTGAAGGTAGACCCCTGTATCCCACACACGCTGGGCGGCTTCACCGTTACCCGCCGCTACCGGGGCGCAACCTATCACATTGCAGTGGATAATACCGCTGCAGTCCAGTACGGTGTGAAGAGCGTCGCTGTGGATGGCAAGCCCATTGAGGGCAGCCTGCTGCCGCTGGCACCAGAAGGCGCTGTGGTAGAGGTGCAGGTGACCATGGGATAACTTTTACTGCATTTTCATAATTTCTCCCTTGTGCTGTTCTGAAAGAACAGCGGCCTCCGCATTACGATCCTGCTTGGCATCATAATGCGGGGGGCTTTTTGTTTGGCAGTTTATTTTGTCGGGAATACTGTTTCTGTTGTATCTGTTTTTTCACAACCTCAGCTTACAACAAAAAATGAGATAGGTAACCCCTTTCGGGGAAGTCTATCTCATTTTTTTGTTGGAGCTATTTTGCAACAGCCCCTTACTGCCGCCAGAACACCCCATGCTTATTTCAAAAGCAATCGTTTTTCTGATACTCCAGCATCAGCCCAAGAACGATTTTCAATCCTGTGGGCAAGCTGGCAATGTCCACCCACTCCTGCCGGGTATGCGCCGATCCGCCATCTATCGTACCAATGGTATTGGCCGGGATGCCCAGCGACAGCGGGATGTTGCTGTCCGTGGAGTTGGGTGTTTCGTCCGGTTCACGGCCTGTGAAGGTGCGAACAATCTCTTTACTTTTTTCCGTGAATTGACCGAGTTTTTTCTGGTCAACAGGGCCGTTGCCGGGGCGGATGCCCAGCAGTTCCACCTCAAAATCGCCGCCTCTGCCATTCCAGTGCGCTACAGCACGACGGAATTTTTCTTCCATCTCTTCCAGACAATCCTGTGCGGTAGAACGGAACTCATACAGCATGGAGGCCTGCTGTGCAATGGAGTTGACCGTTGTGCCGCCCTCGATGCGTCCCACATTATAGGTGGTACGGGAACGTACCGGCGGTTGGATCTGGTACAGTTCATTCACGAGTCCACACAGCAGTTGAATGGCACTGGGGTCGCCAAAATTTGCATAGGAGTGACCACCGGGCGTTTTACAGGTGATCTTATACCGATAAGAACCCACGGCACTGCTGCAGCAAAGCGGCATATAGATATCAAAAGAATAGAACCCCTGAATACGGGTGCCGTACTCGGCAAACAATGCCTTGGTACCGTCCAGATTGCCCAGACCTTCTTCGCAGGCATTCGCCACCACCAGCACACCATATTCCAGCGCGGTTTGTTTCTGGATCAGATATTTTGCAGCCATCAGCAAGTTGACGAGGTTGGCAGTATCATCGCCGATGCCCGGCGCAAATAGCTTGCCGTCCTCTTCCCGCAAGGGAAGAGTTTCTACATCTGGGAACACAATATCCGTGTGGGCGGCAAAAACGACCAGTTCCTCAGTGTCCGGCCCCAGTTTGCAGATCACATTTTTAGCGCTGTCGATGCGGACATTTTCTGCCCCTTGTGCCCGGAGCCAATCCCGGCAGAATGCTGCCCGAAAATCCTCCTTTCGGGTCGGCGCAGGTATCTTTCCCAGTGTGCGCAGCAGTTCCAGCTGTTCGGTGCGGCATTCTTCTGCATAAGCTTCCACCTGCGCTTTTGTCTGTTCGTTCATAAAAACTTTCCCTCCCTGAACATGCCGAAAACCGCAGACAGTTTCCTGCCTGCGGTTCCGGCCTTCATTTAGCCTTCTAAGTCTTCACCATTGGTGGCGATACACTTCTGATACCAGTAAAAACTGTCTTTTCTACTGCGAGCCAATGTGCCGTGACCGGCATCGTCCTGATCCACATAGATCACGCCATACCGCTTGGACATTTCCATGCTGCCGCAGGAGACCAGATCGATAAAGCCCCACATGGTATAGCCAATCAACTCCACGCCGTCCTTGACAGCTTCCTTCATCGCCAGCTTTTCGTGATTTTTAATCTTCTAACCCATGGCTCCCGGTTACGGTTTTCAAATATTCCTCCGGGTCACCGTTCAGAATCAAATCGGCATAGTCCAGCGGGTCATTATAGATGAGATAATTCAACTCTGACCTCTGCGCCATGGTCACGTCCAGTGCATCCTCGACCCCGGTACAGTCAATGGAAATTTTTCTCCCATTCCGGAGCAGAAGCTCCACGCAGCCGGTGTCCATGTTACCCGCTGTTACTACGAAAGGGGAATTATTGGGTGAAGCAAAATAAGCGGTAGCCTCCCATTCCTACGGGTTGGGAACCGCGGCGGAATCTGGCGGTCAGGGCCTTACGGGTTGCGTTTGCTGATTTTTCTGCAGCCCCTTGGCAGGGCTTTGAAAAATCAGAACGCGGCCCCAACAACTCCTCCCTGTTTCAGCCGCTGGCTGCGGTCGTCGTCGTTGCTGTTCAAGTCCTCTTATCCGCAGTTACTGCTAAAGGGAAACTGCCATGTAAAACAAAAAAGACAGTGGACAGTCTGCCTCCCGGTAGACATTCCTACGGGTTGGGAACCGCGGGCTAAGCAACAGCCCACCGGGCTGATTGCTTACGGCGCTGCGCGCCGCCGCCCTGTTCAAGTCCTTTTCCGCACCGAAAAAGAAAAACCAGTACACATTGTGTACTGGTTTTTCTTGATGCAGGAATGCAATCCAAATCCGAACCATTTCCCTTTGATGCGGCTTCTGTCGCTTCTCCAAAGGTGACGGTCTGTGTACCTTCTTTATAATTGAAGGTTATCAAAACCTTATCATCGTACAGATAAATTGAATTGATGAACGTATCCACCAATGCCTGCCGCTGGTCTTTCAGGCTCATGTCCAGCTTACGGAACCGCAGCAGCCAGAACCGGATGAACTCTTCGGTCACTTTCGGCTTTGCCAGCTTTTCTTCCGCAATGCGGGCCTCAAGCTCACGCTTGGTTTCTTCCAGCTGCTCTAGCCGCTCCTTGGTGGAGCTGGTGAGGATTCCGGCCTGAATCGCATTGAGCATATTCTGGATACCCGATTCTGCATCCCGGAGCTGCTTCTCATAGAGAGGAAGGTTGGTGTTCTCCTGGTCTTGCAGCTCCATCACCTTGGCGATGATAGACTCCATGGCGGCATCGTCCTTGACAAGCTGCATAGTCTGGTTGACCACCAAATCTTCCAGCCACTGTTTGCGGACGGTTTTCTTCTTACAGCCCTTCTTCTTTTTGGCGGTAGCACATTTATAATAGCGATGGACTTCTCCCATTCGGCTCGTACCACTTTCGCCAAACATCAGCGCGCCACAGCAGCCACAGTGCAGCTTGGTTGTCAGCAGATAATCGTCCTCTGCCTTTCTTCGGGCAGGAGCTTTCTTGTTTTTCAGCATCTTCTCCTGCACATCGTCGAAAAGTTCCACGGAGACGATAGGCGGAATCGCATCGGGAATCAGGATGTCACGGTATTTCAGCTCTCCGATATAGCGGCGGTTATTCAGCATATGCTGGATGGTATTGAAGGTCATCGGTCCGCCGCGCTTGTTTTTGATGTCCTTTTCGTTCAGCCAGTCCCGGATCTCCCGCATGGTCTGACCATCGTTATACCGTTGAAACGTTTCCGCTACGAACGGCGCAGTCAGCGGGTCGATTTCAAAGCGGTGGTCTGCGTTGATGATGTAGCCAAAGGGAATGGCACCGCCAGTGAACTTTCCCTTCAGTGCATTTTCGGTCATGCCACGAATGACCTTTTCAGACAGGTCAGCGGAATAATACTCAGCATAACCTTCCAGCACCGATTCCAGAATGATGCCCTCCGGCCCCTCGGAGATGATCTCGGTAGCCGACATGAGCTTGACACCGTTTTTCTTCAGCTGAGTCTTATACCGGGCACTGTCGTAGCGGTTCCTGGCAAAACGGTCGAGCTTCCAGACCAGCACGATGTCGAACAGCTTTTTGTCGCTGTCTTTAATCATCTGCTGGAACTCGGGTCGATTGTCCGTCTTGGCAGAGACAGCACGGTCAATGTAGTGCTTGACGATAGTGATTCCGTTCTTTTCGGCATACGCCGTGCATTCACGGATCTGACCCTCGATGGATTCTTCACGCTGGTTATCACTGGAATAGCGGGCGTAAATTACGGCGGTCATGGCAAGCACCTCTCATTCTACATCATTGAACGGTGGAGCGTTCTTTCAGAGCATTGTTTCGTATAATAGATATACCATATTTTACAACGGTTTGCAATGGGAAAATCAACGAACAGCATTTAATTCTTTTCATAAATCAGATGCCCACCGACCTATGGTTTTTGCCATAAGCTGGTGGGCATCTGTTGTTCTGGTTTATAATTCACTGATGGTTGCAGTAATGGGCTGCATGAGGATCCGCCTGACCGGGTTATATACTGCCAGCACCACAGCCACCAGCACGATTACGACAATCACGGCAAGACAGCCCCACGGCACCTGCCACGCTGCACCGAAATAATGGGTAATGAGCCGGGTATACAGCATCCGGTTCAGCACAAGACCCAGCGCAATGCCCACCACAAGGCCGGACACCGCATAGGTTCCCGCTTCGGCAGAGATCATGCGTTTCAGCTGTGCATCATCCATCCCGATGGCACGCAGGATGCCATACTGCTTCATTCGTGCCGACACGCTCATGGAAATGCTGTTGATGATGTTCAGAATGGTGATTCCTGCAATCACGATGAGAAACGCATAGACCACCAGATGGAACGCCCAGTAGGTGCTTTGTATCATCCGATTTCCTTCGATTCGGTTGGAAAAAACAACCTGCTTGTTTAACGTGTCGCTCAGCAGGGTGTGTATTTGTGCAATGGCTGCGTCTGCTGTGGTATCTTTTAGTTGAATATCGATCACCGCATAGCGGTTTTGCCCGGTCAGCTGATGGAAGGTTTCTTCGGTGCAGATAACAGTCGGGGAATCGGTACTACTGAACGGGCTGTCGTTCAATACACCCACGACTGTGAGCTTTGCATCCTCCAGCTGAATGGTATCCCCTACGGTCAGGGAGTTGCTTTTGTCGAATACCGTCAGCACAGGGTATGTGCCATCCTTCGGCTCCTGCGGAAGGGTTCCGCCAATCAGGTCTTTTTTCGCCCAGCCAAACTGTATCGTATCATATGAAATCAGGTCGATGGACCCCTGTTTTCCCTGATATTCCGCCGGGAGCGGGCAAAACATCCGCCCGAATGCGTGTTTGACTTCCGGCAGAGCTTCCAGCTGCTCCACCAGCACCGGGTCAAGGACATTTTGCCCGGATGTTTCAGCCACCGATAAGTCCGGTGTGTAGGGCTGCAACGGATTCAGCGCAAATCCAACCCATCGAAGCAAAACCGAAAAGCTCAAAAACAGGAGAATGCTTAACGCAAAGGAACCTGTCATCAGAAGCAAGTTCTTTTTGGACGAGGTTGCATGGCTCACGCCCAAAGAAAGCTCTGCACGACTTCCAAACAACCGAGCATGACACGGAGAAGCCGCTGCATTTTCCACCGCATTCCCGGTTGCTGCTGTGATCGGAGAAGCTTTTGCCGCCCGCCGTGCCGGAGAAGATGCCGCGAGCCAAACCGTGATAAGTCCCAGCGCGGAACCACAGATGATACCGACCGGGCTGATGCCAAGCGCTGGTAAAGAGCTGAACTCATCGCCGATAAATCTACGCAGGAAGGAACACAATCCCCATGTGGAAACGATTCCCAGCACACATCCTGCTGGAACAGCAGTTTTACACCAGAAAAGAGCTTCCAGCCGGACAAGCATCCGAACCTGATTTTTTCCTGCCCCAAGACAACGCAGCATTCCATAATAGCTGGTACGCTGCGCTACATTGCTGTTGATGCTGCCTGTGATCATAAAAATTCCGGCAAGGACGACCATGCCAGCCAACACAGCCGCTACCGCATATAAGCCTACAATATAATCGTTGCTGCTGCTTGCGTTCAACGCCATCAGGTAAGTATTTTCGGAGATTTTTTCTTCTGAAATTCCGTACTTGTTTTCGATGTTCACAATGGACTGCCGCAAATTGGTACGTGGCTTGAACCGGATGAAATACTGTGTTTCAAAGGATTCTTCTACCTGTGCGGCAATCTGAGAAAATGTACTGCGGTTCATCACCAGCACAACAGCATCATACTGGTTCGCATCGGAGGTATCCTCATTGAAACCTGCGACAGTAAGCGAAATGGTCTTTCCATCCGGGAGCGTCAGCGGAATCGCTGTACCGACCGTAACATCCAGCCAATCCCGGATGTTTGCTGTCACGAGCACTTCGCCATCCGCCGGGGCAGTGCTACACTGCATTCCCGGAAAGATTTGAAGGATTGCATCATCTGCTCCTACCAGTGCGGCACGTTTATCTCCGGCAAAGTAGTTTTCCGTAAGGGAAGCGTTGATGTCGCTATACGCCGAAAATGCAGCAACATCCTCCTGTGCGGCAAGCTCTGCGGCTGTTTCAGGGGAGATGTCCTTTACCATGATATGCCAGTTTCCGTTTTTGTTCAGCTGGTTTGAGGTTTCCATCCGAATTGCCATATCTGCCATACTGAACACCGCCGTGACCAGAAACACCGCAAGGACGATGCACAAAATCGTCATGCGGTTCTGCCGTCTGCGTACCTTGGCAGAAATCGGGATCAGGCTCAGATAGCTTTTCATTTCTGTGCTGCTCATTCCCGGCACCTCCCAAAATCGGTCAGGCAGCCGTCCGATACCTGCAGCACCCGGTCTGCCGTCTGCGCAATGCTGCGGTTGTGGGTGATCATCAGGATGGTCTGCTCGTATTTCCTGGATGTTTCTTTTAGCAGGGCAATGACCTCGCTGGTGTTCTGGGTGTCCAGATTTCCGGTCGGCTCATCCGCCAAAATCAGTGAAGGGCGGGTCATCAGGGCGCGGCCGATGGCTACCCGTTGCTGCTGCCCACCGGAAAGCTGGCTCGGCAGATGCTTTCGACGGTCTTTCAGATTCAGCACGGTCAGCAGTTCTTCCAGATATGCCCTGTCCGGCTTTTGGTAGTCCAGCAGCACCGGGAACAGGATGTTCTGTTCTACGGTCAGTTCCGGGATGAGGTTGAATGCCTGAAAGATAAAACCGATATTGCGACGGCGGAAGATCGTCAGCTCCCGGTCTTTCATGGCAAAAACATCCTTGCCATCAATCAGCACCTTGCCGGAAGTCGGCGTATCCAGTCCGCCAATCAGGTTGAGCAGGGTGCTTTTGCCAGAGCCGGATTCGCCAACGACCGCCACATATTCGCCTTTCGGCACGGAAAAGCTAACATCTTTCAGCGCATGGACAGCGGTTTCTCCGCTGCCGTAGGTCTTGCAGAGATGGTTGACTTCTAATAGTTCCATAGTGTATCCCTCACTTTGCAGGTTCCTTCGATTCAGACGGATCTTCTCTGTCTGTGTAGAAAAGGATAACACGTCAACCTTACTGCAAGCCTACACCCAGCCTACAATTTTGTAGGAATCGGAAAATTCAGAGTAAAGGTCGTGCCCTTTCCCAGCTCGCTGTCTACTTCAATGGTTCCGTGATGGGCTTCCACAATGGCTTTTGCCAGCGGCAGGCCCAGCCCGATGCCCTGTGTATCCTGTGAGAAGCGGCTGCGATAAAACCGCTTGAAGATATGGTATAGATCCTCCGGGTGGATGCCGCTGCCGTTGTCGCGCACTTTGATCTGAACCATGGACGGCAGTGCATTCCACTCTACCTGAATCGTATCTCCGCTCTTTGTGTGGTCAAGGGCATTCTTTACAAGATTGTCCACAGCTTCCTGCATCCAGTCACGGTCGCACCAAAGTGTAACCGCCGCTGAGCCGGACAGAACGAGCTTTTTCTGTTCCTGCTCTGCACGATAGTTGTACTGCCGTGCGATGTCCTGCACCATTTCAGCAACATTTTCGTTTTTCTTCTCCAAGACGACCGAACCGGCATCCAGCCGGGTGATTTTGAGCAGATTCTGCACCAGCGTTTCGATGCGGTCCAACTCCTGTTCGGACAGGTCTGCAAACTCTTTGACCTCCGACGGCGAAACAGCTTCGTCCTGAAGCAGACCGTTGTAGATATTCAACGCCGCCAGCGGTGTTTTGAGCTGGTGCGAAATATCTGCAATGGTATTTTTCAAAAAACGCTTCTCCCGTTGCTCGTTGTCTGCGTGTGCGCTCAGAACTGCCGCCAATGCATTAACGGAGTGAAACAGACGGTAAAGTTCTCCCTCCCGGTCGCAGTCCAGTCGTGCGTCCGGGTTGCCATCCAGACAGCTTTGGATTTGCTGGACTGCCTGTTCCAGAAGCGCGCTCTGCCTTTGGAAATAGCGAAAAAGCACGCCCCAGAGACAGCCGCCCAGAAGCAGAAAAACCAACAGTAACCCGAAAGAAAATACATGCGTCGTATGCCATACGATGCCCTGCGTGAGAGCCAATGCCACCGCCCAGACCGCCAGCACGGCTTGGAACAAATTTCGGATCTCCCGGTTTGCGAATACTTTCATACGGCACCTTTACCCATTCCATTTATAGCCCATGCCGCGGACAGTCAGCAGCATCTGCGGTTTGCCGGGGTCGTCCTCAATCTTCATCCGCAGCCGCCGGATGTACACTGTTAAGGCACTGCTGTCAATGTAATCCCCATCGCAGTCCCACAGTGCATCCAGAATTTGTTCCTTGGATAGCACGGCATTCGGATGCTGCATAAAGAAGCAGAGCAGCTTGTACTCTGCGCCGGTCAGTTCCAGCAAGATTCCGTTTTTGTACGCCTGCCCCTGCAACAGCCGGACGGTGATGCTGCCCGATTCCAGTACGGGTTCTCCTGCGCTGGACGCATTTGCACGGCGAAGCAGTGCATTGACCCGCGACAACAGGACACCCAGCTTGAACGGCTTGGTCAGGTAATCATCCCCGCCCAGTTCCAGTCCCATGATGATATTCATTTCCTCATCCGAAGCGGTCAGGAACAGAATCGGCACGTTGGATGTGCGCCGCACCTTCTGGCAGAAATCAAAGCCAGAGCCATCCGGCAGGGAAACATCCAGCACCAGCAGGTCATATTTTCTGTCTGACCACAGCACCTCGGCTTCTGCCAGCGTCCGGGCTGTATCCAGTGCAAAGCCCTGTTTCTTGAATGCAAAGGTCAGCCCACTGATCAGGCTCAGATCATCTTCCAAAAGGAACAGTTTTCTCATGATTCCCTCTCTTTTCTGCATTTTGTGCGTCCTACAGGTTCAAAAGCATTATAAGTTTTTTCTGCGAACATTACAATGTGCGAAACGGAAATTGTTTCTTTCTGTGTGTTAAGTATAAGTCCTACTATCACCGCTTTACCGCAATAAATTTTGCAAAACCATCTTGACGTGCCCTGCAATCCATGATACCCTTTATCGCAAATCCCACCAAATTTGTAGAAAAGTACAGAACGGTGTGGGTTTATTCTCCGTGAAGATTTTTACCGCCCCGCAACACACCCGATTCATTTTGCCGCCGATTCACCCCGACAAAATCATCGCTGCGCTGCGTGGGCGGTATTTTTCTTTTGTGGGGAACGTACCTTGAAAATTTCATGAGCCGACCGGACGTGATACCGGCTTTCCAGCCAACGCCGCTGCACAAACAGGGGCAGGAACTTCGTTCGGGGCAAACGGTGACCCACTACATGAGCAGAGTCTCTCTACTTATTTTTTGCGTCTTAACAATTCGGAAACATTTGTTGAAAATGCGTTTTGAGCGCAGCGGTAGAGGGCAAGAACCGTCCCGTGGCCACAAATTTTCAATTTTTAAAAATGTTGTGTTCCTCCGGGACTACACTTCTGCAACGCTCGTGCGTTTCCGAAGTGCTTCTTGTTGGGGCGTGCCTGCCCCAAACCCTGCCGAGTAACAATAAAGTTCATAATTGTTCCATGGACTGAGTATAACACATCCTTCGACGGTACACTACTCCTCTTTTTGCAAAAATCCAATTATCTTCGGTGACCTGTCGTGAGATGCAATTATTTCATGTCGTTTCACCAATCACTTGACTTGGTTTGAAAAAACACAGAGCATATGATACAATAGAACAAATAATGTTGTCTACCGAGAAAGGAAGTGTCTTTCCATGAAAAAAATCCATAAGTTCTTTTCTAAAGATTTGCTCCATATTCTTGGTGCTGTTGGGATTTTTGTTGCTTTTCTGATTTCTATCGCCTATAAGCAAGTTGGAATCGGGGCACTCATAGCTGCGTGGCTTATTGCTATGGCAATTATCGGGGTAGCATGGATTACAGACATCCGCAAAGCAGACCTGCTGAAAAACGGAAAGATTGTTTCCGGAAAAGTTAATGCAGTAAAAAGGGTTCACATAAAATTCCACATGAGTACCTATCACCTTGCTGATGAAGATGTAATTTATCCTTGGGTGATTCAGTACCAATACAAGATTGGAAAAGACACTTATTATGGACAGTCCCATTGGTTTTGGTTCAACCCTCTCGTGAGCAAGGGAACACCTATAAAGGTGACTATTGACCCCCAAAACCCAGAAAGAAGCATTGTTGCTGCATGGGAAAGTTAATAGATTGTTTCTTTCCTCTATGATGACGGAAATTTCAAAGGAGCGTAATCTCCTTTGGCACACGACTTTGGAACAAAGTCTAGTGTGTTACACCTCGATAGAGGTGTGCCGCTCCCAGACACAAAAAGTCCCATGGCCAACACCTCGGCGGTGTGGTCATGGGACTTAATGCTTTTTAGGCCTAGCGGAGTGAACAGTAACCAATCCTGACATCCAGTTGCCGTGTCATTTGTTGAATACTGTTTTACGAACAGTCTGCGGACGTGAAGACCCACCATTATATCATCAGCTTTGACCCCAGAGATGCAGCCGACAATGGCTTGACCATGGAAACGGCACAGGCTCTTGGCCTGAAATTCTGCGAAGAAAACTTCCCCGGTCATCCCGCCATCGTCTGCACTCACCCGGATGGGCACAACCATTCGGGAAACATCCATGTCCACATTGTGATCGGCAGCGTCCGAACACGAGAAGTGGAACGCAAGCCCTATATGCAAAAGCCCCGCGACTGGCTAGAGGGCATGAAGCACTCCAGTACCGCCCAGACCATGCGGCACTTGCGTGTCGAGGTCATGGAGCTGTGCGAAAGTGCCGGACTGTACCAGATCGACCTGCTCAACGGCTCCAAGGAGCGTGTGAACGAAGCCGAGTATTGGGCGCGTAGGCGCGGTCAGATGAAACTTGACCGCGAGAACGCAGCCCTTACCGCAACTGGACAGCAGCCCCGGCAGAAGAAGTTTGAAACCGTAAAGGACATCTTGCGGAGACAGATCTCGGATGTGCTGGACACCGCAATGAGCTTTGAAGATTTCTCGGACAGGCTCTTGCAGCAGTACGGAATCACGGTCAAGGAAAGCCGTGGTCGGCTCAGCTATCTGCCTGCCGGAAGGACAAAGTTCATCCGGGCGCACAGCATCGGTGACAAGTTTGAGAAAGGACTCGTGCTTGCCACCTTACAAAAAAATGCTGAGCGCAAACGCGCTGTCCAACCCAAGCCTGACCACATTGGGAAACTGGTCAATATTCAGGCAAAGCTGAAGCAGGGCAAGGACATCGGCTATGAGCGTTGGGCGAAAAAGCACAACCTCAAAGCCATGTCGCAGACTTTGATTCTCTTGCAAGAGAATCGTCTGCTCAACGAGGATGCCCTGAACCAGCGCATCACCCAACTGGAAACCAAGTATCACGACGCACTGGCGGTGGTGAAAGACCTCGAGGGTCGCATGAAATTCAACAAAGAGCTGCGCTATCATGTCGCAGCCTATACCAGCACCAAGAGCATCGCACAGCAGTTAAAGACCGCCAAGCGACCCACAGCCTTTGAGGAGCAGCATCGTGCAGAGCTGACAACGTACCGGGCGGCAGCAGCCTATTTCAAGGCAAATGACCTCACCAAGCTGCCCAGCCCGAAAAAGCTGGAAGCCGAGTATGCGCAGCTGGCATCCGAAAAGGCAAAGTTCTACGAGCAGTACAAGGAAGCTAAAGAGGAACTGCTCAAACTGAAAACCGCAAAGCAGAATGTTGCGTCCTTTTTCCGGGAGGAAGAACAGACGCAGCAGGAGAGATAAAGGAGTGTGCGTATGATCAATCTGAAAATTGATCCGGAGTTCCAGTCCCAGATTCCTCCTCTGACCGATGATGAATTTAAGCAGCTTGAAGAAAACATCCTCAAAGAGGGCAAGCCGATTTCTCCTTTGATCGTTTGGAATAACATCCTTGTTGACGGCCACAATCGTTATGCCATTCTCCAGAAGCATCCTGAGATTTATTTTTCCACCATGCCGCTCCCGTTTGAAAGCAGAGAAGAAGTTCTCGCTTGGATCTGTAAGAATCAGCTGGGGCGGCGCAATCTCACGCCGGAGCAGAAGTACTACCTGATGGGCAAACAGTACGAAGCCGAGAAGAAAGCTGCAAAAATCTTTCGGGGCAATCAGTACACTTTAGCAAAGAAAAGTGGTGGTGATCACGGTGATAACCACCACTCCGGGAAGAAAACCTGCGACCGGATCGCAGAGGAAAACGGTGTGAGCAAGGACATCGTTATCCGCGCCTCGAAGTATATGAAAGGCGTGGAGATCGCAGAAGAACTGATGCCTGGCCTGAAGCAGAGCATCCTGTCCGGACAGACAAAAGTGTCCAAAGCAGATATACACCGCCTAGCCAAGGCGGCCTACTATGACCGCGCACAGATTTTGCAGGATATTCTGCACCCGGAGCTGAAGGTGGAACCGACACCTGACGCTGATGGTGTGATCCGCGTTTCGGGCAAAGCGCCTGTCATGCCATTCCGAAAGTTCGAATCGGTTTACGACAGCGATGCCTACCCGGAGGATGTACGGTACGAGTATGTGGCGTTGGAAGAACTCACTACTCGTTTCCGCATTTCGTTCAACTACCAGTTGGAGCAGATGCCCGATAATGCGCAGCGTGATGTGATTCTGGAGATCATTCACAAGCATAAGGACTATCTTACTTCTCTGGAAGCCGCACTCGCAGATGTTAAAGACCAGACAGCATAACAACAGGCACATGGTATGCTGTTTACCGATGTCCAAAGGAGCGTGCGTTTGAACAAAAAGAAAAAGTCCACAAACACTTCCCCCTACCCCGATGAAGTCATCGACCGTCTGGCACGGGCATTCTACCCGGCGATCCTTGCCTGCTGGAACAGCGAGGAAGGTCAACGGGAGTTTGCTGCGTGGCAGGAAGAACAGGCTCATATTGCAACCAAAGAAAAACAGGAAGTTCTCGATGGGGAACTCCCTGCTTTACTTATCGTGTGTGGATTTTTGCAGGGTGCGTCCGGGTGGGCGCACTTTGCTTTTGTTTTGGGGAGCATTAAAACAGGCCTGCTGTTTACGCTTTGCTAAATTCTCTAATATTATCTCTGTATACTACTCATTCAAGAGATGTTCAAAGATTGATAGTCTTGTCGCTATCTAAAAAATGTTTGATTTTATTCTTCGGTCATATCTATAAAGCGCGAGCGATATATCTCTGGAGGAAGTTTTCGGCGGAAAATCTGATACACCGTTTCATCATGAGTGGTGATTACGATTTGCTTCTTGCTTTTTTCAATGATACTCCGCATCAAATCAGCGAATCCAAGGATGTTCATATCGTCAAAATGCCCGACCGGATCATCTATCACGATGGTCCCGATGGGAATTCCCGTCAGTGAAAGTGCGCGACTCAAAAACGAACTCAATGCGACAGTATTCAACTGTGCCGTACTAAAAAACAATTCCGGATGATAGGGTTCACGTTCATCTGCCTGCGTTTTGATATACAACTCCGGTTCATTCTTTTCGTCGTTATACATGATTTCATAACTGACTTTTTTCATGTATGGATGTGGATCGATTTTCTGATAGATTTCGTTAAAAAGAGGTTGCTGGAAATATTTTTGCAGCTCTGCTAAAAGCGTCTCCTTTTCCTTTTCCAGTGCATCCTGTGCTTTCTGCACAGCTTGTTTCCGTGCTGTCACCTTTTTCTCCAAAGATTCGATTCTGAGTTTGTATTCGTTATATTTTCGGATACTTTCGCCGACTCCTTCTGAACAGATCACATTGCCTAGCTCGCTGATCTGTGCTTTTATCTGTTCCTGCTCCAAGATATATTGTTTCCTTGCATGCTCTAAATCCTCTATTTCGGGATTGGAGTTTTCTACAATGGAAACAATTATTCCGAATACTTTCTGCGACTTCTGCAAAGCTTTTTGCGCTCTTGTTCGCTCAACATCGAGAGCTTCAACATTGCTGTGTGAAATTCCCGCAATCGGCATCATTTTTTCCTGAAGTGAATCGATTTTGTTGTTCTGATCTACTGATTTGAGGTATAGAGATTGCTCTCGCTCGTCTAAATCAAAATCCCATGACGTTTCCTTCAGGTAAGCTACGCTTTTTTCCCAAAGTGGCTCTTCTTTTATTTGCACACTCCATGTTTTGAGTTTATCAACTTCGCATTCAGCATTTCGCCTTTCAGCCTGAAGGTCCTTCTTTTGCTGCTCCAGCAATTCTCTCTGTGCGTATGCATCGCTTTCCTGCTTCTGACGTTTTTTATTTTGTTCAAGAGTGACTTTCTCGACTTCCTTGACGGTAAGCGGTCGCTCCCAATTCCAGCCTAATTCAGCCGCGTTCAGGTGCACGTCCTGTTCTTCTTGTTCAAGTGCTCTGATTTGATTTTCCGCACTCTTTTTTCTTTCTTCTGCAGCAAGAAACGCCTGATCATACTGTACACAAATTTCGTTTTCCTTTTTTATCAGGCTCTCGCGCTCTGCCAACCATTCCCGCCTCATCCGCAGGTAAGCTGCATCAATGTTCTCCGCTTCCTTCTGGATCCGACGCGCCGATTCTTTCAGCTGATCTTTTTGGTTGCTTTCAAGTTTGAGCGTCGCTCCGTACAGCAAATTCCAGCTTTCAAACTTGGTATGGCACAGAGGACATTCACACTGCTCCGGATGCTGTTCCAAAAATACTCGTCCCTGCTCTGCAATGGAAAGTAGATTTTGTTCTACTTCTTTTGCTTTTCGGACCTGCTCATCGTAATCTGCCTGTCGGGTCTGATTGGCATGATATCGATGTATCAGTTCATCGATGTCTGCAGCATAATTGAATAGCTGGTGATTTTGAGGAATAGGATGAGTGCTGTATTCGCTAAGCTGTTCGGGTAAAATATATTCTGAAAGCTCTTGGCGATGTTTCTGCTGTGCTTTTTTTCTGCGGAGAGCCTCCTTTTCCACAGTCTTTTTCTGTTCGAGCGCGAACTGTTCCGCAGTTATCTGCTTTTCAAGAGCTTCCGCCTTCCTGGCAAGTTCCAATAGTTCTTTTTCATCCGTATTGCGGAGACTTTTTTCGAGCTGTATTTGCTGGATTTTTTTGCACAGTTCTTTCAGAGACAGTGCTGCTTTTGCTTGATTTTTGATGATTGATTCCAGCATTCGTTCCTGTTTTGGCAGCTGCTCACTTACGGCGAAAAATTGCTGCGTTTTCCGTTCCATCTGGGTCCGACCCTGGTTTTTGATGTATTGCAGGATTTCAGATTCCCGCCGCAGTTCTTCCCGTTCCTTGCAGGCGGTTTCCAGCTCTTTCTGTAGTTTTTCATACAAACGGCGATCATTCAAATTTTTATCACACTGCTGATATTCGTCTGATCTCTGGCCAAGCTCTTTCCGCAGCTGTATATAACATTCGCCTTCGCGCTCCAGATAGAATTCAAGCGTTTCCTGCTGCTTTTTTGCCTTTCTCAGCTCATTCTGAAGTATCTCATTGCACTTTTTTGCCTTTGTCCTTATCTTGAGGAACTCATCGATTCCTACTTTTTCCGCAGGCATCTCCAGTTTCAGAGCATCCGGCACGCTTTCATTGTAGCCCGTAATGTTTTTTCGCAGTTCATGGGAAACAGCTTCTACCCATTTCAAATTTTCCTGTTCCTGAACCAGCTTATCCAGTTTAGTTTCGGCATCCTTGCATAGCTTTTGTGCCTCAGAAAACTCTATATATCGACTTTTGTACTTTTCCTGAAGAATACCGTTCGGGTCTACACACACCATCCATTCATTATAGCGGTCCGCTGGTTTTATCGCGCTCACAAACTTTTCTATCTGGTCATGCGGCATAATGATCTGATTCCAGTGCAACTCGTTATAAAAAGTTTTTTCTTTTCCTTCCGGCGTCATTCTGAGCTTACCAACGTTCAAATCATTGGGTTTTCTTATTACCACACGCTGAAGCTCATCCTGAGTGCCGGTTCGGTTTTTTAATACAAGCTTTACAGAGGCGTATTCATTGTTTTTGCGGTATTCTTCTACGCTTTTATATTTTTCCCGATTATGAAGAAGCATATTATTTCGTCCAATCAGCTTTTCCATGTCGGAAAGACGTTGGATTTTTCCCGTCAGCGCCCATTCGAGTGCATCACAGATGCTTGTTTTTCCCATTCCATTCGGTGCGTATATCATGACCATTGAAGCGGGAGAATCCGGAGAGTTTTCCGAAGTAAAAGCAAAACCTCTCTGCCCTTCATAAATACGAAAATTTTGAACTTGCATAGAAAGAAGTTTTGTTTCCGAAGTATCCTGAGATTCCAGATAGGTCAATTCGAAAATTTTCTCATTGACCCTCTGAATTTTTTCTTCAACAGACAACTCTTTTTCACTGACAAAAATATATTTTTTTGCACAGTAAGCATCGTTTTCAATTTTCTCCTTTTCAATGGTATTCATGGATTTTGGAAGAAAAAAGCAGAGATAGAAATTGCTTCTTTCCAGTAGAGAATCCACATTGCTCTGGTAAAGAAGCGCAATATTGTCATTCAATCTTTCCCAGTTTTGTTTCAGCTGCTCCGGCGAAGCGTACTGTGCAATAAACACATGGGCTGTATACTTTTCTTCTTTTCCCAGCGCACGATGATAATACAAGATTTCGTCTGCTATCCCTGCTTTTTTCAGCTCATCGCACTCTGCTTGACTCCAACCTGACATGTTCTGCCTCATTCCCAAAGCTCCTTCAATTTTTTCTGAATGGCCGGCCTCACTATTTCATCGGTAAGGCACTCATCTACCATGTCATATGAAAGCTCTTCCAAAAGTGCACGAAAAGAATCCAGAGAAATGATCGCTATTGATACTTCCCCAGGGTCACCCCTTGTGACATGGAACATATTTTGCCGTTCACGTTCCCTTTTATAATCCTGCCGCACAATATTTTTGATAATATTGGAGCAGCGTCTTCGACTGATTTCTCGCATTCCTGCCAGCACGTCTTTTGAGTTTAAAAAGAACAGCGTCTGATTTTGGAAATGATTTTCTGAAAAGCCGCCTTTTGCAATAAGTGTCCGCAGTACACCGGCAATTTCATCTTTTTCGTCTGCACATAAAAATTCCAGATTTACCGGTATTTTTTCTTCTGTACTTGTCTGTATTTCAATTTTGACATTTTCCCACGAGCCGGGGACTTCTCCATTTATAAGCCAGATATAGACTGCTGTAATCGCTCGGCCCTTCCAATATTTCCCACAGCGTTTTCCCATGTTGCAGGGAAAATCATTTGGAAAAAGCTGCTCTTGATGGGTCTTGTTCAAATGTTTCTCCGACAGGTGGAGTTTTTCAACCGTGTCCTGCAAAAAGATGCCAGGACGTTCCGGGTATCCTTCAGCTAGTGTTGACAGACCATTTTCAAACTCGCTTTCTTTCAAAACAAGCCCATATTCCGTCAGAAGAAGCTTCAGTGCGTAAGAAGATACTGCCCATGCGACATTGCCGACATTGTCGCTCCCGTAGCTTTGGGAGACTAAACCTATTAATTTCGGGCGCGCTGCATCGCAAAGAAACAAACCGCTTCCCGAGTATCCACTCATCAAATCGTCTCGTTCAATGGGGTAGGAGTTTGGGCTGGTGTAGCTGAATTTAAATGCCTTTTCCTTATCATTGTCTGCTGAAGTGGGAATCTCGGCACTCAGGCTCATTCTCCCCCTTGTCCAATCTGTCGGAGTCGCTTCGCCGTCTGTGCTTTTAGGAAATCCCATCAATTTTACCTGTGCTGATATTTTAGCCTCTCCGAAATGGATCTCCGGAATATCCTGCATCCAGTCACTCCAAGGTACTTCAATGATCGCGGCATCAAAAATATACTTTCCGCTATCGATCATAAAACCCGGACAATAGTGAATATTAGCTGCTTTATCGTTGCTTGAATCAGCCAGCTCCAAAAAAATATCTTTCGCCCCGCTTTCGCTCCAAACAGACAAAACGGCCGGGCAGGAATGAGACTTGGCCAGTGCGCGTTGTAAAACGTGTCCGGCTGTCAAAACTACTGCCCGATTTTGGGTTTGAAGCGTATAAAGGACTCCTGTTCCAGCCAAGGAACCTCCATCGTGAAATCCAATCCGAACCGCTACGGATTCAATGTATTTACCAACCTCTGCCGAATCCATATAATTCCAACCCGCTTTTCACTGTTTCTGATACATTTTCTGACGACAGTTCTATTAATTTGAGATTTCCTGTGTCTATCCATTTTTTACGGTCTTCTTCTGTAAAGAACGAACTGTAGCCTGACTTTTTCCACCAGCTATAATTGCAATATATCGTTGCTGTATCACAGCTGCACAATAACTTGGCAATCATTGTTTTACTGGGCAGTTTTCCATTTCTTCCATCCGTACTCAGTAAATATTTTTGCGTCCGCAAAATTTGGAACAGTTTATCCGAGAAGTTATGCTTGCTGCCGTGATGCGGCAATTTAATCAGATCAACACAACAAGGATCTTGGGCGGAATATCCTAGTTTTCGAAGGCCGTTAACACATACAGATGGATACGCATCTCCCAGAAATGCAATCCGTATTTTCTCAAATTCAAAGAGAAGTGCAATGCTTGCGCCGTTGCTGAAACTCGTATCTTCAGGTACGCTGCATCCACACAATTCGTCCAAAGGAACTGACCAATCCGGGTCGGTTCCACCATAAGGAGTCGCAGGAGGTGCTTGCATCAAATCTGAAGAATTTTGAATCAAGTCCATGAGAGAGGCATCACTTGGACTTATAATATAAATCTTTGCATCCCCAATTTGAATCTCGCCACAAGGCTGTGCCACATAGGAACAAATGTGCTCTTCCAGCCCATACGATTGAAAAAAATCCATCAATTTTATCAAATCACCTGCGCTGTATCCAAGCCTATCTATCACGGAAACCTTTACAGTTTCTTCGGGAAATATAACATATTCTTTCTCGATTCGGTGATGTTTCCAATACCCTTCTCCGGTGTTAAAGTAAAGTGCTTCTATCTCTGGAATACAATTTTTCTTTTGAGCTTTCTGCAATCCTGCAAGCATGCCCATGATGTGATCTTGGTCAAAATGCGTCAGAACCATCGCATCGATCTTCTCACCATTCTCGTAAATGCGTTTGAGCATTTCACAAAAATCCGAAGCATTTGATTTTCTGCCACCATCTATTACAAGGTTATGATATAGTTCTTCTGCGTCATGTTTATAGCGAAGCCAAAAATAATCGCCATCGTGTGCTTTACATGAAAAAAGCCTTACCATGTTTTCCTGTACTCAATACAAATAGGTTTGAAATGTATATATGTACAGTATAGCACGGCAAAACAAGGACATCAAGTAGACAACGTTAGAGACGTTTTACTCAAAGCGGCCATTTCCATGCCTTTTACACATTGTTGAACGAACAGGTTCTTGCATCGTACTTCATAATCGTGTCCTTTCTGCCTTACGGCACTCTTACAGTTGTGACCTTCGTGATACGGTCTTTCTTCTGATAAGGTTTTGGACACACAGCCGTCAGGGAAGAGCCATTGTTCTCGTTTCCGAAGAAAACGAAAAATCCGAACCCTTCTCCTATCGAGAAAAGGTTCGGATTTTCATTGTTTGGTGCGAGTAGTGATACAGAACTTTTTGAAAACAATCGTAGTACAATTTGTTTTTGAGGTCATCGGATAGCAACTTGCTTGTATCGCACCCCGATGGGCAGCTGTATTGAAAAAACAGTTGCCTTTTATATACCACACAACCTAAAAATTATCAAGTACGCGCAGCGTTCACTTCTCCCATCACCGGGAGCAAATGAACGCTGCTTTTTTGTTTACAACGAAAGGAGGTATCCGTGAAATGGCAGTTTTTCGTGTAGAAAAGAACAGCGGCTACACGGTCATGTCAAACCACCACCTGCGGAACCGGGCCTTGTCCCTGAAAGCCAAAGGCTTACTCTCCCAAATGCTCTCCCTGCCGGAAGATTGGGACTACACCCTGC
>ENA-OQNN01000516-OQNN01000516.1-human-gut-metagenome-genome-assembly--contig:-NODE-516-length-38668-cov-10.100490_pt1 | contig 38668 bp, 31 predicted proteins | sample MGYA00242624_ERZ504870 | MGnify/ENA primary metagenome ERZ504870 (study PRJEB26092, sample SAMD00036379) | human gut metagenome | host: Homo sapiens | study: EMG produced TPA metagenomics assembly of... | reverse complement strand
GTGATACTTATAGTGAAAAAGATTTGGAAAATGCCATTCTTGCGGAATTAGAAAAATTTATTTTGGAAATGGGATCGGATTTTGCGTTTTTGGCAAGGCAGAAGCATTTTGTGCTGGATGGTAAAGATTACTATATGGATTTATTGTTTTATCACAGAGGTTTGAAAAGGCTGGTTCTTGTTGAGTTAAAGCTTGGAGAATTTGAACCGCAAGATAAAGGACAAGTCGAACTGTATTTGCGATGGTTGGAAAAAAATGAAAGAGTAGAAGGTGAAGAAAGTCCGGTTGCTCTTATATTATGTGCAGAAAAATCGCAGGAAACCATAGAATTAATGCAATTGGATCATGGAAACATCCACGTGGGACAGTATATGACTAAAATGCCTCCAAAAGAACTTTTAGAACAGAAGTTATCACTTGCTATTGCAAATGCAAGAGAGCTATTGGAACAGAGGAAAGAAGAATAAAGGTTTTCAATTTAATAATGAAATGCAAGATAGGCGTGAGTCATAAAAATATGACTTGCGTCTTTTTCTTTTTGCAGAAAGGCGTGAGACATAAAAATATGGCTTGCGTCTTTTTCTGTTTGGAAAGGTAAAAAAATGTATATGTTTTGTCATAATTTGACGTATGGAAAAAGAAAGCAGGGGTTGTTATTATATTGTTAACAAAAGAAGTACTTCTAAAATAACAAAAGGACAAAGCAGGTAAAAGAAAGGAGTTTTTATGAGGAAAAAGATGATTAGCCTGATGATGACAGTCGCTATGGGGACAGTCATGATTAGTGGAGCAACAGTTGTAAAAGCGGATTCAGACGAAAAAGAAACCGTTAAATTAGCGGTGTGGTCTTCTGGAGCAGCAGATAATTTTCAGAAAGGTGCAGATGAATTTAATAAGCGCCAGGATAAAATTAATTTTGTAGTTGAAATGCAATCAGGAGATTATAGCCAATATCTTGGAGCAAAGGTGGCATCTAATGATCTTCCGGATATGTTTTTCCTGAATCCATATGCACAGGTGCAGCAGTTTGCAGCAACAGACAGAATTGTGGATTTGAGCGAGGAAGGATTTGTAACAAAGATTTATGATTCTGTAAAAGATGCATGTAGCTATGATGGGAAAATTTATGCGTATCCAATGGCTCTGGAAATGCTGGGAGTTTATTATAATCAGGAGTTATTTGAAAAGGTCGGAATTACAGAAGTACCGAAAACATTCTCACAAATGAAAGAAGTATGTGAAAAACTTCAGGCAAGTGGTATTACACCATTTGCAGCCACCTATAAAGATGCATGGACATTGAATCATTTATTTAGCTGTCTGCAGGGAGCCGCAGTTGGAGATTATGAGTCATGGGTTGCAGATATGAATGCAGGAAAAGGAAGTTTCAGGAATGATAATTCTTCACTTGAATTTGAGTTTATGGATATGATGAAAGAAAATTCCGGTGGAAATTATATGGATGCAGATTCCACATCAGGCTTTAATGCATTTGCATCAGGTGAAGCTGCTATGATTGTGACCGGAGAATTTTCTCTTCTGAATGCACAAAGTATTAATCCGGATTTACAGGTTGGTCTGTTTGGAGTACCACTTACAGAAAATGAGGAAGATGCAAAACTTGATGTAGATGTAGGAATTTGTATTGCAGTAAATCAGAATACTCCACATCTGGATGCAGTGCGTGAGGTTCTGAATTATCTGAGTGATAACACAGATGAAAATGGATGGATGCATTATAGTGCTGATTCGATGGGCGCAGCACCACCTGCAATGGATTTTACAATGTCAACAGAATATCAGTATTTCGAAGATTATAAAAATTATATGTCAAATAACCAGACAAGACCATGGGTATACTCACAGCTTGAGTCAGGCGCTGGCGATATGATTGGACCGGTAATTCAGGGATATTTTGCCGGAACAACGGATATGGACACTACTTTAGATCAGTTAGATTCGAAATTTTCAGAGCTTCTTGAGTAAAGTAAAATCGGGAAATGTATAAGTGGTAACAGAAGCTTCTGCAGAAATGTTGCAGAAGCTTTTGTTATCAGAAAGGAAAATAATTTTATGTTGGATTGTTGTAAAAAAAATAAATGGTTTTATTTTGGCCTTACGATTCCGTCGATGTTATTATACGTTCTTGCACTTGCAGGTCCATTGCTTTTAGGAACACTTCCGGCGTCTTTTTATAATTGGAATTTAATAAAAGGAAATAAAGATTTTGTCGGTCTGGGAAATTACACTAAGCTTCTTGGAGACGAGACATTTATTCATTCTGTGGTATTTACTTTAATTCTGGCGGTAATATCAATTTTAATGTCAAACTTGATCGGCTTTGTAATAGCATATTTTTTAGATTCAAATGTACGGTGTAAAGGCGTAATACGTTCTTTGTTTTTTATTCCTAATATTATCAGTGGTGTAATGGTTTCTTTTGTATGGTCTTTTATTTTTACAGGAGCCATTCCAAATCTGGCCAAAATTTTGCATATAGATGCATTGGCTAATATCAGCTGGTTTGGAAATGCAGGTACTGCGGCTTTTACAGTTATTTTAGTAACAACATGGCAGTCTACCGGTTTTCTTATGATGTTATACATTACAGGATTGCAGACAATACAAAAAGATGTGTTGGAAGCAGCTGTTCTGGACGGATGTACAGGAATTAAGAAAATTATTTATATCCAATTGCCATTGTTAATGCCGACAATTACAATTAATCTCTTGATTGGTGGGCATCTGCTGGAAGTGGACAAGGCAGCCAGGGAACGGGAAGAGATTATTCTCAAGGAATTGATTTATGTTTAAATGCAAGTTCTAAAAGGATACGCAGTGCGTAGCGAATTGGAACTGTAAAGTAAATAAGTGCAGAGAAAGGCGTGAGTCATAGAAATGTGGCTTGCGTCTTTTTTTGTCTGGAAAGGAAGTGATAAGTTTGAACAAGAAGTTTTTGAAGCATTATATGGAAACCAATCCAGAAGGGACAGCACAGACCTATATCTTTATGGATTACCGGAATGAAAGCCAGGTAACAGCTGATATCCGATGGAATGACAGAATTACTTATGATGGAACCTGGGAAAACAACCTGTTTAACTTCTTTATGAAAGTAACCCCAAAGCTGACAGAGGATTTGAAGAAGCCATTTAAACTGGAAGGAATACAGCGAATTGATGAAACGCCTGTCCATAAGGCAGTGAGAGAAGCTTTTGTGAACCAGATCATACATGCGGATTATCTGTCTGATGCGGGCACACTGAAAGTAATTAAGCGCTCGAATGAATTTGAATTTACGAATCCCGGAATTTTAAAACTTCCAATTGAAGATATTTATCGTGGTGGCAATTCAAAATCAAGGAATCCACGCATGCAGACGATGCTGAGAATGGTAGGCTTCGGAGACAATGCTGGTTCTGGTTTTCTTGCGATTCTTGCCACATGGAAAAACGCAGGATGGATGGAACCAATGTTGAAAGAGGATACCAGGTTGAATCAGGTAACTTTAATTTTGAAAATGGTTCCTGAATCTCAGGAGATACAAGGGGATTATCTTTTTGAAGGAACGCAGTCGGCAGAAAAATCGGCAGAATCGGCAGAAAAATCGGCAGATAAAACAGCAGAATTAAAAGAAAAATTATCTGAGCGTCCATTGTGGTTGGCTCATGTAGTGTCAGTGGGTTTACGTCCAGAATTTTAGCCATTTCAGTAACCAGATCTTTACGGGGAACCCGGTAGTTGGTTTCGTATTGGGCAAGGCGATTTGCACCTTTATCGCCCCAGCCGAGAGCTGCACCGAGTTCTGCCTGTGTCATATTCCGGAATGTCCGGATTTTTTTAATTTTATCACCAATTGTCATATCAGATTTCCTGATTTCTATAATCATATTGCTGAGAAGTCTCACGTGGAAAACGAGATGTCTAAAATGAATCTGCCGGAAACCATACCTGCTGTGGTATAAACCAGAAGTTGTTGTCGTAAAGTGTGGTAAGAAAATCAGACAAATATATTTTCCCAAGTATTTGTCGTAAAAATGTGGTCAAATCAAGAAACCTCCGTGCGAAAGCAAGTGAAAAATCTCTGTGAAGTAGTGGCATACGCCATGCACAGCTCGGGAAAGACTTCCCTCGTTGCCGGGCTGTCGCCCTATAAAATAGCAAAAATAGACGCCTTTGCAAGTAAACTTGCAGGGCGTTCATTTTTGCTATTTTGCATGGCTCGTAGCGTTCACAAATTCTTAGGTTCACAAATTCTTCACAAAAAAATTAGCACTCACCTCTTGACAGTGCTAATAATAAGTGTTATATTACAGCTAGAACAAAGGAAGGGGAACAAAAAGAGAACAAAGAAATAAGTTCTATGAGATTCCTGATAACCTAAGTTCCAAAGAAACAAGGTAAAGATGCATAACTGAGAGTCCATCACATGTAGATGAACGGTATAGAAAAGGAGAGATGACTTATGTTGATGCCGAGTATTTTTGGAGAAAATTTATTTGATGACTTTTTTGGAGATTTTCCATTTTATTATGATGACAGAGCAATGAAAGATACAGAGAAGAAACTTTACGGACGCAGAGCCAGCCATATAATGAAAACCGATATCAAGGAAACTGATAAAGGTTATGAACTGGTCGTAGATCTTCCTGGATTTACCAAAGATGAAGTTAAGGCTGATCTGGAGAATGGTTATCTGACTATCAGTGCTGAGAAAGGTCTGGACAAAGATGAGCAGGAGAAAGAGACAGGACGTTATATCCGTAAGGAACGTTACGCAGGTGCCTGCAGCCGTAGCTTCTATGTAGGTAAAGAAGTTGAGAAAGAAGACATTAAAGCAGAATTCAAACATGGTATCCTCACATTATTTGTACCAAAGAAAGAAGCAAAACCAGCAGTAGAACAGAAGAAAACAATTGCCATTGAAGGCTGATGAATAAAAATATTCTGACTGACCCGTTGAGGGTCAGCCAGAGATTAAAAACAGATATAAAAATAAAAGCTTGCGCTAAAAGATTGAAGATAAAAGGTTGAAAAAACCTGTAAAGATAGATTTGGAAAGTAAATCTGGTGAACAGATTTGACATATATAAAATATATTAGAAAAGGAGATATGACTTATGTTAATGCCTAGTATTTTTGGAGAAAATTTATTTGATGACTTTTTTGGAGATTTCCCATTCTATTATGATGACAGAGCAATGAAAGATGCAGAGAAGAAACTTTATGGACATAAAGCAAATCATGTAATGAAAACTGATATCAAGGAAATGAATAACGGATACGAACTGGTTGTAGATCTTCCAGGATTTAAGAAAGATGAAGTTCATGCAGCACTTGAAAATGGTTATCTGACCATCAGTGCAGAGAAAGGCCTGGATAAAGATGAGAAGGAAAAAGAGACAGGACGTTATATCCGCAGAGAACGTTATTCAGGTGCCTGCAATCGTAGCTTCTATGTAGGTAAAGAAGTACATCAGGACGACATCAAAGCAGAATTCAAACATGGTATCCTGACATTATTTGTTCCGAAGAAAGAAGCAAAGCCAGCAGTGGAACAGAAGCACAGCATCTCCATTGAAGGATAATAGATGTTAAGTTACAGCAACGGGAGGTCAAATCTTTTGGCTTCCCGTTGTTTGCATAATGAGGATTGCAGAAATATGAAGTCAGGAATGATTGCGTTAGAATGTGTTTATGAGGGAAGGTGATGATATTGAAAAGAGACTACTATGAAGTTCTTGGCGTGAACAAAAACGCAGATGCAGCAACGATTAAGAAAGCATACAGAAAACTGGCCAAGAAATATCATCCGGACAGTAATGAGGGAAATGCTTCGGCAGCAGAGCATTTTAAGGAAGTAAATGAAGCCTATGATGTTCTGAGTGATGAGAAGAAACGTAAACTGTATGATCAGTTTGGCCACGCTGCTTTTGAAGAAGGTGCCGGTAATTATGGAAACGCACAGGGAAGTCCTTTTGGCAGTGGCTTTGGCGGAGCACAGGGCAATCCTTTTGGCGGCGGTTTCCATGGCTCGTACAGTGATGGCAATGGTTATCATGAATATCATTTTGAGAATGGCGAAGATATGGATGATATCCTGAAGAACATCTTTGGTGGTGGATTTAAGAAGAGTAAATCATCCGGTGGTTTTGGAAGCAGCGGCTTCGGTGGCAGTGGATTTCACGGAAGTGGTTTTGGTGGATTCGGAAGCAATGGAACTGGCGGCTTTGGCGGTTCTTACAGCAGTAAAGGTGAGGATCTTCATGCAGAGGTTACTGTCAGCTTTGATGAAGCTGCTTTTGGCGGTAAGAAGGTTATCCGCCTGCAAAGCAGCAACGGTGGCGTCCAGAATTACGAAGTCAATATTCCGGCAGGTATTGAATCCGGTAAATCTATCAGACTCAAAGGAAAAGGATATCCGGGAGTCGGCGGAGGTGAAGCCGGTGACCTGCTTCTGAAAGTAAATGTTCAGGATAAACCGGGATATAAACGGGAAGGCAGAGATGTTTATACAACTGTAAATATCCCATTTACAACAGCAGTATTTGGCGGTGAGGCGAAGGTTCACACTATTTACGGTGATGTTCTCTGTAACATTAAACCGGGTACTCAGTCCGGAACGAAGATACGTCTGAGAGGCAAAGGTATCGTTGCAATGAATAATCCGTCTGTACACGGTGATGAATATGCAACTGTACAGATTGAAGTTCCGACAAATCTGACACCGGAAGCAAGACGGAAACTGAAAGAATTTGAGCAGGAATGTAATGGAAGCCGCAGAAGCCGTGGATTTGGCAGCGGGAGTGCGGCGTGAAGAGTAATCAGAAATATTTTTGAGAATATAGTGAAGCAATTTTACAGAGAAACGAAAAGGATACATGCACAGTAACATTACCGTGTATGTATCCTTTTAGCATAATAGGGAAAAATATTCTATGAGCTTTTTCTGATATAGAATATTGTTTATCTGGGTTCTTTTCCATCACGGAAGAGCATCATCATTTCCTTGGTCAGGCTGATATTATTGCCCTGATCCGGGACTTTATCACGTTCTACCCACTGTGCCATGGAGAGCTCTTCATGGTCAACGGTCAGGGTATCATCGCCGTCCACATCACAGAAGAATCCGAAAAGCAGGGTACCGCTGAAGGACCATGGCTGGCTTTTGTAATAGCGGAGATTCTTTACCTTAAGGCCAACTTCCTCCATTACTTCTCTGTGAACAGTTTCTTCAATGGTTTCTCCGATTTCTGCAAAGCCTGCGATAAGGGCGTAACGCTTAAATCTGCGGCCCTCATATTTGGAAAGAATGATTTTATCTCCGTTTGTGATTCCTACGATTACTGCAGGACACAGGACAGGGTACTCCTGATTGCCGCAGGAAGGGCATTCCATCATACGTTCTTTCTGGCTGTGAACCATTGGTTTTCCACAGCAGCCACAGTATCTGCGCTTGCTGTACCACTGGAAGAGCTGATGCCCTGTAATTCCTGCAAATGCAAGATGCTGTGGCTGAGCGGTCCGAAGAATCCGTACATCCTGAAATTCATAGTCCGGAAGCAGAGAGGTATCCAGCTCCGGGATCAGGTAGAAACGCTGATCATCTATGGAAAACAGATAAATAAAATTGTTGTAAAGATCAGCAATCTTTTCCTCCAACTCCCGGAAACGTGGGAAAGTAATATCTGCATCCCGTTCCTGGCGGGGAAGAAGTATACTGCCTTTTTCGTATGCAAGGATAAAGCTGTCTTTATCCGGGGCAGAAGGTTTGTATTCGTTGTGATAAGTATGTGGTGCGATGTCCTGAATCATATTGTAGATATCCTTTTCTTTATTTTGTTATAAAATAATTTCATAAGATTCTGATAAGATTATTTGTGAGTGTAGTTATAAATTCTTTATGGTTTATCAGAAAAATATAAGAAGATAATGAGTGGCAAAATAATACAGATTCATTATCTGTTCATAGTATATTCTTGGAGTTTTATAAAAGCAAGCAATAAATATTTATTCTGAAAAAAGACAATGTGTCAGATAATTTGATAATAATACAAAGAAAATTCATAGGTATACAAAAAGAATTAGATAGTTTATAATAGAATTTCAGAAGGATTAATGTTAATATGTGCGGAAATAGACTGGGAGGAAGAAGATTGAAGGTATTAATAGCAGATGATGAAATAAAAGTATGCCGTCTGATTCAGCATCTTGTGGATTGGGATGCCCTGGAAATGGATATTATTGGTTTCGCAAATGATGGGAAGACTGCTTATGAAAATATTTGTGAGAAGAAGCCGGATATTGTAATTACGGATATACGTATGCCGATATATGATGGGCTGGAACTGATACGTAGGGCAAAAGAAACAAATCCAGAGATTAATTTCATAGTAATCAGTGGTTATAGTCAGTTTGAATATGCACAGCAGGCAATTAAGTATGGGGTAAAAGATTATTTGCTAAAACCATTAAAAAAGAGAGAACTGGAAAATTCATTAATTGAAATTAAGGAGTCTCATGAATCATTGATTAAGAGTGCCAGAATAAGAAATGAATTGGAATCAATCATAGAAGCGTCAAGAGAGCATATACGGGAGAATTTTCTTATGAAAACGCTCCAAAACTCAGCAACTAATCCGCTAAAAGCAGATATGAGTCTGGAACAGTTGAATGAACAGTATGGTTGTAAATTTCATAAAGGATTTTTTACAGCAGTCAGAGTCAGGCCATTTTTCTCAAAAAATTCGGACAAGTCTGCCGGTGACAGTGAAGAATTTGTAATGAACAAAATTCATCAGATGGTAAAAGAAAAATTGGAGATATACTGCGAAACTTATATGTCTACAGTATATCAGGATGAAATCGTATGCATTTTAAATACAGTGGATAAAGAGATTGAACCAGTCAGAAAAAAGCTAAAACATTTGATAGTTAATGTATCTAATTTGAAAACTGTATTTCCTGATATCAGAATAAGGATCGGACAGGGAAATACACATAGTTCTTATATGGGAATCACGGATAGTTTCCGAGAGGCAGAACTGGCGATCATGAATCGAATGGGCGAAAATGAAGATACATATATCTGCTACAGTGAAGACAGTAAAAGTGGAAAAACTAAAGAAGAAATTTTTGACAGTGGTCTGCGAAATGAAATTCTGACCTATCAGGAAAGAATGGATATTGAAGGAACCCTCCGCCTTGTTGACAAGGTTGGAGAGAAATTGAAGCCATTTAAGTATGACGGAAAACTGGTTTATGAAGTTTTTGGTGAATTAGTTGAAACATTGCGGTTTGGTATGAAATATTCTCGTGAAGGCAGAAATCTTTTTCTGATTGAAGATTATAAAAAACAGTACAGAAGGATATGGGATTATGATGAACTCTTTCAGTGGATCAAATCGGATCTGTCCCGGGTGCATCAGGTTTATATGAAGAATATTCAGGATGAAGAGAGTAAACCGATACGTGATGCAAAGAAATATATCCATGATAATTTCAACAAACATATCAGTCTGGAGAATGTCAGTGAGTATATTGGATTTAATGCTGCCTATTTTTCTACACTGTTTAAGAAAGAAACAGGAAAAAATTTCCTTGAGTATGTGACAGAGCTTCGTATCCAAAATGCAAAGAACTATCTCATACAGACTAATTATGACATTGCGGAAGTAGCATCTGCAGTAGGATATAATGATCTGAAATATTTTTCTAAATTGTTTAAGAAGACAACAGGATTGAATCCTTCAGAATTTAGAAAGTTATATAGTTAATCAAAATGTGCAGGTGCAAAAACTATGAAAAAAAGAAATATATTTAGCAGACAGGCAGTTAATTTTTTGTGGGTTCTTCTGGGATTAGGGGCAGGTCTTCAGTTTATAGAAGTTATATGGGCTGCATCGAAAGGATATCTGGGATTCTTCTCTATGATGGTGGTTATTGTGACAGAGATGGTTATTACAGGAAGCATTTATGTGATTATTTATAAGTTTCTGATAAAACCATGTAATGAGACCAGAAAATTATTCAAACATTTTATACAGAGTGGAAGTTTTCAGGAACTGATTGATCAGGATTATCAGATTTTTCCAGAGCAGAATGAAGTAATGCAGAAGCTGGATTCCATATTGGATAAAAAGAACATTATTGAGTTATCGACAAAACATGCAGAACTTCTTGCACTGCAGAATCAGATCAATCCTCATTTTCTGTATAATACGCTGGAAGCAATACGAGGAGATGCGCTATGTGAAGGAATTGATAGTATTGCTGATACGACGGAAGCATTGTCTACATTTTTCAGATATACCATCACGGATACAGGAAATCTGGTTTCAGTAGAAGATGAACTGGAGAATGTAGAGAATTATTTTAAAATACAGCAGTATCGTTTTGGAGATAAACTGGATATGAGAGTTAATTTTCCGGATGACTATGCAAGGATCCTGGAATGTAAACTCCCTAAACTTACTTTGCAACCTGTAGTTGAAAATGCAATTTTCCATGGTCTGGAAGCGAAAGCAGAAGGTGGAGTTATCACCATTTCACTGGAGATGACAGAGAAGAAACTTCTGATCAATATTCATGATGACGGAATTGGAATTGACGAAGAAGAGCTTATAAAGATCAACCAGAGACTGGAGATAACTTCAGGGCCGCTGACAGAAGAGAAGCGTAAACGTGGAGGTATTGCTCTGCCGAATGTATCCAGGCGTATTAAGCTGTTATTTGGGGATGAATATGGAATACATATTTATAGTATTCCTAATCTTGGAACAGAAGTCAGGATATCGGTACCGATCATTACAAACAGGGAGCAGAGAAATCAGTGAAAAGAGAATTACTGAATATAGAAGGCGGAAAGATAAAAAAAGGGAATAATGTTATATTTGATGATCTGTCTCTGGAACTATTTCAGGGAGAAATAACAGGAATCGTATTCGATGATATTCTGGAACAGAAGCTCTTTATTGATATGCTGCTTGGAGATGTTTTACTTTATTTAGGAAAGATTTTTGTAAATGAGGAAAGGAAAGCTTATGAAGAAGCTGCCAGATTGTTAAAACAGCAGGTGGCGGTGATTGGTTCTAAAAGTAAATTACTGCCTTCTATTACGATAGAAGATAATATATTTCTTTTTTCAGATAGAAAACTGTTTCTGGATCAGAAAGAGTATAGAGAACGTTTCCAGAAGTTAAGGACGGAACTGAATATTTCGGATGATATGCCTCATAAAGTCAGAAATTTATCTGCCAAGGAAAAGGTTATTATAGAATTACTTAAAGCCTATGAGGAAAGAAAGAAAATTGTGATTCTGGATGAGATTACCAGCCTTTTATCAGAAAAGGATCTGGGAGAAGTGTTTTCTCTTATTGACAAAATGAAATCCCAGATGTCATTTCTGGTTACAGTAGGATTTGAAGATTTTATTATGGAATGGATGGAATCTATTGCAGTTGTTCAAAATGGAAGAACTACATTTGTATCTGGGATTTCTCAGTTAAACTGTAAGTTGAGTAAAGTTCTGAAAGCTCTGATATATGAAAATAAGGCAGAAACATTTGGAGCCTATGGGCAGAAAGTAATAAATGGGCAGAACAATGTATTAGAAGTAAGAGATGTAAGTACCTGTTATCTGAAGAATCTTAATTTTACATTGTGTTCCGGAGAGCTGCTTAAGATTTATTATTCAGATGAAAAAAGCAAGAGCAGTTTCTGGGAAATGTTTTCGGGAGAAGAGAGCATTGAAGAAGGACAGATTTATATTTCTGAGAAATTGTATAAGGTATCAAATATGAGCCAGGCAGTACGTGAGGGCGTAGGGTTTATAACAGAAGCACCGTATAGGAGCATGATCCTGGATAATATGAGTGCAACGGAAAATGTGAGTGTGCCGCTGCATGAAAAGGTAAGAGGATTCTGGTTTGCGAAAAAGTATACCAGAAGTGTAAGTGATTTCCTTCAGAACGATGAGCTGAATAAGAAGAAACTGAAAAATATTGGAAATGCAGAACTACAGAAGCTGGCCTATGAAAAATGGCTGGTGTATCAGCCAAAGATTGTGATCATTGAGAATCCATTTACAGATATGGATATTAATATGAGGGAAATTACAAGAAAGATGATCGGAGCATTGCAGAAAAGAGGAATCGGAGTAATTCTTCTTACTGCTAACTTTGCAATTATGAATAAAATCAAGGGAGAATCCATGTTTCTTAAGCACGGTGTGCTGACAAGAGAAGAAGAATGGTAAAGCAAAAAAAGACGAATGTGCAATAATGATAAAAATTTTGGATAATTCGTCTTTTTTTTATACAAAAATAAGAAACAAAAGAATGTCACCCTTAATCTAAATATCAAAAGTTGAAAAAATAGGACCTCAAAGTTAATATGAGTATACAAGATAACAAACGCGTAAAATAAACTAATGGGAGGGTTTACAAATGAAGAAAAAGTTATTAAGTGTCTTAATGGCAGCAGTAATGGTAGCCGGTGTTGGCGGCGTAGGTGCAGCACAGGTAAAGGCTGATGATGAGAAGATTCTTGGTGCAGGTATTTATTCAGCTTCTGATAACTTCAACTCTTATATTGGAAAAGCGATTACAAATGCATGCGATGGAATCTTTAAAACAAACATCGAAGATGGACAGAATGACCAGTCTACACAGAACAATCAGGTTGATACAATGCTGGCTAAAGGCGCTTCTGTAGTTGCAGTTTCTGTATGTGATGTAACAGCAGCTCCGACACTGATCCAGAAATGTAAAGACGCAGGAAATGTTCCGATCATTTTCTTCAACAAAGAGATAACAGATTACGATGTAATTAATTCTTATGAAAATGCTTATCAGGTAACATCTACAGGTGGAGATTATGGTGCATCTATTCAGGCACAGATGGTAATCGACTACTGGAAAGAACATCCGGAAATGGATAAAAACGGTGATGGAAAATTACAGCTTGTATATCTGATGGGTGACCCGGGACATACAGCATCCCAGCCGAGATGTGATTATCTCAAGAGCACGATCGAAGATGCAGGAATTGAGATTGACCTTCTTGCAGAAGATACAGGAATGTGGGTAACAGCAACTGCAAAAGAAAAAATGGATGCATGGGTATCTAAATACGGTGACGAAATTGAATGCTGCGTAGCAGGAAACGATGCAATGGCACTTGGTGCTTTATCAGCAGTAGAAGCAGCCGGATTTAATACAGATGGAGAAGAAAGCAGCAAATACATTCCGATTTATGGAATTGATGCTCTTCCTGAAATTCTTTCCAAGATTGAAAGCGGTGAGATCACAGGTTCCGTATTACAGGATGCTAAGACTCAGGGACAGACAATTGTAAAAATGGCAGAGAACCTTACAAGTGGTAAAGACGCTGTGGATGGAATCGAAGGTGTAGAAACGGAAGAAGAAGCAAAAGCTGTACGAGTTCCATATCAGGCAATCACCAAAGATAATCTTGATTTAGCAAAGTCAACTTATGAATAAAAAATAACTGATTTTACAGGCAGGCATTCGTTTTAAACGGATGCCTGTAATAAAAAAGAGGGAAAGGATTTTAAAATGGGAACAGAATATATATTGGAATTAAAGCATATTTCAAAATCGTTTCCTGGTGTAAAAGCACTTGACGATGTAACGTTATGTGTACGTCCTGGAACAGTGCATTCTCTTATGGGAGAAAATGGTGCAGGTAAATCCACATTAATGAAATGTCTGTTCGGTATTTATTCATTTGATGAGGGCGAAATCATTCTGGATGGCAAAAACATTAAATTTTCCAGCCCATCAGAAGCATTACAGAATCATGTATCCATGGTGCATCAGGAACTGAACCAGGTATTAAATCAGACAGTTATGGAAAATATGTGGCTTGGAAGATTTCCAATGAAGCATGGTCTGGTAGATGACCAGAAAATGTATGAAGACACAAAAGCGATTTTCGATGATTTGGATATTCAGGTAAATCCGAAGGTTAAGATAGGAACCCTGAAAGTTTCACAAAAACAGATGATAGAGATTGCAAAAGCAGTTTCGTATAACTCAAAAGTAATTGTAATGGATGAACCGACTTCATCGCTTACAGAGAAAGAAGTAGAGCATCTTTTTAAGATTATAGAAAAGCTTAAGAAAAAGAATACCAGTATTATTTATATATCACATAAAATGGAAGAAATTTTGCGTATTTCTGATGATGTAACAGTCATGAGAGATGGCAGGTGGATTGATACAAAACCTGCCAGTGAGTTGACCATTGATAAGATCATCAAAATGATGGTTGGACGAGAATTAAAAGACCGCTATCCGGAAAAGAAAGCCAAGATAGGTGATGTATTAATGGAAGTAAAAGACCTCGGTACATTAAATCCAGGATTTGAGGGTGTTAATTTTCAATTACATAAGGGAGAAATCCTTGGAATCGCCGGATTAGTAGGATCTAAGAGAACGGAAATCCTTGAAACATTATTTGGCATAAGAATGAAAGGCAAAGGTCAGATACTGGTAAAAGGAAAAGAAGTTCAGAACAGAAGTCCAAAAGAGGCAATGGCGAATGGATTTGCAATGCTGACAGAGGAACGAAGATCGGATGGTATTTTTGGAGGTTTGAGTGTTGGATTTAATATGACGATTTCCAATTTACCGAAATATCAGAAGACAGGACTTTTAAACGGAGAAAAAATGAAAGCAGATATTACCAAAATGATAAATGCCATGAAAGTAAAAACTCCGTCAATGAAGTCCAAGATCGCGAACCTTTCAGGAGGAAATCAGCAGAAAGTAATTCTGGGCAGATGGCTGCTGACAGATCCTGATATCCTGCTCTTGGATGAGCCTACCAGGGGTATTGACGTAGGTGCTAAATTTGAAATCTATCAGCTGATCAACCAGCTGGCTGAGCAAGGAAAAGGAATTATCGTAGTAAGCTCAGAAATGCCGGAACTGTTCGGAATTTCCGACAGGATTCTGGTTATGAGCAATGGACATCAATCAGCTATATTTGATTCAAAAGAAGTAGGACAGGTAGATGTTATGCAGGCAGCGGCCCGATTTATCTGATCTTTCAATACGAACTCAGGAGGGGATTCTGGTGAAAAATTCAAAGAACATTTCAATTAAAGAACTTATTGCTGAAAAAGCAATTTATCTGGTTTTTATTATCCTGTTAGTTGCAATTGTGGTAGTAGAACCAAGATTCTTATCATTCAATAACTTTAAAAATATTTTTGCGCAGTCATCAACTAAGATTATTATTGCATTAGCAGCCGGAATGGTACTGGTAGTGCAGGGCGTTGACCTTTCCACAGGACGTATGATCGGTCTGGCAGCAGTTATCTTCGCATCTTTAGTTCAGAATCCGGACTATGCATACAGAATGTATCCGAATTTAAAAGAGCTTCCGCTGATCGTTCCATTATTACTGGTACTGGCAATCTGTCTTGTACTTGGTGGAATATCCGGTGTGCTTGTTGCAGTATTTAAAGTACCGCCGTTTATCGCAACGCTTGGTATGCAGTTGATCTTATATGGTGCATCTTCTATTTATTTTGACCGTCCGCCATATGGTGCACAGCCAATTGGTGGTATTGATTCAAAAGTAACTCAGATTGCAATTGGTTCCATTGGAATCGGAGACTTCCAGATTCCGTATCTGATCATCATTGCCGCAGCAGTATGTGTAGTTATGTGGATCGTATGGAATAAAACAAAATTTGGTAAATATATGTTTGCAGTAGGTGGTAACCCGGAAGCTGCAAAAGTATCAGGTGTAAATGTTATAAAGACACAGATTATGGTTTACGCAATTGCAGGTATGATGTATGCATTTGCAGCAGCCCTGGAAGTAGGACGTATCGGAAGTGCTTCCAATACAACCGGTAACGGATATGAAATGGATGCAGTTGCTGCCTGCGTAATCGGCGGTGTATCTCTTTCAGGTGGTGTTGGTAGTGTAGGCGGTATCGTAATTGGTGTTCTGATGTTCACAGTTATCAATTATGGCCTTGCATTCATCGGTGTAAACATGTACTGGCAGTATATCGTAAAAGGTCTGATCATTCTTCTTGCTGTTATTATTGACATGAGAAAATATGCAAAGAGAAAATAAAAATAAACATCAGACAAGTGCAATTATGAAAGGAGAAGTAAAGGATGAGGGATGTAGTAAAAAGAACAAAACTGACAGAAAATTGTTCAAAAAAAACAATAAAGAAATATGTAGATGAAGTGATCCAGGAACTCACACTGGATGAGAAGATCGGTGTAATGTCAGGCCAGGTTACAGAGAAGAAATTACTGGATGATCTGTTCCTGATCGAACACTATAATGTAAATCCATATCCGACAAAGGCAGTAGAACGTCTGGGAATTCCGAATATCCGTTTCGTAGACGGACCAAGAGGTGTTGTTGCCGGATCTGCCACCTGCTTTCCTGTTTCTATGGCAAGAGGTGCCAGCTTTGACCGTGATTTGGAAGAGAAGATTGGAGAAGTGATCGGTGCAGAGGTTCGTGCAGTGGGCGGAAACTATTACGGCGGTGTGTGCATCAATCTTCCAAGAAATCCACGCTGGGGCCGTGCGCAGGAGTGCTACGGAGAAGATACCTATCATCTGGGAGAAATGGGGGCAGCTCTGACGAGAGGTGTTCAGAGCCAGAATGTTATGGCGTGCATTAAACATTTCGCAATGAACAGTATTGAAAATGCGAGATTTAAAGCTGATGTGCATGCAGATAAGAGAACACTTTTTGAAGTATATCTTCCTCACTTCAAGAGATGTATTGAAGAAGGCGCGGCTTCTGTAATGGGAGCATACAATAAAGTTTATGGAGAACAGGCATCTGAGAGTAAATATCTGTTAAAAGATATCCTCAGAGATAAATGGGGATTCGAGGGATTTACTTTATCTGATTTCCTCTGGGCTGTAAAAGATGGTCCAAAGGCAGTAAAGAGTGGAATGAATGTTGAAATGCCATGTATCTGCCATTATGCAGAACAGATCCCTAAAGCAATTGAAGACGGAACTCTTGCTATGGAAGATGTAGATGAAGCAGTTGGTTACATTCTTCGTACTGTACTCTATTATGAGACAAGAAAAGATCCGCAGGAATATACAGAAGATATTCTTGCATGCCCGGAACATATAGCAGTAGCAAAGAGAGCAGCAGAAGAATCGATGGTACTTCTGAAGAATGAAAATCATGTACTTCCGCTTGATAAAGAGAAAACAGAGAAGATCGTAGTTCTTGGAGTACTGGGAGATACAGAAAATATCGGCGACCATGGTTCCAGTAAGGTTCATCCATATTATACAGTTACGCCATTTAAAGGCCTGATGAAAAAAATGCCGAAAGCACAGATCCTTTATAATGACGGAAGTGATCTGGAACGTGCAAAAGAACTTGCAGCAGATGCTGATGCAGTAGTGATCGTTGCTGGTTATATCCATAGCGATGAAGGAGAATATCTGGCTGATAGAAGTGATATTGCCGGAATGGGCGGAGACAGAGCAAGCATGAGACTTCATCAGAGAGATATCGATCTGATTCATGGTGTAAAGGGTGTGAATCCGAATACTGTCGTTTCCATTATCGGAAGCAGTGCGATCCTGATCGATGAGTGGGAAAAAGATGTTCCTGCAATTATCTTCTCCTTCTACAGTGGAATGGAAGGCGGGAATGTACTGGCAGATATTCTGTTCGGTGATGTTTGCCCAAGCGGTAAACTTCCATATACAGTAGCACTTTCCGAAGACAGCTATCCTGATTTTGATCCTGACTGCACATATGCAGAGTATGAATACTATCATGGCTACTGCAAGATGGATAAAGAAAACATTCCTGTTCTGTATCCGTTTGGCTATGGTTTATCCTATACAACATTTGACATCAGCGAGCCGACAGTTGAAGTATTTGATAAAACAGCAAAGATTTCTGTTAATGTAAAGAATACAGGAGATGTAAAAGGCGCAGAAGTTGTACAGCTTTATATCGGATGTGAGGGAAGTGCTGTAGATCGTCCGGTTAAAATCTTGAAAGATTTCGTGAGAGTAGAATTAATGCCGGGAGAAGAAAAGAAAGTTTCTCTTCAGGTAAGTTCGAAGGATATGGCTTATTATTCAGAAGAAAAAGATGATTTTGTAGAAGAGGATATTACATATATTGCATATACAGGTGATTGCAGCTGTAAAGAAGCATTAAAATCCGTGAAATTTGAATTTGGAAAATAACAGGGAGAAAATACTATGAGAATTGGTGCGGATTATTATCCAGAACATTGGGAAAAAGAGCGTTGGAAAACAGATGCAGAGATGATGGTCAAAGCAAATATCAAAGTAATCAGAATTGGTGAATTTGCATGGAGCCTTTATGAGCCTGAAGAAGGAAAATACGAATTTGACTGGATGGATGAGGCACTGGATTTTTTCGGAAAGTACGGAATCAAGGTAGTAATGTGTACACCTTCAGCTACCCCTCCCAAATGGATGATAGATAAGTATCCAGATATTCTTCAGAATGATATTCATGGAAATCCGAAGCTCTTCGGAACAAGAAAGCATTACTGCTTTAACAGTGAGACATACAGAGAAAAAACAAAAAAATTAAATACCCTTATTGCAAAGAGATATGCAAAACATCCTGCAATTGAAGCATGGCAGGTAGATAATGAACTGGGATGGTCAAATACAACCAGATGTTATTGTAAGTCTTGCGAGAACCGTTTCCGTAGCTGGCTGAAAGAGAAATATGGTACGATTGATAATCTGAATAAAACGTATGGAACTACTTTCTGGAGTCAGACATACAGAAGTTTTGAGGAGCTGAATATTCCGAAGGCGGGTGCATGCTATGATACTTGTCACGATACACAAGGGCAGAACCCAGCATTGTTGCTAGACTACTATCGTTTCTGCAGTGATTCTGTAGTTGAATTTACAAAAGAATCTGTAGATACAATTAAGGAGTATTCTGATCTTCCGATAACTAGCAATCTTTTAGACGCTGCTATTAACTCGGGAACAGGAATTGATTATTTTAAATTATCTAAAGAATTTGATTTTGTAACATGGGATAATTATATTGAATTTCAGTGGGGGAAAGCAAAACCGGAAACAGTATCAAGAGACCATGCATTGCTTAGAAGCTATAAGAAGAAACCGTTCTGGGTTATGGAACAGCAGTCCGGTCCTTGCGGATGGAGTAAGTTGGGACCAACACCAACGCCTGGAAAACTCCGTCTTTGGACATATCAGTCAGTGGCAAATGGAGCCGATACAGTTGTTTATTTCCGCTGGAGAGCATGCCCGTTTGGAACAGAAGAACTCTGGCATGGCATTTTGAATCATGATGGAAAACCGAACAGAAGATATGCTGAAGTTTCTCGGGTAGGAGCTGAAATGGAAGAACTAAGTAAGAACTACCGAGCGCTGATGCCGAGAGCACGTGTTGCAATTATCAAATCTTTTGATAGTGAATGGAGTCAATCTATTCATCGTCAGGTAGAAGGATTGTATTATGATTCTTTATTGCTTGATTATTATCGTCCATTTTGGAACATGGGAATTCCAGTAGATTTCGTGACAGCAGAAGAAGACTTAAATAGATATGATCTTGTTCTTGCACCAATGTTGATGATGGTATCGGATGAAGGAAAGAAAAATATTGAAACTTATGCTCAAGCAGGCGGAAAAGTTCTATTCTCATTTAGAAGTGGAATCAAAGATATGTATAATAACATGCTTACAGAAACTGTACCAGGCGTATTTGCAGACCTAGCCGGTGTAGAGATAGAAGATTATGATCCGCTTCTGGAGAAAACAACTGCTACGACAGGTGTGTTTGGAAATGGAATGGCTCACATGTGGTGTGATATAGTGAAACCAGTTACTGCAAAAGTAATTGGAAAATATACTTCTGATTTTTATGCAGGTGAGGCCTGCATGACTGTAAACCAGATAGGAAAAGGTGAGGTATATTATTTGGGCTGCGATCTGGATGAAAAAGCCATGAAAATGTTGGCTGTTTATCTGGGAAGAAAAGCAGGGATTGATATGGATTTATATAAAGTTGATGGTGTAGAAGTTGTAGATGCTACAGATGGAACAAATGATGCATTGTTTATTTTGAACTATAATGACCATTCAGTTATAGTTTCAATGGAGCAGTCATATGAGAATATGATCACACATGAAACAGTGGAGAATGTTGTTGAATTAAAACCATATGATGTTGCAATTTTAAAAGAAGCAAATTAAAAAAATAATGAAGGGGAGCTGCTGTGAAGCAGGCAGTTCTAGAGCAGGGTGAGCAATTCATTTAGAATTACTCGCCCTGTTTATGTTATAGAAAAAAAGAAAAATAAAATCAGAAAAAACAGTTGATTTTTAAAAGCGATGGTAATATAATCATTATAACAAATTGATTGGTATAACCAATATAAGAAGAGGTAATACTATAAGGAGGGGCTTTACAGTTATGGGATATGTAAAATGGAGTTATGACACATTAAATACTTTTTGCCACGACGTATTTCGTAAATTTGGTTTTAATGAAGAAGAGACGAATATCATCAAGGATGTTTTGCTTACCGCAGATCTGTACGGGATTGAAAGCCATGGAATGCAGAGAATGGTAAGATATGATAAAGGAATTGAGAAGGGAACCATCCATCCGGATGCGAAACCTGAGGTCGTATTTGAGACACCTGTATCAGCAGTGATCGACGGACATGACGGTATGGGACAGCTGATTTCCCATTTTGCAATGGAGAAAGCTATTGAGAAGGCGAAGAAAACAGGTGTTGGATTTGTATCTGTAAGAAACTCCAATCATTTCGGTATTGCAGGATATTATGCGGAAATGGCTTCCAAACAGGGCTTACTTGGTATGGCATGTACCAACTCGGAAGCAATCATGGTACCTACCTTTGGACGAAAAGCAATGCTTGGTTCCAATCCCATTGCAGTGGCAATGCCGGCAGAACCTTATCCATTCCTTTTTGACTGCTCCACAACAGTAGTTACCAGAGGAAAACTGGAAATGTATAATAAGATGGGAAAACCACTTCCACAGGGCTGGGCTCTGGGAGCAAATGGTCAGGAAAGCACAGATGCCCCGGATGTACTTGCCAATATTGTTGCCAAGAAGGGCGGCGGAATCATGCCACTTGGTGGTAATAAAGAGGTAAACGGAAGTCATAAGGGTTACGGTTATGGAATGCTCTGCGAGATTTTCAGCTCCATCTTTTCTATGGGTGTTACTTCTGATAAATGCTGTACATTTAAAGACAAGACAGGTATCTGTCATGGATTTGCTGCCATTGATCCCGCAATCTTCGGAAATGCAGATGATATCAGGGCACATTTTTCCGAATATCTGGAAACTCTTCGTCAGAGTCCAAAGGCAGAAGGCGCAGAGCAGATTTATACTCATGGTGAGAAGGAAGTATTTGCAGAAAAAGAGCGCAGAGAGAATGGCATTCCTGTAAATGACAACACAATGGTTGAGCTTGCCAACCTCTGCAATTATCTGAAGGTTGATTTTGGCTCTTACTTCAAGGGCTATGAACTGCCGAAGGACAGTAAGTTCTTTAGTGGTAATTATTAAATAAGCGCCCATCATGCTGATAACCATAACTATAGAATATATCATATAAAATTACTTTTTTTGAGACGCCCGTTTATCAGCATGTGGAAATAAAAAGAAACTGCATAATCAGATACGACCGGTAGAATTTACAGATCGTATCTGATGTGCAGTTTTTTGTTTTCTTTAATTTTCTTCAGTATTCTTCGGACAGTTATGAGCATTCATGTCATCGTTGTCTGTCATAAGATATTTGCGGATCGCAAACAGAACTGCGATACTGAGTACGCCAAGAAGAGTTTCTGCTGGCCCGAGGTGTTCGACTACCATCTGACGTGCTGTGGCAAACATCAGAACCTCAACAACTGTCTGTGCGGAATGCTGGCAGAGCATTTTTACAAATTCCACGCCTACTACCAGAGACAAAGCCTGAGAAAGGAAAGTGCTGAAAAATTCTGTATCCATGGACATAACAGAAGTATCTGCAACTTCCATGATCAGCCGGAAGCCTGCCAGTGCGATCACCAGCAGAATTACCATAGAAAGAGCAATTTCCGCGTAACGTGAAATATTGTAAATGATTGTGTTAAAGTGTTTACGAATGTTATGGTTAACCTGTCGTTTGGGGCTCATAACTGTGAGTCCTTTCTGTTTTGTTGTATATGGTGAATGTAAAGAAGCGTAACTGTTTATAGTGTTACGAAAAAGATTAATATAAATAATCTTTATTTACATAACCATATTTGCAGAGTTTCTGGGAGTAAATATACCAGTACTGTGCATCAGTTGTATCCACAAGCTGAACTGTATCGCCGGAATATAACTGTCCGATCTCGTTGGAAGAGTCGTAAGCCTTCGCAGAGCGCAGAGCCAGATAACCGGTAGCAACACTGACTGTTCTGGTGGCATATGTGGTTGTTCCGCCAATCAGATAATCTTTATTTACATATCCGTTTTTTCCTAACTTCTGAGAGTAAACGTACCAGTACTGGGAATCGCTGGTGTCGATAAGCTGAACTGTATCGCCGGAATACAGCTGTCCGATCTCATTGGAGGAATCATAAGCTTTTGCGGAACGCAGAGCCAGATAACCCTTGGCAACACTGACAGTCCTTGAATCTCCGGAAGAACTCTGTGCACTGGCAGCAGTATCGCCACTGTAATATAAGTAATCTTTATTTACATAGCCGGATAAGTTCAGTTTCGGAGAATAGACATACCAGTACTGAGGATCACTGCTGTCAGAAACTGTTACAGTATCACCGGAGTATAACTGTCCGATTTCGTTGGAAGAGTCATAAGCCTTTGCAGAACGCAAAGCCAGATAACCCTTGGCAACACTGACAGTATAAGAACCGGACGAACTTGTCGGCTGTGATGAGAGGAAATACAGGTAATCGTTATTTACGTATCCGGATCTGTTCAGTTTTGGAGAATAGACGTACCAGTAATCACTGGTGGTATATTCTGTAACTTCAACAGTATCACCGGAATACAGCTCGCCGATCTCGTTGGAGGAATCATAAGCCATGGCAGAGCGCAGAGCCAGATACCCTTTACTTACACCTACCTGATAAGTGTCAGATGCCATAACGATCTGTGAGCTGCAGGGTACAGATACAGCAGCAATCGTAGCTGCAAGAATCATGGGAATTGCAATATTTTTTCTTTTTTTCATAGTGAATCCCTCCTTTGGGTTATTATGTACTCTGAGAGTACATTATTTAATTATAGTAATCGTAAATCGTTCTGCTTAAGGTAGCGATCGTATTCTGTGCGGAACCGGCGCTTGAGAGATTCTGGGACATAAATACGATTACTACGTCATTTTTGGAATCATAGATGATTCCGGCATCATTTTCCACGTTGTCAAGTTCTCCGGTTTTATTTGCGGTTTTGACTCCTTCCGGAAGCTGTGCGGGAATTTTGTTACAGCGTGTCTGTGCCTTGAGCAGATTAAACATATCAGCGGCGTGGGCGTAGCCGGATGTATCCTGTTTATAAATCTCCTGCAGGAGATGACCACAGTCTCCTACAGATGTGTAGTTATCATCATTCTCATTGCTGGCAAGGAGCATACGTCCCATGTGAGTCTGGTCATAGCCATGTGCCTGACAGAAACTGTTGACAGCCTGCATACCTGCTGCGGAATCACCGCCGCCAAGATAAGTTGTCAGGGTATTGGCTGCATCGTTATCGCTGACTGTGATCATGGAGTACAGATTGGAGTCTACAGAATCCCTGCCGTATTGTCCGGTTATCTGATCATAATTCTCGTAGACAGCTCCCATGATATAGAGCTTGATCAGGCTTGCAGCCTGCATTTTCTGATCATTAAGACTGCCCTCGGTTCCATTTACAAGATCGGATATGAAAACAGCCCAGGTTCCGTTTTTAGCGGGAAGCTGACTCTGAACCTGTTTTAAAATTGTCTCCAGTTTCTCATCTGTGACCGGTTCTGAAGATGCGCCTGCCCCGGAACCGTTAAAGACACTTTCAGAACCCTCTGAAGATGAAGAAGGTTCTGAAAGCATTCCCTGACCCTCTACGGATGTTCCCCCGACCTCTGCATTTTTTTCAGCAGCATGGCTGCTGTATACAGGAGTAGCAAGAAGGCTGAGCGATAGCAGAGGTATTAATAATTTTTTTGAAAACATTGCGTTCACCACCTGTTAAATATTTACTGTAAAACATTCGGAATCTGTTGATCTGTTATATAAACCGTATTTCTTCATGTTTAGATAAATCAGGTTTAAAAGTCTTATTGTGCAGGCACAAATGATTTTTAAAATCTGATATCTGTATATACAAAATTATACAGTGTTTAGAGTTGTGTTACAAGTGTATTTACGGTTGACTTTAAAATTTATTATATGGCTGCCGGTTACTGTTGGCACAATACTTGAGATGTATTCATACAATTTGTAGGAATGCGGGCGTGAAAAATCCGCATATCTGATTATATATTTTGGATTGTATAAATGCTACAATAAAATCATCAGAAACGAGATAAAGAACGACAAATTAAACAAACCAATGTGGGAATGTGGGGGCATTTTCATATTGCATGAGGAGGTAGATTATATGTTAACACCGAAACAGAATATGCTGGAAGTTATAAAAGGCGGAAATCCTGACAGATTTGTTAATCAGTATGAAGCAGTACAGCTTCTTTTTCATCCGTTTATGTTTGCAAACCCGCTGCTTCAGCCGGGTCAGGAAAATGTAGTGAATGCATGGGGGGTAACCAATACTTTCCCGAAAGGAGTTCCGGGTTCTTTTCCTGTACATACTCCTGACAAGATCGTGGTAAAGGATATTGAAGACTGGAAAGACTATGTACATGCACCGTCTTTGAAATTTACCCAGGATCAGTGGGATATGGTGAAGGCTCAGTATGATGCAGTTGACGGAGAACAGGCATTTAAAGCAGCTTTCGTTGCACCGGGATTATTTGAGCAGACTCATCATCTGTGTGAGATCAGTAATGCGTTGGTTTATTATATTACTAATCCGGATGAAATGCATGATCTGATCAAATATCTGACAGAGTGGGAACTGGAACTTGCTGAAGGTATCTGTTCCAACCTTCATCCTGATGCATTATTCCATCATGATGACTGGGGTGGACTGGACAGTACATTTATGAGTCCTGCAATGTTTGATGAATTTTTACTTGAGCCATATAAAGAAATTTACGGATATTATCACAGTCATGGCGTTGAGCTGGTTATCCATCATTCTGACAGTTACGCAGCAACACTGGTTCCTTCTATGATTGAGATGGGGATCGATGTATGGCAGGGATGTATGGAAACCAATAATCTTCCTGAACTGATCAGGAAATATGGCGGAAAGATCAGCTTCATGGGCGGTATCGAAAATCGTGCAGTTGATTTTGAGGGCTGGACAGATGAGAATTGTGATGCAGTGGTACGTCGTGTCTGCGAAGAATGTGGAAACAAATACTTTATTCCATGTATCGCTCAGGGTGGCCCTGGTTCTGTTTATCCGGGTGTTTATAAATCTCTCTGTGATTCCATTGACAAGCTGAATGAAGAGAAATTTGGCATTAAGGCATCTGAATCCACAAGGCTTCCATGGCAGATTATGTTCTGATCTCAGGTATTTGTCAGTGGCAAAACGGAATACAAATATCTGTCCGACATTTAGATGAAATTTCAGGTGTTGCAGAGGATGATGCTATGGAGGTGTTTGAAAATGATTATTATTGGTGAGAAAATTAATGGTTCTATCCCGATCGTTGCAGAAGCGATCGCGAAAAGAGACTCTGAATTTATTAAAGCAAGAGCAAAGCTTCAGGCGGAAAGCGGAGCTACTTATATTGACTGTTGCGCTTCTGTTCCGGAAGCGGAAGAAGTGGAAACATTGAAATGGATGATCGACTGTATCCAGGAGGTTACAGATCTTCCGATCTCAATTGACAGCCCGAGTCCGGATGTTCTGGCACAGGCTTATAAGTTCTGTAAGAAACCTGGAATTTTTAACTCTGTATCAGGAGAGGGACATAAGATTGATACGATTTTCCCGATCATGGCTGAGCCGGGAAATGAGGGATGGCAGGTAATTGCGCTGCTGAGTGACAATACAGGTATTCCGAAATGTGCAGCAGACCGTCTGAAAGTTTTTGACAAGATCATGGCGAAAGCGAAAGAGTACGGAATTGCTCCGGACAGGATTCACATTGATCCGCTGGTTGAGATGCTTTGTACTTCTGAGGATGGTATTGCAACGAATATTGAGACGATCACAAGTGTACGTGAGCAGTATCCGACCATTCATATTACGGCAGCAATCAGTAATATTTCCTTTAATCTGCCGGTTCGTAAGCTGATTAATTACGGGTTCCTGGTACTGGCAATGAATGCAGGACTGGACAGTGGAATTATGGATCCGACAAATAAGGATATGCTTGGACTGGTTTATGCAACAGAAGCATTACTTGGTCTGGATGATTATTGTATGGAATATATAGGGGCTTACAGAGAAGGCTTAATTGGTACAACAAAGAAGAAGTAGGTTGAATCTGCAGAAACTGTGTAAATGAATTAAGTGGTTGGAATCTGAAATTGAGAAATAACAGGAGGATTTGATTATGTCTAAGATAAATGAAGTTGCGGAATTAGTTGAAAAAGGGAAAGCGAAATTAGTAGGACCGGCTGTACAGGAAGCCATTGATGAGGGTGATGATCCGGTTGCGATTCTGAATGATGGTATGATCGGTGCGATGTCTGTAGTTGGTGAGAAATTCAAAAATGGTGAGATCTTTGTTCCGGAGATGCTGGTTGCAGCTCGTGCTATGAAGAAAGGTGTTGAGGTTCTGAAACCGCATCTGGCATCTGGTTCTACAGGTGCACTTGGTAAGGTTATCATTGCTACGGTTTCCGGTGACCTTCATGATATTGGTAAGAATCTGGTTGCCATGATGATCGAGAGTGCCGGATTTGAGGTGATCGATCTTGGAGTCGATGTTCCGGCGGCTAAGATTATTGAGTGCTATAAAGAGAATCCGGATGTTAAGATCATTGCTCTTTCTGCGTTGCTGACTACTACTATGCCGGCTCTGAAGGAGACTGTTGAGGCGTTGAATGCGGCGGATTTCAGAGGTAATATTAAGGTTATGGTTGGCGGAGCACCGATTACAGAAGCTTTTGCTGAGGAAATTGGTGCTGACGGATATTCTGATGATGCGGCTAGTGCGGCGTCACTGGCTAAGAAGTTGGCGGCCTGATCTGATTGCTAGTGCGGGTTTAGTATAACATGAAAATATTATGAGGGGACTGCTCTGTGGAGTGGTCCTTTCGTGTATTTTGGGATTTTTTTGGAGTGTGTTATAATGGGAAAAAGGGGACGCTCAGAAAAATATTTTATTTCATGTGCGGTTTCGGGGTCTAAGATATTCTAACCTCTCAGAAATCTGCTAAAGGCATGAGCAGCCTTCTCAAACTCGCTCCGTTGCAAACTTCGCTCAGACAGTGATACAGTCTGCTCATAACGCAGATTTCTGAGAGCTAAGAATATCTAAGACCCCTGCAAATGCACATGAAATAAAATATTTTTCTGAGCTGGCTGTTGGCTGTTGTGATGTTTGGATTGGATATGTGGGAGGTTTTTATGGCTTGGGTTAAGTTTGTGCGTGAGGATATTGAGATAGAGGTGGAGGATGGGATATCGGTACTGGAGGCGGAGATTCAGGCAGGACTGAGGCCGGATGCGCCTTGTGGCGGTCTGGGGAAATGTGGGAAGTGTCTGGTTAAGATTAATGGGGAAGTGGTTAAAGCGTGTCAGGTGCGGATTGGTGAAGGTGAGACTTGTGTAGTGGAGACATTGGACAGGGCTGGCAATGAAAAGATTTTGACGGATGGATTTAACAGAGAAGTTGTGTTTGAACCGGGACTACGGATGGCTCAGGTTGAGCTGGAGAAGGCGAAAACAGGGGAGAAGCGGTCGGACTGGCAGAGGCTGCTGGATACGCTGGCGGAGACAGATGGTGAGGTTGAGCCGGGGCAGATGGAGGTGGATCTGAAGCTGGCGGGTGAATTGTATGGGATGCGCAGGGATTCTGAGGAATGGTATGTGATTTACAGTAGACGGCGGATTCTGGAAATGAGGAAGGAAGCTGGTCGGAGGTGTCTGGCAGCGTTTGATATTGGGACGACTACCATTGCGGGGTATTTGCTGGATGGTGCGGATGGGAGGACTCTGGCAGTTGAGAGCAGGATGAATCCGCAGGCGCAGTATGGTGCGGATGTGATCATGCGGGCGAATTATGCGCTGGAGCATGGAACAGAAGCGTTAAGTATGTGTGTTCGGAAAGCGGTTAATGAGATGTTGGGAAGTCTGGCAGAGGATGCAGGGATAAGGAGAGAGGATGTTTTTCAGGTGTGTGTTGTGGGAAATACCTGTATGCATCATCTGTTTCTGGGGATTTCTCCGGCTTCGCTGGTACATGCGCCCTATACTCCGGCTGTGAGTGAGAGGCTGGTGCTGAATGCGGGGGATTATGGTCTGGCTGTGCAGGAGCGTGCAGAGTTGATCATGCTTTCGGATATTGCAGGATATGTGGGAGCGGATACCTGTGGATGTCTGCTGGCTATCAGGCAGGATCAGCAGGAAGAGATTTCTCTGATGATCGATATTGGAACGAATGGTGAGATGGTTCTGGGAAACAGGGAGCGGATGGTGACCTGTTCTACTGCGGCCGGGCCTGCTTTTGAGGGTGCGAAGATTGAGTGTGGAATGCGTGGCGCGGCCGGGGCTGTGGATCATGTGAAGTATGAGGATGGGAAGTGGAACTATACAACTGTTGGGAATAAGCCGGCGGTTGGTTTGTGTGGTTCGGGATTGATCGATCTGGTGGCGGGTCTTCTGGATGCTGGAATGCTGGATGAGAATGGTGTGCTGAGAAGCGGACAGGAGAAGCAAGGTATGTTTATTCTGGTACCGCCAGAGCGGGGCGGTAATGAGAGAGGGGTTTATCTGACTCAGAAAGATATCGGAGAGGTTCAGCTTGCGAAAGCTGCGATTGCAGCGGGAATTCAGATGCTTATGGAGCAGCTTGGGATTACAGAAGATGATATCTGTTCGGTATATATTGCAGGTGCTTTTGGCAACTATATGGATCCGGTCAGTGCAGGAAAGATTGGTTTGCTTCCGGCGACGCTTGTGAAGAAAGTGATGCCAGTGGGAAATGCTGCTGGTGAGGGTGCGAAGATCGCACTTGTGAATGAGAAGGAAATGCTGGAGATGGATGAGCTGGTGAGAAAGATTGAATTCGTTGAACTGGCTGCTTCGGCTGATTTTCAGGATCATTTTATTGATGAACTGGGATTTGAGACAGGTGAATGATTTTATCCGCCTGATGAGGTTGCTATAGATTATACAAGAGAGTAAGGGGTTAGATTATGGATATAAAAAAAATAGAGCAAATGGGAATGGAGCAGGGGTTTTCGCATGTGGTGTTGCTAGATTGTGATACGATTGAGCTGAAGCCGGAGGTTCGACAGATGTGTGCAGCAGATACCTGTCATAAGTATGATAAGTGCTGGAGCTGTCCTCCGGGATGTGGCTCTCTTGAGGAATGTGAAGCGAAAGTCCGGCAGTATAAGTATGGGATTATTGTTCAGACAGTTGGTGAATTGGAGGATGTTTTTGATGGCGAGGGAATGATGGAAACGGAAGCCAGACATAAGGAGTATTTTGTGAAATTTGAGAAGAAACTTCGGGAGATTTATCCGGATATGCTGGCGATTGGTGCGGGATGCTGTACGAAATGTAAGGTCTGTACTTATCCGGATGCTCCATGCAGGTTTCCGAAACAGGCTTTCTCATCGATGGAGGCTTACGGGATGCTGGTAACACAGGTCTGCCAGGCCAATGAGCTACAGTATTATTATGGGGATTGTACGATTGCTTATACGAGCTGTTACCTTCTGGAATAACGTTACTGTTCACTCCGTTCACAGTAACGTAGCCAAAATTCATTCCAGATTGCCTGCGGCAATGGAATTTTGGCTTGTATGTCTCGGGATTTTGGCATATTCATGCCAAAACACCTCGCGGGACAGAGGTGTGTGAACAATAACGGAATAACATTTTAGCCGAATCAGGTAAGTCAGTTTTCGTTGTAAATAACAGTGAGCTATGATAAAATACAGATATTGAAAGCGCAGAGCGTGTTTGAAAAAACAAAAAATCCTTCGCCGCAGGGCGGGGGATTTTTGGCAGAAGGTATTAAGGGTGGCTTGAGGATATGACAGTACTGGAACAGTTAAGAAAAACAATTGAAGACGGACATCCGGGGGAGACAGAGAAGCTGGTGAGGGAGGCATTGAAGCAGCATATTCCTGCAGGGCGGATTGTGGAAGAGGCCATGACTCCGGCTATGCGAACAGTGGGGGAGAATTACAAATCCAATGGTGCGGATATTATTAAAATTCTGGCAGCAGCCCGAAGTGTGCGTAAGGGTTTTGAATTGTTGGAGGAACAGGACTCGCAGTTTGGCAGGAGGAATATCGGAACTGTGATCCTTGGAACGGTGGAAGGTGATCTGCATGATGTAGGTAAGAATCTGGTTGCGATCATGTTTCGTAGTGCCGGATTTAAGGTGATCGATCTGGGAGTGGATATTTCTGAGAAGCAGTTTCTGCGTGCAGTGAAGCAGAATCCTGATGTGTCGATCGTGTGTATCTCCTCGCTTCTGAGTACTTCAATCCCGGAGATGGAGCAGGTGGTGAAGTCTCTGAAACGAAGCAACAGTAAGCATAAATTTAAGATTATGGTTGGTGGAGGTGCAGTAACGGAGCAGCTGGCGAAGAATATGGGAGCAGATGCCTATACAGAGAACTGTATTGAGGCTGTGGAAGTTGCGAAGACGTTTATTGTGTGAGAACCGGGCTGACAGGTGCGTATGAGAAAGACATAGTGTGAGTTAAATTGCTATAGAATTGACTGGTAAAATAGGTGCTTCAATTATGTGACAGGAGGATTGTAGACTTGCAGCTGTCATCAGTTTATTTATATGAAAAAATAAAAGAGAAATATGAAATTACGGAAAGGGGAACTTTATCCGGTTCAGACGGATATCTGCGCCCCTTTTTGTGTTATGAAAAAAAAGAAACATTTCGACATGGGCATGTTTATGTGGTACAGAGATATGACAAAGAGTGGGAATCGGCAGTTTTGACTGCTGAAAATATACTCTGGGTATTTTGTGGGAGAGAGGAAATTGATGCTGCATCAGAAGAGCTTCAGCAGATTCCGTATATTCATATTGCACTTGATAGTCTAGAAGAAATAGCAGAATTTATGAATGATGTGCAGGAGATTTTTGATGCGGCTGATGAATGGGAACGGAAACTCCATAATTTGATGTTAGAACATGCCGGAATGGACAGGCTTTTGCAGGTGACATCGGAATTTCTGCAGAATCCGATGACTGTAACAGGACTGGATTTTACCTTCGTGGCGGAAGCGGGAAGCGAGTATCTGCCGCCGAGGGCGCGGCTGTATACAGATGACGGGTTGAATATGGAATATGTAAATGCACTTTTGCAGAATGAGACTTATCGAGATATGGCAGATACGCATGAATATGTGATGTTTCCGGCTTACATCAGTGGATGTCGTTCGATGAACAGAAATCTGTTTGTGGATGGGAAAGCAACTCACAGGCTGGTTTTGACTGAGTGCAGATCAGAGATTACACTGAGAGTTATCTGTGTACTGGATATTCTGGTGGAGAAACTGGAGTATCTGCTTGCGCATGAAGCGGAGGAAGAAGATCCGGACAGGGATATGGAGCAGATTTTTGTCAGGATTTTGTCGGACAGGACTGCGGATTATATGCAGGTGAGCAGAGAACTGAGTGAACTGGGATGGAGCGGAAATCATGAATATATGTGCCTGATCCTGCAGATTACCTATCTGAATCAGCAGAATCTTTCCACAAAGGCAATCTGCCGATATATTAAGAAGAAATTTGAGGATTCTGTGAGTTTTCTTTATCAGGATGAAATTGTGGCATTTTTTGACCTTACCAGACTTGGAAAAAGCCAGGAGGAAGTAGCCGGAAAACTGGTTTATTTTATCAGGGATACTTATCTGAAAGCCGGATACAGCAGGGTGATGACAGGACATATGAATCTGAGACGGCAGTATGTGCAGGCGAAGACGGCTCTGGATGTAGGAAGCCGTAAGAAGCCTTATCTGTGGATCCATTATTTCGGTCAGGTGGCACTGACTTATATTCTGGAACAGGCAACAAGAAGATTGCCGGGAACAATGATCTGTCATGAAGGGCTGCTGGAATTGAAGAAGCATGATGAGGAGAATCAGACTCAGTATATGGAGACATTGAGAGTGTATCTGGAGCAGCATCTCAGTGCAACTCAGGCGGCAAGGGAATTGTTTATCCACCGCAGTACGTTTCTTTACAGGCTGGACAGGATTAAGGAAATCCTGCAGTCTGAGCTGGATGATCCGGAGGAAATTTTTTATCTGGAATTGTCATTCAGGCTGCTGGAGCAGGAGCAAGAGAAAGAATAGTACGGGAACAGAATAGTGCAGATATCTGGAAAGGTCAATTATTTGTGGAGAGATGTTTTGATAAAAAAATTCAGGTACGCCTCTGGGCGTACCTGAATAAATATTAAAAGAGATATTATGTTATTTAGCTTCTTCTTCGGCAGCAGCCTCTTCTTCAGCTTCCAGAGCCGGGTCTACGTGAACGGCGGCTACGGATACAACTGCAGCTTCAAGGTCTGTCTTTAAGTCTACATCTTTGTCCTGGGCGATGGCGAGGTCTTTGACTTTGATTACGTCGCCGACTTTCATGTCACCGACATCTACCATAATTTTGTCTACCAGTGCTGATGGGAGAGCTCTGAAGGAGATTTCTTCCAGATGCTGCTGTAATACACCGGCTTCCAGTTTGTCGTGGTTTACAAGTACGATCTCTGCTACGGAATGTACTTTCTCGTTGCTTACCAGTGCCTGGAAATCTATTTCATCCACCTGTCCTTTTAACGGATTGAACTGGATCTCTTTGATCAGTACGTCATATGACTGACCATCTACATCCAGCATAATCTGGCTTCCTTTGTTATTTGTCTTGAGAAGTTTCTCGACAGCAGATTTCTCGATTTTAACAGGAAGAGAACCTTCCATCTCTCTGCCAAATACGTTACCTGTAACGTAGCCTTCTCTTCTTAATCTTTTGGCCTTTGTGTCCATTGTTCTTTTTTCAGCTTTTAAAGTATTCATTTGACTTTTCCTCCATTTTACAGCTGAGGTGACACGCTTGACACTATCTTGGTTTAAGAGCAATCATATATGCTCCAGGTGGTGTTAAGTATTTTTAAGTATTCAGTTGTTTGTTCTTTATCTTTGTTACAGCTGTATTATAACATGCAAGAAATGAAATGCAAGGGGGAAAGTGTGAAGAATTTGTGAAATTTAACTGAATCAAGTAAGTCCCCTGCGGAGGTTGCGAATATACGCTTGGCGTAAACACAAACAAAGCCCCCGGAAGTGACCGCTTCCGGGGGCTTTTGCTATAATTGATCACTAATTACAGAGTATCATTTCTTCTAATATAACCAGGCTGTTCAGCCGGGGAAACGATTTCTTTTTTATGAACGAGTTTCGCCCATTTGTCGACTACTTCATTCTCTACGTGAACACCCTCACCTACAGTAACTTCAGCGAGAACAACACTGTTTCTTACAACAGCACCTTTTTTAATGATGCATCCACGACCGATTACGGAATTCTCAACAGTACCTTCAATCTGGCAGCCGTTGGAGATTACGGAATTCTTCACATCTGCAGTATTGAAATACTGAGTCGGGCAGGAATCATTGGTACGTGTATAGATTGGCCAGTTATCATGGAAAAGTTCCTGAGCTGACTTGTAATTAAGGAGAGCCATGTTTGCAGCATAGTAACTTGGGAAGTCTGTAATGCTTGCAAAGAATCCCTTGTGTGCAACGCCGCGGATGTCCAGAGTTTCGCATTTATCATTCAGGATGTCTGCCAGTGTATACATGGAAGAAAGATTCTTGGCTTCTTTGATCAGGCTGATGAAAAGCTCTGTTTTCATAACACAGGTATCCATAAAAACATACTGATTCTTCTTATTACCATGATTCGGTTCGATGGATTCCACACCTTTCTGGCGGTTCAGTCCCAGAACATTACAGGTAAGATAAGCCTCTTTTGCATTATCAACAGCGTGATAAAGCAGGGTAACATCTGCACCGGACTCAATGTGTGTATGTAAAAACTGGTCAAAATCAATTGAATAAACCATATAGCTCGGGGCAATGACAACATATGGATGATTCATTCTGCTGAGGGATTCCATGTTGTCCAGATAGCAGGAGATATCAGTATTGTAGATATCATTGTCATTATTGTGCTCTGAGAAGAGAAGTTGAAGTTTGCCGCTCTTGGAGTTGATGTTGTAATGACGTCCTGTTCCAACGTGTTCTACAACAGAACGGGGTTTATTATTGATATAGACCTGAATACGGTCAATGTCGCTGTTGGTCATATTGGAGATAGGGAAGTCAATGACTCTGTATCTGCCAAGGAAAGAAAACGCACCGATTGGGCGATAATCCTGCATACCATCTACATAAATATTTCTCCCGGAAGAGCTTACGATTCCAAATGCCTTATACATATTATTCTGCCCCCTTTACGCGTTTCGCTACAAGCTCAATGTGCTCACTGTCTGCGGCACCGACAACTGCACCTTTACCGATGCGGACACCGTCAGCTACAAGTGCACGCTGAACAACGGCACCTTCTTCTACAACAACACCCGGCATCAGTACACTGTCGATAATTCTGGCACCTGCACCAATCTTAACACCTGTAAAGAGAACGGAATGCTTAACTTCACCCTGAACAACACAGCCCTGTGTGATATATGCATCTTTAACATCTGCTTCTGCGCTGATGTACTGTGGAAGTGCGGTAACATCTTCTGTATAAATCTTCCATGACGGATCACCCAGATCCAGTTCATTCTTGGAACTTAACAGATCCATGTTTGCTTCCCAGAGAGAGTCGATGGTACCAACATCTTTCCAGTATCCTTCAAATTTATATGCATAAAGAGTTCTGTTATCGTTAAGCATAGTAGGGATGATATCCTTACCGAAGTCATGGCTGGAATCCGGATTCTTGATATCAGCCATCAGCATCTTGCGGAGGAGTTTCCAGGTGAAGATATAGATACCCATGGATGCAAGGTTGCTCTTCGGATGCTCAGGTTTCTCTTCGAATTCTACGATACGTCCGGATTCATCAGTATTCATAATACCAAAACGGCTTGCCTCTTTCATCGGAACTCCGATAACTGCGATGGTTGCATCTGCCTTTGCCTCTTTGTGGGCTGCAAGCATCCTGTCATAGTTCATTTTATAAATATGGTCACCGGAAAGAACAAGAACGTATTCAGGATCAAATTTATCAATGAAATCAATATTCTGGGAGATTGCATCTGCAGTTCCGCGATATACATTCAGATTCTCATCTGCTTTCTCACGTGGAGGAAGAACGTAAACACCGCTGTTTTTAGCATCAAGACCCCAGCGTCCGCCGGCTGCCACATAACTGTTCAGCTGGATAGATTCATACTGTGTAAGTACACCTACAACATCAACGCCACTGTTGGCACAGTTGCTTAAAGGAAAGTCTACGATACGATATTTACCGCCGTATGAAACGGCCGGCTTTGCCACTTTATTGGTAAGATCATGCAGACGGCTGCCACGACCGCCGGCCAGGATCATGGCCAACATACTATTTTGTTTCATAATAGTGAACCCTCGCTTTCATTTGTTAGGTAATATTATACATTTTTTCCTGACATTTTTCCATAGGTTTCTGAAAAAAATATGTAAAAACTTTGCTATAAACTAAGTAAAATCGACGAAAAATTATACATTATATACAAATATCGAGACGAATCGCATGACAGGGGATTAAAGATATTTGTAAATTATGCTCATAACGTAGCCAAAATTCATTCCAGATTGCCTGCGGCAATGGAATTTTGGCCTGTATGTCTCGGGATTTTGGCATATTCATGCCAAAACACCTCGCGGAATAATGCTGTGTGAACAGTAACATTTGTTCACAAATTTAAGTGAAACGGGTGGACGTATAATAGTTCTTACGCTATAATAGGTAGGAATTTATAGAAGAAATGCGTAACTGTGAAAATACTGAACAGTTACAGAGAAACAGAGGTTATCACGTGAGTAAAAGAGAAGATTATAAACGATTTATCGTATTTTGTCTGGCGAGTCTGGTGGTTCTGGCACAGGCGGCGGTCTTTGCATGGGTGTGGTATTCCGTTTACAGAGGACAGATCGACGAGCCTTTCTGGCGCAAAGGTAACTGGGTACTGATCGCAATCTACGGTCTGATGTTTGCCCTGTTTGCCAAATTGTACGGAGGACTTAAGGTTGGATATCTTAAGAGGATTGATGTATTTTATTCGCTGACACTGGCACTTTTGTGTACCAATGTGGTGGAATATCTGGAGATCACCCTGATCAACAGATGGTTCCTGAGCGTATGGCCTATGATCGAGATGACAGGAATACAGCTGGTTCTGATCATTATCTGGATATTTGGTTCAAGGTATATCTATTCCGGACTTTACCGCGCACGCCGGCTTCTGGTCATTTACGGTGACCGGGATCCGGGGGACGACCTGATCCATAAGATGAATTCCCGAAAGGACAAATATGACATCAGCGGCAAGGTACACATCAGTGTGGGAGAAGAAAAAATCCATCAGATGATGCAGGATTATGACGGCGTGATCATCTGGGATCTGCATTCAACAGAGAGAAACCGTTATCTGAAATACTGTTTTGCACATTCTGTCCGATGCTATGTGAGTCCGAAGATTTCGGACATCATTCTTATGGGAAGTGAACGCATCCATCTTTTTGACACACCGCTTCTGGTATCCAGAAATATGGGACTGGCAGTAGACCAGCGTGCTGCAAAGAGAGTTATGGATATTCTGATCTCAGGGATCGGCATTATAATCACTTCACCGATCATGTTGATCATAGCGATTGCGGTAAAAGCATACGACAGAGGTCCGGTGTTTTATTTTCAGGACCGTCTGACATTGGGTGGAAAGCCCTTTAAGATCTGTAAATTCCGCAGTATGTGCGTAGATTCGGAGAAAAACGGTGCAAGACTGGCATCCAAGCATGATTCCCGTATCACACCGGTAGGTCATGTGCTGAGAAATCTTCATCTGGATGAGCTTCCTCAGCTTTTCAATGTATTTAAGGGAGATATGTCTCTGGTAGGTCCGCGTCCGGAACGTGAAAGTATCATGCTTGAGTATGAGAAAGAGCTTCCGGAATTCTATTATCGTCTGAAAGTTAAAGCAGGTCTTACCGGATATGCGCAGGTCTACGGTAAGTATAATACAACTCCTTATGACAAATTAAAGCTGGATCTGTTTTATATTGAGAATTATTCCTTCCTGCTGGATATCAAGCTGATCTTTATGACAGTTAAAATCTTTTTCCAGAAAGAAGTATCTGAGGGAGTAGATGACAGACAGGTAAATGCGTTGAAGGATTCCGGGAAAAACGCCGGAGTGTCAGAGAATAAAACGGAGGAATGACAATGAATAAACCGCTGGTATCTGTGATCATGCCGGTTTACAACGGAGAAAAATATATTAGAAAGGCTGTGGAATCCGTCTATGAACAGGGAGTTTCGCTGGAACTTCTGGTGATCGATGACGGTTCTACAGACCATACAGAGGAAGTCCTGTCTGCCTATGAGGGCAGAGAGGACTTTCGGTATATTAAGAATGAACAGAATATGGGAGCTGCAGGCTCCAGAAACAGAGGAGTCGGGCTGGCACAGGGAACCTACATTGCTTTTCTGGATGCAGATGACTGGTGGGAGCCAGGCAAGCTGAAAGAACAGCTGAAACGTCTGGAAGAGACAGGATACGTGCTGTGTTCTACAGGGCGGGAACTGATGAAAGCAGACGGAAGCAGTACAGGACGGACAATCCCTGTAAAAGAGAAGATCACCTACAGAGAACTTCTGAAACATAACAGCATCAACTGTTCTTCGGTAATACTCAGAAGGGATGTGGCGCGTGAATTTCCCATGGAGCATGACGACAGCCATGAGGATTATATCACCTGGCTGAAAATCCTGCGAAAATACGGCTGTGCTGCCGGAATCAACAAACCCTATCTGAAATACCGTCTCAGCGAAGGTGGCAAATCCAGAAACAAACTGAAATCAGCAGCCATGACTTACAATGTCTACAGATACGCCGGTTACGGCAGGATCAGAAGCTGTATTTTTTTCTGTTCTTATGCTGTACATGGAATATGGAAATATTGCTACTGTTCACTTCGTTCACAGTAACGTAGCCAAAATTCATTCCAGATTGCCTGCGGCAATGGAATTTTGGCTTGTATGTCTCGGGATTTTGGCATATTCATGCCAAAACACCTCGCGGGATAGTGGTGTGTGAACAGTA
>ENA-OQNN01000505-OQNN01000505.1-human-gut-metagenome-genome-assembly--contig:-NODE-505-length-39458-cov-7.459663_pt1 | contig 39458 bp, 25 predicted proteins | sample MGYA00242624_ERZ504870 | MGnify/ENA primary metagenome ERZ504870 (study PRJEB26092, sample SAMD00036379) | human gut metagenome | host: Homo sapiens | study: EMG produced TPA metagenomics assembly of... | reverse complement strand
CGTGAAGGCTCTCCTGAACGATTTAGTCGCAGTTAGCAGTTAGTTCGCTGGAGCGTTGCGCCGGCGAGTGAGCAATCACCATTGTCCGAATGCGTCCGCCTTGAACAACTTTCAACACACTAAATAGTAATAAAATATACAGAAAAGAGGACACCCCATGAGCAAAGTAACCATAATCACCGGCGGTACATCTGGAATCGGAAGAGGGATTGCGGAGAAAATTCTGGAAAATTCTGCGTCGGACGATATTTTATATGTGAGCTATGGACATAACACGGAGCAGGCGGAGGAATTTCTTCATGCACAAACAGAGGAAAATCAGAAAAAAATCCGGTTGCTCCAGGCTGATATGTCATCCTATGATGAAATGATGAAATTTGTATCCCGGGTCAAAGAAGAAGCGAGCCATGTAGACTGGCTGATAAACAACGTAGGAATCAGCACCTATGCGAAATATGAAGATTACACTTTTGACGAATGGACCAAAATTGTGAATACTAACCTGTCTGTTCCGGTATTTCTGGTGAAAGAACTTCGCCCCATTATGAGCGAAGGTGGCAGCATTCTTTTTACCGGCTCCTACGCAGGACAGCAGGCTTATTCCTCATCCCTGGTGTATGGTGTCACCAAATCCGCCATTCATTTCCTTACCAAATCTCTGGTAAAAGAACTGGAACCAAAGCAGATCCGGGTCAATGCCATTGCCCCGGGATTTATTGAAACCAGCTGGCATAAGAACCGCACTCCGGAAAGCTATGAACGCATTAACCGTAAGATTGCACTTCACCGCTTTGGTGAGATCTCAGAAGTGGCAGATATGGCATACGAAGTTCTGAAAAATGGATACATGAATGGAAGCGTTGTAGACATTCATGGCGGATATGACTATTTCTAAAAAGAATCCTGTGATCTGATTCCAAATAAAAAATCTGTATCAGGATTATATTCGCGAAGTGATTAACAAAAACAAAATTCACAAATATAGTTCGGGATTTTTCTAAATATAAAATTTCTGGAATTAATTGATTTTAAGAAGATAGTGTGCTAAAGTATTTATAATGTTGTGCGAAAGCGAGGAGAAAACATTGCACAAAAGTGATGAAAAATACCAGGCTTACGTAAAAATCCTAGAGGAAGAACTGGTTCCTGCAATGGGATGTACCGAACCCATTGCCATTGCCTATGCAGGCGCAGTGGCGAGAAAAACTTTAGGTAATCTGCCGGAACAGCTGGATATTAAAGTAAGTGGAAATATTATCAAAAATGTAAAAAGCGTCATCGTTCCCAATACTGGCGGCATGAGGGGAATTGCAGCTGCTCTGTGCGCGGGTGTGATCGCAGGCGATGCGGAAGCGCTCCTTGAAGTAATTGCAAGAGTAACATCCGGTCAGAAGGAAGAAATCAAGTCCTACATGGATCAGGTGAAACCTAGGATCACTCCGGCATCCACCGGGCATGTATTTGAAATCGATCTGACCGTAACCAAAGGTACTGAAACGGCCCGTGTCCGCATTGTAGATACGCACACCAACATCATCCTTATTGAGAAAAACGGCCAGCCTGTTTTCCGGAAAGATGTCTGTTCAGGTAAGGAAGAGAAAAAGACCGACCATTCCATATTAAACATAGAAGACATTATCGACTTTGCCAACACTGTTGACACAGAAGATGTAAAGGAGGTTCTGGAGCGTCAGATCCGTTACAATACAGCCATTTCTGAGGAGGGACTTCGTGGAAACTATGGAGCAAACATCGGAAAAGTCCTTCTTCACACCTACGGCGACAATATTAAGATCCGTGCCAGAGCCAAGGCAGCAGCCGGTTCCGATGCCCGAATGAATGGCTGCGAGCTTCCTGTGGTGATCAACTCCGGAAGCGGCAATCAGGGCATGACTGCCAGCATTCCGGTCATTGAATTTGCCAGAGAGTTGCAGGTTTCCCATGACAAATTGCTTCGCGCCCTGGTGCTTTCCAATCTTGTAACCATTCATCTGAAGACGGGAATCGGAACTCTTTCTGCCTATTGCGGTGCAGTAAGTGCAGGCTGCGGAAGCGGTGCAGGAATTGCTTATCTCTACGGCGGCGATTATGAAGTAATTGCACATACAATCGTGAATTCCCTGGCAATTGTTTCCGGAATCATCTGTGACGGAGCGAAAGCCTCCTGCGCAGCCAAGATTTCAGCAGCAGTCGATGCCGGAATCATGGGCTATGAAATGTACATACAGGGACAGCAGTTCTATGGCGGTGATGGAATCGTTACCCACGGTGTGGAAAATACCATCCGGAACGTGGGACAGCTGGCGAAGGAAGGTATGTGCGAAACGGATAAAGAGATTATCCGGATTATGGTAGAGCGTGGTTGAAAAAGGCTTTCTGCAAGATGTGCGCCACAATTTGCGGGAGCTTGCGGAAATACTTTTTCAAACAGGTTCTAGGAAAAGGAGATGAAGGGAAAACACTATGAAGTGGAAATACATATTAAAAAGAATACTGATTGCCATTCCCACTTTTTTCGGAATTACCATATTGGCCTATTTTATTCTGAATATGGCGCCTGGTTCACCGCTGGATGCACTTCTGGCAGATCCGGGAATTACTCCGGCAGAGCTGGAACGTAAGAGAGTGGCACTTGGACTGGATCAGCCGGTGATCATTCAGTATTTTACCTGGCTGAAACAATTGCTTACGGGAAATCTGGGATTTTCCTACAGCACCCAGAGACCGGTGGCAGCGATGATACTGGAGCGTCTTCCGGCTACTGCGATTCTGGCAGCAAGCTCCATTGTACTGTCATTGATCGTATCCATTCCTCTTGGAATCTTTGCTGCCTCCAGGCCGAATTCAGGAAGAGATTACTTTTCCGGCGGTCTGTCTATGCTGATGATGGCGACTCCGAACTTCTTTGTAGGACTGGTATTTATTTATCTGTTCGCCATTGTGTTTAACATTCTGCCATCAGGAGGAATGTACAGCTCAAGCGGAGCTCATACATTCGGAGATCTGATGAAGCACATGATCCTGCCTTGTCTGGTCCTTTCCTTTCAGCAGATTGGAGGATGGGTAAGGCACATGCGAAGCAGTATGCTGGAAGTTATGCAGGACGACTACATTCGTACCGCCAAGTCCAAAGGTCTTACCAAATGGAAAGTGATCATGAAGCACGCCTTGAAAAATGCCCTTACACCGGTCGTTACAGTTGTGGGAATGTCCATTCCTTCTATTGTAGGCGGTGCAGTTGTAACCGAGCAGGTTTTCGGATGGCCGGGAATTGGTTCTCTTATGGTAACAGCAATCAACGGACGAGACTACCCGGTTATTATGGGAATCACGGTTATGATAGCGGCAGCGGTTCTTATTGCGAATATTCTCACTGATGTTGCATACGGAATTCTGGATCCGAGAATCAGCTATAAATAAGGGAGGATAGAAGACAGAAATGAAAAAACAGAAAAACGAAAATGTAAGCTATCTTTCCGAGGTACTTGATAAACTGAAAGAACACAAAATGGCTATGGTAGGTCTGGTGGTCCTGATCGTGGAAATCCTGATGGTGGTTTTTCTTCCCATGATCCTGAAACTGGATCCTTATACTTCAGATTACACTGCCTTTTCTGCAGCTCCGGGAGGAGCGCACATCCTTGGAACTGATGCTATCGGGCGTGATGTTTTTGCCCGTCTGATGTATGGCGGAAGAACTTCTCTGCTGGTTGGTTTTGTTTCCACACTGATCAGCTGCGTAATCGGAGTTCCTCTTGGCCTGGTTGCTGGTTATGCCAGAGGAAAGGCAGAAGCAGTTATTATGCGAATTGCAGATATTTTTATGTCTTTTCCATCAATTGTGCTGATCCTGGTACTGGTTGCAGTTCTTGGACCGTCTGTCTGGTCTGTAACCTGTGTCATTGGTGTGCTCGGCTGGACACAGTTTGCCAGACTGATCTATGCAAATGTACTTTCCGTATCCGAGAAAGAATATGTAGAATCTGCAAGGGCAATTGGTACCTCCAATTTCAAGATCGTGACAAAGTATGTTCTTCCAAACTCTTTTGCCCCGATCCTGATCGCAATCACATTCCAGATGGCGAGTGCCATCCTTTCTGAATCATCGTTAAGCTTCCTTGGCATGGGTGTACAGCCGCCGGGAGCAAGCTGGGGAAATATGCTCTACGATGCGCAGTCCATTACTGTGCTTTCCCAGAAGCTGTGGATCTGGCTTCCGCCGGGACTTGCACTTCTGATCACGGTGTTAAGTATTAATTTTCTGGGCGACGGCATCCGCGATGCGCTGGATCCGAAAATCAAACTGTAATGTCTCAGGATCATGAAGGTCTTGATGCAAGGCCGGACAGTCCGTTGACATAAGATTGGTTCCGGGAGTTTCCCGGACTGATTTGCTTCACAAAACCTGTCAGAGAAAAAACATCCCTGACAAAAGAAAAAGGAGGAGACCTATGAAATTCAACATGAAAAAGGCTGCAGCGCTCCTGCTTGCAGGAAGCATGGTAGCAGGTTATGCTGTTCCGGCTGCTGCTGAGGCAGAGGAAAAAGTAGTAACAGCTGCTATGGACCAGGCATGGGATACCATGATGCCGCTGAACACCACAAGCAACTACACCCGTTTTATCTGTGACCAGATTTATGACCGCCTGACACAGACAAACGCAGACGGTTCCATTGAGGGACGCCTTGCTGAGTCCTGGACTGTAAACGATGCCAGTGACGCAGTTACCTTTAAGCTTCATGAAGACGCAGTATGGTCTGATGGTGAGCCGGTTACAGCAGAGGACGTTGTATTCAGCTACCAGATGTATTCTGATCCGTCTGTAGAGGCAAAGAGCCGTTATCACCTGGAGTACATTGCCGGTGTGGATGATTCCGGAGCAGAGCTTTCCGAGGATTCTATCGAAGTAACTGCAGACAGCGATTATGAAGTAACCTTCAAATTAAAAGAGGCTATGTATCCTGATACATTCCTGCAGGATATCGACACTGTTTTCATCATCCCGAAACATATATTTGAAGGAAAAACAGCAGAAGAGATCAATGCTCCTGACCTTTGGGCAAATCCGGTAGGTTCCGGCCCATTCATCTATGACAGTGAGATCAATGGTGAGCGTATGGAGTTCACAAAGAACGAAAACTACTATCTTGGAACTCCAAATATTGACCGTCTGATCATCCGTGTAGTACCGTCTGCAAACGTTCTTTCCGGTCTTATGAACGGCGAGCTTGATTTGATCGGATTCGGTTCCGTACTGACTGATGACTGGGAAACAGCCAAGTCCCAGGATAACCTGGTAACAGAGTCTGTTCCTACCACTTCCTATACCACTCTGATCTTCAATACTCAGAAGGAATATCTTACTCAGGAAGTTCGCCAGGCACTGAATATGGCAATCAACCGTGACGTACTGGTAAATGGTCTTCTTATGGGAGAGGGAACTCCGATCATGACCCCGATCGCACCGGTAAGCCCATACTACAATGACAAAGTTCAGGTTCAGTACGATCCTGAAAAAGCAAAAGAGATGCTTGCAGAAGCAGGCTTCCCGGCTGGACAGACACTGAAATTTTTCATCTCCTCTGGAAGCAGCATTACCGAGAGATGTGCAGCCCTGATCGTACAGGATTTTGCAAATGTCGGTGTAAATGTAGAAATTGAGCAGATGGACTTTGCAACTCTGATGAGCCGTATGCTTGACGGCGAGCATGATCTTGGAATCATTGGTTCCGGCGGAACTCTTGACCCAAGTGAGAGCCGTGAAATGATTTATCCGGAAAGCTCCTGCAACTTCTGCCAGATTCAGGATACAGAGCTTTCTGACCTGATCGACAAAGGAAACGCAGAGCTTACTTTTGAAGCAAGAAAACCATACTTCGATGAGTATCAGGAAAAGGTTGTAGAAAAAGCAGCTATGGGCTACTTATATACAAAGAACCTTCTTACCGCTTACAACAAGAGCATGAAGAACCTGAACGTTGCAGACTTTAATTGTCTGAACTGGTCTTCCTGGGAGTGGGATAAAGAGTAATAAAAATGGGAAACAGGACAAAAGCGGATAAAGCTTTTGATCCTGGAACCCGCCAAATATGAGAGAAAAGACTCTCATGTCTGGCGGATTTCAGGAGCTGTGAAAGAATCACAGTGAGTTAATTAAGAGAAAAAGGAGTACAGCTATGGCATCTTTACTTTCAGTAGAGAATTTACAGGTACAGTTTCAGACAAAAAAAGGCATTAACACAGCCGTTGACGGTGTAAGCTTTTCTGTAGAAAAAGGCAGGATCCTCGGAATTGTAGGAGAGTCCGGATGCGGAAAAAGTGTCACATCCATGTCTATCCTTCAGCTTCTTGGAAGCAACGCCCGGATTTCCGGCGGCAGCATCAAACTGGATGGAAAAGAACTGATAGGGCTTCCGGAGAAAGAGATGTGCAGGATCCGCGGAAATGATATTGCCATGATTTTTCAGGATCCAATGACTGCCCTGAATCCGACTCTGACTATTGGAACCCAGCTGATGGAACCAATTATGCTCCACCAGAACTGCGGTAAAAAAGAAGCCTGGACAAGAGCTGTGGACGTTCTGAAAAGAGTTGGGATCGCTGCTCCGGAGAAGCGGATGAAGGAATATCCGCATCAGCTTTCTGGCGGTATGCGCCAGCGAGTGATGATCGCCATGGCAGTATCCTGCGAGCCAAGACTTCTTATTGCAGATGAGCCTACCACAGCCCTGGACGTAACCATCCAGGCACAGATCCTGGAGCTGATGTGTGAGCTCAGGGAAAAAATGGGAACAGCCATTATGCTGATTACCCATGATATGGGGGTAGTAGCAGAGACCGCAGACGATGTGCTTGTTCTTTATGCAGGAAAAGCAGTAGAATACGGCAGCATTGAGGATATTTTTGAAAGACCGAAGCATCCTTACACACAGGGACTTTTGAACTCTATTCCCCGCCTTGATGAGGATGTAGAGCTGCTGAATACCATTGAGGGCACCGTTCCGGCACCGGACGCCATGCCTGCAGGCTGCAGATTTGCTCCCCGATGTCCTTACGGAAAAGACCGCTGCATGAAAGAAAAACCAGGCGTTTACCATGCTGGAAATTCTCTGGTAAGCTGCTTCAGATACGAGGGTGAGAAATAATGAGTGAGAACACAGGAATCTTATTGGAAACAAAGGATTTATCCAAATATTTTACGGCAAAAAAAGGGCTTCTGAACCGTAATCCATCTGTAGTAAAAGCAGTAGACCATGTAAGTCTTTCTGTGAGAAAGGGTGAGACACTGGGCCTGGTCGGAGAGTCCGGCTGCGGAAAATCCACTCTGGGAAGAACTATTCTCCGCCTGATCCCGGCAACAGAGGGCCAGGTTATGTACAATGGGGAAGATATCCTTACCTATGATAAGAAAAAAATGTGGGAAATGCGCCGGAAGCTGCAGATTATTTTCCAGGATCCATACAGCTCCCTGAATCCCAGAATGACCGTTTATGATCTGATCAGTGCCCCTCTTGAGGTTTATAAAGTGGGGACGAAGGAAGAACGCAGGGAAATGGTGGAAGAAATCCTTCAGGAGGTTGGACTGGATAAACAGTATCTGAACCGTTTTCCTCATGAGTTTTCAGGAGGTCAGAGGCAGCGAATCGGAATTGCAAGGGCACTGATCCTGAATCCGGAATTTGTTGTCTGTGACGAGGCGGTTTCCGCACTGGACGTATCTGTCCGTGCGCAGGTGCTGAATCTTATGAGAAATATGCAGCAGAAGAAAAATCTGACCTACCTGTTTATCTCCCATGACCTGAGCGTAGTCCGCCATATCAGTGACAGAATCGCAGTTATGTATCTTGGAAGTGTGGTTGAGGTTGCAGAAAAAGCCCAGCTTTATTCCAATCCGATGCACCCCTATACAAAAGCCCTTCTTTCCGCAATCCCGCTCCCGGATGTGAAGAAGAAACGTCAGCGTATCATTCTGGAAGGTGACGTGCCAAGTGCCTACAATCCACCGTCAGGATGTAAATTCCACACTCGCTGTCCCTACGCAACAGACCGCTGCAGGCAGGAAGCTCCTGTACTTCAGGAGGTGGAAAAGGGGCATAAAGCAGCCTGTCACAGGGCTTTGGAGCTTGCCTGAAAATTTATTTCCTGCAATCTGCAGGCTCTGCAAATTGTGACGTACATCTTGTAGAAAGCCTTTTTAAACATGTTCTGGAGTCTGCTAATAATTACATATCAGGAAGGATACTACCGGTTTCCATAGAATTCCATTAAAGGGATATCTTCGGGAAACCGGTATTTTTTTAAGCTATTTTTGTTTAATTTGACGTTATTTTCGCTGCTTTATTGAAAAATATTTCATTTTTTGCTAAATTATATATAAATGTGGAGTATTCTGATTTTGTTTAGAAATATTCCGGAATTTCGAAAGGGGATGGAATGGTGGAAAACAGAAATAACAGATTGCTGAATGCGAAATTAAACAAGTATATCGTTCCAGGTATTATGATGTCGCTGGCACTTCAGCTTGGAAACATTGTGGACACTATCTTTGTAAGTAATTTAATTGGTGTAGAAGCAATGTCCGCAGTCACAATGAGTCTTCCGGTTGAAACGATAGTTCAGCTTACCGGTTACTGTCTGGGTGTGGGAGGTTCCATAGCTGCAGGAAATATGCTTGGTAAACGTGACAAAGAAGGGGCTTCGAAATTGTTTTCAGCCACTTTCATCGTCACACTCGTGGTGGGACTGCTGTTTTCTCTTATTGCATTTCCTGCTGCAGGACCTATTGCCAGATTTCTGGTATCCGGAGACGGAGTTTTGACAACTTATACAAGAGACTATATCCGCATCAGCATGTTAGGTGCACCGGTAATCGGAATTGGTCTGATGATGGTAAATTACCTTGGGGTGGAAAATCATCCGGAGCTTGCTTCTGTTTATCTGATCACAGCCAATGTGATAAATCTTGTGCTGGATTACATATTTCTTAGATTTACACCACTTGGAGTTACAGGTGCATCCTTATCAACGGTATTTGGCTTCCTTTTTGCCATGGTGGTTTTCCTTTTCTATATTCGCTCAGATAAGAGGAATATCAGTTTCGTGCGGCTGAATGCAAAGGATTTCGGAATCGTGAAGGAAGCAGTGATTACAGGTGTGCCCATGCTTGTTTTCATGGCAACCAATTTTGTAAAAGCCCTTGGCCTAAACACCATCATTATGAATCAGATCGGGGAAGACGGAATGGCAGTATTTACGGTCTGCGACAATGTTTTGCTGATCGTGGAAATGCTTACAGGCGGAATCATTGGTGTAATTCCTAATGTTGCAGGAATTCTTTTTGGAGAAAAAGACTATGTAGGAATCCGTGTCCTGTGCAAAAAAATGCTGAAATACAGCTATATCGTGCTGGCAGTCATATTCGTTCTGATCATGCTGTTTACAGAACAGATCACCATTATGTTCGGAGGCGGCGGAGAGTTGGGACGGGAGATGGTTCATGCACTACGTATTTTTGCTTTGTGTGTAGTGCCTTATCTCTGGAATAAATTTACCGTAAGCTATTATGAATCTATTGAAGAGACTGCAATTGCAAGCTTTGTTACCTTCCTTGAAAACGCAGTGGCAGTTCTTCCTGCAACATTTATAGGAATTTCTATCTGGAAACAGATTGATGGAATCGGTACAAATGGAATTGGTGCTGCATTTGTTGCCACAGAGATCATAACCCTGATCGCAGCCTGGATTTTCCGAAAGATCAAACACAAAAATTCTACTTTTTATATTGTTCCGGACCAAAATCCCGGAATCAATTTTGATTTTTCCATTAAGAGCACCATGGAAGAAGCTGGCGCGGTTAACAGAAAAATCCTGGAGTTCTGCAAGGAAAACGGTGTATCCGGAAACAGAGCCAATCTTGCTGCCGTGTGTGCAGAAGAAATGACTGTGAATATCATTAAATTTGGTGGAAAAACTTCCAACTGGATCGACATCAATCTTTGCCTGGAGGATGACATTTGCCAGTTAAGGATAAGAGACAACGGAGTGAATTTTAATCCGCTGGAATACAGCTATGACCATGAGGAGTTTGATATCCATGGAATTGAGCTGGTGAAAAAGATTTCAAAATCAATGGATTATATCCGCGCAATTGATATGAATAATACAATAATATCATTTTAGGAGGTGCAGGAAATGTCTGACATTAACGAAAAGAGCAATTTTGTTTTTGAATTTCAGCCTGTGACAAAGCTGTTTGAAGAGCAGGTGCGGCTTCATCCTGACAAATGTGCTGTAGCTTCCAGCAAGGAAAGCTTTACCTACGCACAGCTGAATGAAAGAGCAAACAGAATTGCGAATTCTCTTATTGAAAAAGGCGTTGGCTGTGAAAAAATCGTAGGTGTGGTACTGGAGCGCTGTTGTGACTTTTACGCAGTCCGTCAGGGTATTTTGAAAGCTGGTGGCGCATTTGCTGTCGCAGCCCCGGATTATCCCGATGACCGTGTACAGTTCATTTTTGAAGATGCAGGAGTTCCCTTTATTATCACCACAAAGGAGATCCAGAAGGAGCGCCAGGAGCTGTTTTCCAGGCTTTCCTGTACGGTGCTTCTGCTTGAAGAACTGCTGGAAAACCCAAATGCCGGGAACCCGGATACCCAGATTAAGGAACATGATCTTTGCTACTGTATTTACACCTCCGGTTCCACTGGAAAACCAAAAGGTGTTATGATCGAGCATATCAACCTTGCCAATTTTGTAAATCCTAATCCAAAGAATGCGGAAACCTATGGCTATGTAAGCAGGGGAAGCGTTTCCCTTTCCATGGCAGCCATGACATTTGATGTTTCGGTACTGGAGGAATTTCTCCCTCTCACCAATGGAATGACTGCAGTGATCGCAAGCGATGACGAGATCCTGAATCCCATTATGCTTGGAGATTTAATTGTAAAAAATAAAGTGGATATTATGACCACAACTCCTACCTATCTTTCCAATATGATCGATCTGCCCCAGCTTCAGGAAGCAGCTGCCCAGATCAAGGTATTTGACGTAGGAGCAGAAGCATTCCCGCCTGCACTTTTTGACAAGATTCACGCAGTAAACCCGGATGCTTATATTATGAACGGCTATGGACCAACCGAGACTACCATCAGCTGTACCATGAAGGTGATCACCGACAGCAAAAATATTACCATCGGAGAGCCAAACGGCAATGTTCAGGTTTATGTGGTTGACAAAGAGAACAGGATCCTTCCGGACGGAGAGACCGGAGAGCTTGTAATTGCAGGTCTTGGAGTAGGTCGTGGCTACATCAATCTGCCGGAGAAAACAGCAGAAGTTTTCATCACTCTCAACGGAGAAAGAGCCTATAAAACAGGCGATCTTGCAAAGATCACTCCAGATGGCGAGATCGAATTTTTCGGAAGAATTGACAATCAGATCAAGCTTCGCGGTCTCAGAATCGAGCTTGGTGAGATCGAGGAGGTTGTTAACAGCTTCGAAGGAATTATCACCAGTATTACAGTACCGGTGGATAATAAATATCTTTGCTGCTACTTTATGGCAGACCGTGAGATCGATGTTGAAGCGCTTACCGCTTATGCGTCAGAATCCCTGGCTCATTACATGGTTCCGGATGTTTTCATCCAGCTGGAAAAAATGCCTTTAACCCAGAATGGCAAAATTGACAAAAAAGCATTGCCCAAGCCGGTGGCGCAGCCCAGAAACCTGAAAGAGCCGGAAAATCCAATGCAGAAGAAGATTTTTGACATTGTGGCAAAAGTAGTAGAAAACGACTTCTTCGGAATCGACACCAGTTTTTATAAGGCCGGCCTTTCCTCCATCAGTGCAATGAAGCTCTGTGTTCTGATCTCAGAGGAATTTGGTGTTACCGTAAAAACAAGCGATATCCACGAAAACAATACCGTGGAGAAGCTGGAAAAATATGTCATGCTGGCGCCGAAGCTCAGAACCTACGAAAAGAGAGAGGTTTATCCTCTTACTGGTTCCCAGAAGGGTATTTTTGCAGAATGCAGCAAAAATCCTGAGAGTACCGTATACAATATCCCCTTCCTTTTTGAACTGGATCCTGCAGTGGATACCCGGAAATTATCCGATGCAATTGCCAGAATGGTAAGCGCCCATTCCTACCTGCTTACACAGGTATATCTTGACGATAATGGGGAGATGGTACAGCGCCCTGGAAATGAGACATTTGTGCCGGAAGTAATCGAGACCACAAATGAGAAATTTGCCAGCCAGAAGGAAAGCCTTGTACGTCCGTTTAAGCTGGAAAAGGGACGTCTCCTTCGTGTGGCAATTTATGTGACAGAAGATAAGAAATACCTCTTTACTGATTTCCACCATATTATTGCTGACGGCAACTCCTATGATATCATTTTCGAGGATATCAATAAGGCCTATATGGGTGAAAAACTGGAAAAAGAGTCCTATACCGGATTTGATGCGGCCCTTGACGAAGAACAGCAGATGAAAGAGGGCAAATACAAAAAAGCTGAGAAATATTATGACAGTATTTTTGAAGGAATTGAGACTGAATCTCTTCCTATGCCGGACCTGAATGGAGAAGCTCCTGAAAAAGGTTATCTGGAGAAGACCATGGGCCTGAAAGAAGAGGCCATTCTTTCCTATTGCGAGAAGCTGGGTGTTACCCCGAATATTTTATTTACAGGTCTGTTCGGCATCCTTATGGCAAAATACTCCAATGCAGAGGACAGTCTGTTTTCTACTATTTATAATGGACGAAACGATTCCAGGCTTGAAAACACAGTCTGCATGCTGGTAAAAACCCTTCCTGTTTATTGCAAATTCGACCCGAAGACCACCGTACAGGCGTATATGGCAGAGCTTTCCGAGCAGATGCTGTCCTCCATGGCAAACGATATTTTCCCATTTTCCGATATTTGTGCAAAATACGGGCTGAATTCGGATCTTACCTTTGCATACCAGGCAGAGTTAAGCGACGATTATCCAATTGGAGACACCATTGCCAGAGGCCACGACCTTTCCCTGGATATGGCAAAAATGCCTCTGCTGATCCAGGTAAGAGAGTACAACCACACTTATGTGCTCACTGCAGAATACCGCAGCGACATGTACAGCCAGGCCTTTATTGACGGAATCCTGGATTCCTATGAAGCTGCCATGAGCTCCATGCTGAAAACAAAATATGTTTCTGAAATCTCTGTGATCTCTCAGAGTGGGGTAAACAAGATCGCAGAATTCAATCATACAGAAAACGAATTTGACAGAAGCAAAACCATTTCTGACATGTTCGCTGAATTGGCAGAGACCATTCCAGACCACACCGCAGTGGTATTTAAAGACCGGAAATATACATACAAAGAACTGGACGAGCTCAGCAACAGACTTGGAAAATATATTGCATCCCAGGGAATCGGCAGGGAGGATGTAGTCTCCATTCTGATCCCCCGCTGCGAATACATGGCCATCGCACCAATGGGCGTGATCAAAGCCGGTGCGGCATACCAGCCTCTTGACCCTACTTACCCGAAAGACCGCCTGATGTACATGCTGGAGGATTCTGCTGCTAAGCTTTTGATCGCAGACAGAGAGCTTCTGCCGCTGGTAGACGGCTATCAGGGACCTGTTTTATTTACAGATGAGATCCCACAGCTGGAAGAGCGTGATGTGGAACTTAAGAAGCCAGAGCTTCATGATCTGTTTATTTTACTGTACACTTCCGGCTCCACCGGCGTGCCGAAAGGCTGTATGCTGGAATATGGAAATATCACTGCATTCTGCCACTGGTACAAAAAGTATTACCAGGTAGATCACAGCTCCAAAATAGCAGCTTATGCGTCCTTTGGTTTTGATGCTTCCATGATGGACATTTACGGTGCAATTGCAAACGGTGCAGAGCTTCACATTATTCCGGAAGAAATCCGCCTTGATTTCATTGCACTTCAGCGTTATTTTGAAGAGAATGGCGTTACCCATTCCTTTATGACTACACAGGTGGGAAGACAGTTTGCAATGGAAATGAGCTGCGAGAGCCTGCAATATCTTTCCATAGGCGGAGAGAAGCTTGTTCCTATGGAGCCGCCGAAGGATTATAGATTCTTTAATGCTTATGGCCCTACAGAGTGTACAATTTTTACAACTATATTTGAAGTAGATAAGTACTACTCCAACATTCCAATTGGAAAGGCACTTGATAACTTTAAGCTTTATATAGCCGATAAGTTTGGCCATTTGCTTCCATACGGTGCTTGCGGTGAACTGATGATATCCGGATGGCAGGTTTCCAGAGGCTATCTGAATAAACCGGAGAAAACTTCGGAAGTTTATACAAAAAATGTTTATGACGATGCAGAAGGCTATGAAGTCCTGTATCATTCCGGTGATGTTGCCAGATATCTTCCAGATGGAAATATCCAGATCATTGGAAGAAAAGACTCCCAGGTTAAGGTCAGAGGCTTTCGAATTGAGCTTTCCGAGGTTGAGGAGGTCATAAGAAGATATGAAGGTATAAAGGATGCGACCGTAGTAGCTTTTGATGATCCTAATGGCGGTGGAAAATACATTGCAGCTTATGTAGTATCTGACAGTCAGGTTGACATAAATAAGTTAAATGATTTCATCAAAGAAACCAAGCCTCCATACATGGTTCCGGCAGTTACCATGCAGATCGACAAGATCCCGCTGAACCAGAATCAGAAGGTAAACAAAAAAGCCCTTCCACTGCCAGAGCGAAAAGTGGAAGAAATCGTGAAACCGGAGAATGAGACTCAGCAGAAGCTGTTTGACTGTATTGCTGAGGTTCTTGGCTATACCGAATTCGGCATTACCACAGATATTTACGAGGCAGGACTGACCTCTATCACTGCTATTAAGCTGAATATCCTTATTTCCAAAGCTTTTGACATTGTGATAAAAACATCTGACATCAAGGATCACCCAACCATTCAGATGTTAGAGAGCTTTGTGAAGACTGCCGGAAAAGAAACCAAGAGGGAAATCCAGGAAAATTATCCTCTCACCAATACTCAGGAGGGAATTTTCATCGAGTGTACAGCCAATATGGGATCCACCATTTACAACATTCCATATCTTCTGAAGCTTGACAAAAAGGTTGACCTGGATAAGCTGGCAGAAGCAATTGACAGCACCGTTGCAGCTCATCCTTACCTGAAAACCCGTCTCTTTATGAGCGACGAAGGAGAAGTCCTTCAGAAACGTAATGATGCTTTCACTTATAAGACGCAGATTATAAATGGAATGAACCGGGAAACTCTGGTTCGTCCGTACATGCTGTTTAATGAACAGCTTTTCCGCTTTGAGATTCACAGAACCTGTGATGGAAATTATCTGTTCCTTGACATTCATCATATTGTTGCAGATGGTACCTCCCTGGGCATTATCCTGAACGACATTAACAGGGCTTACAGCGGAGAAAAGCTGGAAGTGGAAGAGTATACTTCCTATGATCTGGCCCTTGATAACAGGGATGCTCTGGCAAGTGATGCTTATAAGAATGCAGAGAACTACTATAAATCCGTTTTTGAAAATGCGGGCGGAAGCATCAACTTCTATCCAGACAAGAGCGGAGCAGCTCCAACCGCAGAGATGTATCATCGTGAGACCAGTGAGTTCTCCGTACAGGACGTGAAGGCATTCTGTAAGAAGCACGGAATTACAGAGAATGTATTCTTTATCTCTGCTTTTGGTATTACTCTTGGAAAATACAATTTCAGGAAGGATGCGGTATTTACCACTATTTACCACGGCAGAAACGATTCCAGACTTTCCGATACCGTGGGTATGCTGGTAAAGACTCTTCCCGTTTACTGTGATTTCTCAGGAAGCACTGCGGATTGCCTGAATGCTGTCCAGCAGCAGCTGATTAATTCCATGAACAACGATATTTATCCGTTCTCCCAGATCAGCCATGAGTTCAACATCAAGGCAGATGCCATGGTGATCTATCAGGGCGACAACTTCGCCTTTGATAATATCGGCGGGGAATATGCGCAGGAAGAACCTGTTCAGCTGAATGCGGCAAAGGCACCTGTTTCCATCAGTATTTCAATTGAGAGAAATAAGTTTGTCTTTGAGATTGAGTACAGAGGCGACATGTACAACGAGGAAACCATCAAATACCTTGCAGATAACCTGGAAACAACGGCAGATGGAATCCTGAGAGAATACGAGCCGGCAGACATCAGACTGATGTTTGAGGAAGAAACCAAAATGGAAGATGATCCTTCCCATGCCGGAAAGACCTTTGTAGACCTGTTCAGGGAAGCTGTTGCAAAATATCCGGACAGACCGGCGGTAAAAGACGGAATGGGCGAGCTTACCTATAAAGAACTGGACCATATGTCAGATTATGTTGCTCAGAAGCTTACGGAAAATGGCTTTGGCAGGGAAAAGGTTGCAGGTATTCTGTGCGGAAGAACAAAGGAATATGCCGTAGCTTATATCGGTGTTATGAAAGCCGGCGGTGCGTATGTTCCATTGGATCCGGAATATCCGCAGAGCAGAATTGAGTACATGCTGAAGGATTCCGAGGCAGAAAACCTGCTTGTAATAGACCGTTACCGCAGTCTGGTAGGCTTCTACGACCAGAATGTGATCAGCCTGGATGACGTGGCAGCAGAATCCAAAGACTTTGCACTTTCTGTAGAGCTCACAGCTCCGAAACCAGAGAACCTGGCTTATATGATCTACACATCCGGTTCCACCGGAAAACCAAAAGGTGTTATGCTTGAACAGCGGAACCTGCTGAACCTGATCGAGTATATCCTTATGACAAGAAAACTGACACCAGATGATATTGTGGCAGAGTTTGCAAGCTTCTGCTTCGATGCATCCGTGATCGACCTGTTTGCTCCGCTTACTGCAGGCGCAGTACTGTACATTTTGCCAGAGAGCATACGAAAAGATGCGGTTGCTGTTGGAAAATTCATAAAAGAAGAAAAAATTACCACAGCTACCTTCCCAACTCAGATGGGCGAGTTGGTTGCAGAGCTTCTTGACGATGCTCCGAGCCTGAAATTTGTCACCCTGGGTGGTGAGAAGTTCAAATATTACTGGGATAGAACTTACCAGATGATCAATGGCTACGGTCCAACGGAGAATACTGTTTCCTCCACAGAGTTCTGGGTTGACAAACAGTACGACAACATCCCGATCGGTAAGTCACAGCGGAATATCCGCAGCTACATTGTGGACGAAAATATGAAACGGCTTCCGGTAGGCGCTTCTGGTGAGCTTTGCCATGCCGGACGTCAGATTGCAAGAGGATATCACAATCTTCCTGAGAAGACGGCTTCCGTATTTGTGGAAAATCCGTTCTCCGTATGTGACGAGGACAAACGTCTTTACAGAACCGGTGATATGGTCCGCATGAAGGGCGATGGAAATATTGAATATATCGGAAGAATCGACTCCCAGGTAAAGATAAGAGGATATCGTATTGAGCTTGGTGAGATCGAGGGTGCCCTTCTGAAGCATGATCTGGTGAAGAATGCAGCTGTTATTGTGATTGAAAAAGGTGGAAACAAATATATCACAGCTTATTATACTGGAGAAACCATTCCGGAAGATGAGCTGAAACTGTTCCTGAACCCGCTGATTCCGGATTACATGATGCCGTCCTTCTTTGTCCATCTTGAGAAAATGCCGGTGACTCCTGGCGGAAAGATCGACAAAAAGGCACTTCCGGTACCAGAAGTAACCACCACAGCAAGCACAGCCTATGTGGAGCCTGTTACCGCTGTCCAGATTGCACTTTGCGAGATATTTGAAAAAGCACTTGGCATTGAAAAAGTAGGAATTGAGGACAACTTCTTCGAACTTGGAGGCTCCTCACTTACTGCATCGAAAGTTGCTGTTATGTGCCTTTCTAAGAATATTTCCATTGTATATGCGGACATTTTCAAATATCCGACTATCCGTGAGCTTTCTGCAATCGTGGATAACAGTGAAGCATTTGAAAATCCGCAGAGCGAGAATGAATTCTCCAGATACAATTATAACCGGATCCAGAGCGTGATCAGCGGAAATGTAGAAGAAAACGTAAACCAGGTGACAAAGGAAGAAATTGGTGATATCATGATCACAGGTGCAACCGGCTTCCTGGGAATTCATGTTCTGAAGGCCTATCTGGATAATTATGACGGCAAGGTTTACTGCCTGGTACGTAAAGGGAAATATGAGTCCATGGAGAAACGAATGATGCATATGTTGATGTATTACTTCGATAATCCATGCCAGGAACTGTTTGGAGAGCGTATTATCTGTGTGGATGGCGATATTACCTCGAAAGAACAGGTGGAGAAATTTGCAGATTACAAATTTAACACCATTATTAACTGCGCAGCCTGCGTAAAGCATTTTGCAGCTGGTGATGTACTGGAGAAGATAAATGTACACGGAGTGGAAAATCTGATTGAATTCTGTAAAAATAGTGGACGCAGACTGATTCAGATTTCTACTGTTTCTGTTGCTGGAGAAGGTTCCGATGGTGTTCCGCCAATGTCCAGAGTCTTTAATGAAAACGATCTGTATATTGGACAGAACATCACAAATGAATATATCCGCACAAAATTCCTTGCAGAGAGAGCTGTACTGGAAGCTGTTTCCAGTGGACTTGACGGAAAGGTTATCCGTGTAGGAAATCTGATGAGCAGAAATTCCGATGGCGAATTCCAGATCAACTTTATTACAAACGGATTCCTGCGAAGTCTGAGAGGATATGAGGCAGTTGGTAAATTCCCAATTGGGGCTATGCACGAAGTTACAGAATTTTCACCAATTGATTCTACTGCACTTGCAGTATTGAGACTGGTGCAGACAGATCGGAGATTTACCGTATTCCACGCCTGCAACAGCCACCATATCTATATGGCGGATCTGATCTATGCAATGCGGAGCCATGGATTTGACATTGACATTGTAAGTGATGAAGAGTTTGAGGCTGCAGTAAAAGAATTTGCAAAGAACAGTGATGACTCAGATGTTGTTTCCGGACTGATCGCGTATACGGCTCATAATGAAAATGAGATCTATACCCTGGATTACAGCAACCGGTTTACAGCACAGGTTCTTTACAGACTGGATTACAAATGGCCGGTTACAGATGACAGATATCTGGAAAGCGCTATTGAGGCACTTGACAGACTTGCATTCTTTGATTGATTTACGCAACTTAAAGGAGGAAATTGTAATGGAAATTGTAAGTAAGACAGAGGGCAGCAAGGTAACTATGGAGATCACAGGATGGCTTGACACCCAGACTGCACCGCAGCTGGAAAAGGAGCTGTCAGCACTTGATCCTGGTACAACCAGCCTGGTATTTGACTTTGCAAACCTGGAATATATCTCTTCTGCCGGACTTCGTCTGGTAATCGCCGCTTATAAGAAGATGGCAGGCAAGGAAGGCTTCAGGATTGTAAATGTTTCTGATGAAGTGTACGATGTTTTCAGCCTTACCGGATTTGACCAGAAGATCAATATTGAGAAGAAATAAAGGTTGAATTCGTGCATGGCGAAGCGCATTGCATGTCACAGGCAACATTCCGCGAGGTGCTTTTTGGACAAAAAGTTCACAGAAAACTCGAGAATTGCTGCGTATTGCTGTAAGCGAAGTGAACAGCAACCTGTCTGGAGCAGGCCTGGGGAATCTACAGTTGCTACCCGGTGCTTTTTATAGTAAGAAATGATAAAATTATATAGAATCAATATCAATACTCTTGAGGATCCCTTGCAGAATGAAAGTCTTTTGGAACAAGTTGGACCAGAGAGAAGAAAGAAGGTCATCCGGTATCTTCAGCCGGATGACCGAAAAAGGAGTCTGGGCGCAGGAATTATGATCCGGAAGATCCTGAATGGGAACGGACTTTCCGAAAGCAGCCTGAAATATTCCGAAAATGGGAAGCCTGTGGCGGATCATCTCCATTTTAATATCTCCCATGCCGGAGACTATGTGGTGGGAGTGGTGTCGGATGATGAAGTGGGATGCGACATTGAGCGGAATGTCAATGCGCCTCTGGAAATTGCGGAGCATTATTTCCATTCGACAGAGCGGGAATATATAGAAGCTGCTTCTGACCCGGGCAAAGCTTTTTTTACACTTTGGACCTTAAAGGAAAGTTATATGAAAATGACAGGCAGGGGGATGAGCCTTCCGCTTGATTCTTTCGAGATCATTCGAAAAGATCAGGGCTTTGTTCTGGGAAAATCACCGAAAAGACCAGGCTTTTTCAGGACAATGGAATTTGAGAATTATATTTTCTCAGTGTGCATGGAAAGTGATTTTTCTTTGCCGCCCAAGGGCTTTACAGAGCTTCTATGACTGGAGCGTGTTTTTTGCTGTTATCCGGCATGGATTGGAGCTTATTTTTAGTCAAAAATCCTTAAGAATTATATGCAAAAGACTTGACGGATATGTCTGCTGTGTGGTAAACTGTACAAGCGACATGGAAGTTAGGTCTTTTTTTTATGCCGAAAAACGGTGGCGGATACACCGAAAAGGCTGATTTAAGACCATGCAAATGAAAACACTGGAGGTGGAAGTTGTGCGCGTTAGGATTACATTAGCATGTACAGAGTGCAAGCAGCGTAACTACAATATGACCAAGGAGAAAAAGAACCATCCTGAGAGAATGGAAACCAAGAAATATTGTAAGTTCTGCCAGAGACACACAATGCACAAGGAAACAAAATAGTCACTTTAGATTGTGAGGTTAGGCTATGCAAGAAAAAGAAAAATCTGCAGGCAAGACCGCCAAGGCTAAGGAGCCGAAGAAATCCTGGTTCCAGGGGCTGAAGGCAGAGTTCAACAAAATTGTCTGGACAGACCGCGATACACTGATGAAACAGTCAGTTGTTGTTATTGTCATAACCGTAATTCTCGGTGTGATCATCAGTGTGATGGATGCAGGCATTCTGGAATGCATTAATCTTTTAATCAAATAAGGACAAAGGTGATTGTATGTCAGAAGCAAAATGGTACGTTGTCCATACCTATTCCGGTTATGAGAACAAGGTAAAGGCCAACATTGAGAAGACAATTGAAAACCGACATCTTGAGGATCAGATTCTGGAAGTACGGGTTCCTCTGGAAGACGTTGTGGAGATGCGTAATGGTGTTTCCAAGCAGGTCCAGAGAAAAATGTTCCCAAGCTATGTTCTTATCAACATGGTCATGAACGACGATACCTGGTATGTTGTCCGGAATACCCGTGGAGTGACTGGGTTTGTTGGTCCGGGATCCAAGCCTGTACCGCTCACAGAAGAGGAAATGAAGCCGCTGGGCATCAAAGATGAGACTGTCCGCGTTGACTTCGCTGAGGGCGATACCGTAGTAGTAACAGGCGGAGCCTGGAAAGAGACTACAGGTGTTGTGACTGCCATCAATCCGCAGAAACAGCTTGTAACGATCAATGTAGAGATGTTTGGACGCGAAACACCGGTTGTGATCAGTTTCGCAGAAGTTCAGAAAATGTAACAGACAAAGGTAACACAATATCGTGGGAGGGACATACCCCCGCCAATACCACATAGGAGGTGCCGAAAATGGCAAAGAAAGTAACAGGATATATCAAATTACAGATTCCCGCTGGTAAAGCAACTCCAGCACCACCTGTAGGTCCGGCTCTTGGACAGCACGGTGTAAATATCGTTCAGTTTACAAAAGAGTTCAATGCGAGAACAGCAGATCAGGATGGTATGATCATTCCTGTAGTAATCACTGTTTATGCAGATAGAAGTTTCAGCTTCATAACCAAAACTCCGCCGGCTGCAGTTCTTCTTAAGAAAGCTGCAAACATCAAATCCGGTTCCGGCGTACCGAACAAAACAAAAGTTGCTAAAGTTACAAAAGCTCAGGTTGAGGAGATCGCTCAGCTTAAGATGAAAGACTTAAATGCAGCATCCATCGAAGCAGCAGCCAGCATGATTGCTGGTACTGCAAGAAGTATGGGAATTGAAGTAGTTGATTAATCACAAATAGTAAGTGGGAGGGCTTTTCCCCGCAAATACCACAGGAGGTTATAGAAATGAAACGAGGAAAGAAATACGTGGAGGCTGCTAAGGCAGTTGACCGCGCAACATTATACGATACTAATGAAGCTATCAGCTTAGTTAAAAAAGCTGCTGTTGCCAAATTTGACGAGACTATCGAAGTTCATATCCGCACAGGCTGCGATGGACGTCATGCAGATCAGCAGATCCGTGGTGCAGTAGTTCTGCCACATGGTACAGGTAAAACTGTTCGCGTTCTTGTATTCGCTAAGGATGCAAAAGCTGAGGAAGCTAAGGCTGCAGGTGCTGATTTCGTTGGCGCTGAGGACCTTATTCCGAAGATCCAGAATGAGGGATGGCTTGACTTCGACGTTGTTGTAGCAACTCCGGATATGATGGGTGTTGTTGGACGTCTTGGTCGTGTACTTGGACCGAAAGGTTTAATGCCTAACCCGAAGGCTGGTACTGTAACTATGGATGTTACAAAGGCTATCAATGATATCAAAGCTGGTAAGATTGAGTATCGTCTTGACAAATCAAACATTATCCATGTGCCGATCGGTAAAGCTTCCTTTACTGAGGAGCAGTTAAGCGACAACTTCCAGACGCTGATTGGAGCTATTGTAAAGGCTAGACCTAGCACACTGAAAGGACAGTATTTAAAGAGCGTTGTTATTGCTCCGACAATGGGTCCTGGAGTGAAGATCAACCCGATCAAGTTAGCTTAATAGATGAAAATGAAGAGCACTCACCGCGAGGTGGGTGCTTTTTGCGTTTCTGAATAAGGTACGCCAGTGCAGGGTGGAGTGCTGGGGGACTGGTGGCGGAACCTTGCAGGGTCTAAGGCGGCGGACGGTTGCTAAGGGCGCCAGTCAGTGCGGCAAACTCGCTCCTGCGGAGCTCAGACAGTGCCGCCCTGCCTGGCAACGCAACCGTCCGCCGCCTAAGTCCCTGCAAGAACCCGCCACGAAGCCCCCCAACACTCCACCCTGCACTGGCTGGTTGTTTAGGAGGGACGCGGGCGCTTCGCTGCGCTGGGAGCGGTGGGGTGGTGGGTGAGGTGCTGGAGGGGGGGAGAGAGGGAATCTTTTCCGCTACTTTTATTTATTTGGGGGGAGAGATTCTTTTTTGGTGCTTTTACTCATTTGGTAGAGGGCGATCTTCTGCTTTCGTTTTCTTTCATTGGGTAGAGGAATCTTTCTTCCCTGCTTCACTCATTCGGTAGAGGGCGGTCTTCTGCTTTCGTTTTCTTTCATTGGGTAGAGGAATCTTTTTTCCCTGCTTCACACATTTGGTAGAGAGGAATCTTCTTTCACCTGGGAGAGGGGATATCCTCTCTTTTTCTTTTTTGAGAAATTATAGGAAAATTAGAGAATGGTTTAGTAGGATGGGATGGTGTATAATGTAAGGACTAAATGAAAGGTGGTGCTTTGCAGTGGCGGAGTATAGAGATAGACGAAAGGAAGAGGAGCGCGTGAAGGCGGTGAGAAATGACCGGGGCGCTCTGATGAATGAGCGGAGCAGACGGGTTCAGATTGAGAGGAAGAAAAAACTTCGCAAAAAGAAGCAGAGACGGAGAGTACTGGTTAGTGCACTGGTGGAGGTTTTAATTCTGACGGTGTTAGCCATTGCATTTTGCTGGAATAGAGGGTTAGAGGCGAAGGTGTCGGGGCTGACAGGGTGGTTTGATGGACCGCCGGTAACGGGACTGGATATGTCGGGAGTGAATAGTTCAAATGTGGTATTGATGGATGTGAAGAGTGGGAAAGTGATTGGGGAGATGAATGGGGAGGAGAGGATTTATCCGGCTTCGATGACGAAGATTATGACGGCAATTGTGGCATTGGAAGCTTTTTCAGATTTGGACCGGGAGATTACGCTTAGTGAGGATATTTTTTATGCATTGGATGGGCAGGATGCGACGCAGGCGGGATTTCAGCCGGGGGAGAGTGTGAGAATCCGGGACCTTGTTTATGGAGTGATTTTGCCTTCGGGGGCAGAATGTTGTCTGGCGTTGGCAAATGAAGTTTCGGGGGCTGAGGCGGACTTTGTGGAGAAGATGAATGCTAAGGCGAAGTCTATTGGGATGAAGAACACCCATTTCGTGGATTGCACAGGGCTGCATGATCCGGAGCATTATAGTACGGCGTATGATATTGCACTGCTGCTTAAGTATGCGCTTCATAATGATACGTTCCGGGATGTGATCGAGAGTCATTTTTACTCTACGCCGGGGACAAATGTGCATCCGGATGGGATTACGTATTATAGTACCATGTTTAAGAATATGTCGGATACAAGCGTCACCGGTGGAGAGATCCTGGGTGGTAAAACCGGTTACACCTCCGAAGCCGGACATTGCCTGGCCAGCTTTGCTCAGATTTACGACAGGGAGTACATCCTGGTAACCGCCGGCGCCGCCGCAGACGCCACCGGGGTGCCGCACATCCTGGACGCGAAGACGATTTATAACCGACTGGGCAAAGCGGTGTCACAGAAGCAAAGTTAAAATACATATCATAAGAAAGGAGCCCCTGTAGGCTGTCAAAAATAGACAGCCTACAGGGGCCTTTTAAAAATTTAAAACAGGATTATTTTGCCATCTTTAAGATTGCTGCAATATCCTCCTTCGTCAGCGGCTGGAAAAATCCAACATGTCCATTTCTTCCGAAAACACATTTCTCAGCCATTTCCTCAATCTGGGTGTCGGTTGGGTGGATGCCTAGTTCGGTGAGGGTGGTTGGCATGCTTATGGAGTGACACCAGGTTTCCCAGGCGGTGATTGCTGCGAGGGCAGCGGTATCCGTGGATGTAAGTTCTGGATCAGTGATGATCGGCGAAGGTTTAATTGGCTGCTCTGGGGCATCCGAATTTGGAGTAATATTTGTGGAGCTTGAAATATTAATTCCGAAAACTTTTTTACCAAACTGTGCAAACCTTCCCGGATTTGTCTTATATACATATCTCGCCCAGCTTCCCCAGACAGCTGCAAGTCCGGCGCCGTGAGCCACATCAAACATACCGCCAAGCTCATGTTCAATCTTGTGTGTGGCAAAATCAGATATACGTCCGGCACCAGTCAGACCATTATGAGAAAGGCTTCCAGCCCACATAAGAGTAGCCCGGGCTTCATAGTTTTCAGGCTCCTTTACAGCAATCTGGGCTGCATCACGTACAGAAACCATCAGTCCCTCTGCGATTCGGTCAGTAAGGCTGGTGTCTGTGTCAGTTGGGGTAAAATAGCGCTCCATAGTATGCATCATGATATCAGCAGCGCCGCTGGCAGTCTGATAAGCCGGAAGGCTGTAGGTCAGCTCCGGGTTCATAATAGCAAATTTGGGGCGTGCGCAGTCATGTCCATAAGAACGCTTCATCATGCCATCTTCAATTGTAAGAACCATAGAAGAAGACATTTCAGAGCCTGCGGCTGCGATTGTAAGAATAACGCCGATGGGCAGGTTTTTATCTGTTTTTACACGTCCATAAAGCAGGTCTTCCATTTCAAAATCATTGGCAATTCCGTAACCGATTCCCTTAGCTGTATCAATTACGCTGCCTCCGCCAATGGGAAGAAGGAAGTCAACACCTTCTGCACGTCCAATGCGGATCCCCTCTTTTACCAGGGAAAGACGTGGATTAGGTACAACGCCGTTCAAATCCACGTAGGAAAGCCCGGCATCACTTAAACTCTTATGAACTCTGTCCAAAAGCCCGGAAGTTTCAATATGTCCGCCCTTTTTTCCATAAATGATCATAACCTTATGTCCGCCAAACGCTGCAACCTGTTTCCCAACCTCACTCTCACGCCCAGCTCCAAACAGAATCTTAGTAGGAGTGAAAAAATCAAAATTTATCATAAGAAAATTCCTCCGTTAAAATATACAACAGTAGATTTTTTATTCTGAGCCCATTATATAGTAGGATTTGAAAAATATCCATTACTTTTGCGAATTCGGTCATCTATGTTAAAGTCAAAATTATGATATTTGTATATTCTTATAAATGACTTGACAATATTACTGCTATATTGATAAACTAAATGTATAAAAAATATACAACAAGGAGGCAAAAAATGTCAAAAGAAGACCTTGGAAAATTGATCGATAGTAAGAAATTTTCTAAAACGATGTATTGTTACGGAGATGACAAGCTTGGAAATTTTATTAAAGAAATATATTTTGATGGTATGAGAGAGGGATATAATTTAGCAAAATTTAGATTGGAGCTGCTTGATGGGATGCCATTTGATGCAGCTGATGAATATTGGGGTAATAATATGGAAAAAATTAGAAACATTTTGAATCTATGTAAACAGTATGATGAGATTGACAAACAAAAAAATGATTGACACCATATGTAACACCACATATAATGTGAATAGGAGATATAATAAATGTCAAAATGGGATAAACTGATAACACGTATATGCAATTTATCGAAAGACCTCCGATTTGACGAATTGCGGAAGGTATTGGAAAGTTATGGATATGAAATGAATGCACCGAGAAGTGGAAGCAGTCATTATACGTTTAGAAAACAAGGGTGCACGCCAATTACAATACCGAAGCATGAACCAATCAAGAAAGTGTATGTAGAGATAGTAAGACAGATTGTGGAAGGCGAGGTGAAAAATGATGAAGACGTTGAATGATTATATGGTAATGTCCTATCGTATGGAAATTGTGGAAGATAAAGACGAAGGCGGATTTGTAGTTTCTTATCCAGATTTACCTGGCTGCATTACTTGCGGAGAAACTTTAGAACGTGCAGTGGCAAATGCGGTGGATGCGAAAAAAGCCTGGCTTGAGGCTGCATTAGAAGATGGGATAGAAATTCATGAGCCAGACAGCTTGGAAGATTATTCGGGACAATTTAAGTTGAGAATACCTCGAAGCCTGCATAGATCATTGGCAGAACATTCTAAGAGAGAAGGAATCAGCATGAATCAATATTGTGTATATCTTCTTTCCAGAAATGATGCAGTATTCTCTAAGTAAAATTGTCGTAACGATTCAGAGATAGAGAACTCAAACAAATATATGTAACTGAAATAGAATAGTGAAAAAGGCATCCTCAAACGAATTTGTGTAAGGGTGCCTTTTGCTATTTTAGCTACACGATTCTCGTTTCAGCAGCCTCTTATAACTGCAATCCATCCCAATCGCTCCCAGCGGCGCGGTGATCAGAATGCCCAGAACTGCTACGGAGAGCACGATCTGTCCGCAGGAGAGGCCCATGGCCATTGGGACGGAGCCGATGGCGGCCTGGACGGTTGCTTTGGGCAGGTAGGCAACGGAGCAGAACAGCTTTTCTTTTGCGGTCAGGTTGGTTCCGGCTACGCAGAGGGTGACGCCAAGAGTTCGGAACAGCAGGGCGGCGAAGATCATAGCCAGGGCTGCAGGACCTGCTTTCAAGGTATAGCGGATATCTACGGATGCACCCACAAGTACAAAAAGCAGGACTTCAGCAGCCAGCCACAGCTTTCCGAATTTCTGGGAAAGACGGGCGGAGACGGAAGGGGTACACTTCAACTTTAAAACGCAAGCCATGCTTACCACAGCCAGAAGCCCGGAAATAGAAACCACCGGTTTCAGCCATGTCTCAATAGACATCAGTAGGAAAGATACGCCCATTACCACGATCACCTTCATACTGTTCCGCACCATATGGCTGTGTGCGTAAGCCGTCTCGAAAAATAGGGAAAGAAGATAACCAGTCACACTTCCAAGTACAATACCCAGGACAATGGAAACCGGAATGTTGATAAAATCCTTCACATGTGCACTGCCGCCCTGTGCCATAGTAGAAAATGTGGAAAACAGTACGATCACATAAATATCATCACAGGAAGCACCAGCCAGGATCATCTGGGGAATGCTTTTGACTGTGCCGTAATTTTCCTCCATCAACTGTACCATTCTTGGGACAACCACAGCCGGGGAAACGGCGCCCATTACGGCACCCATAACAGCAGCTTCCAGTCTGGTGATCCCCAGAAAGTAAGGAGCCAGCAAAAAGTATGCCAGAATTTCAAAGGTAGCCGGGATGCAGGACATCATGATCGCAGGCCGTCCCACTTTTTTCAGGTCAGCCAAATTCAGGGAAAGTCCGGCTTTTAATAAAATAATGATCAGAGCGATCTGCCGCAGCTCCGAGGAAATGGTAAGAATGGATGGTTCCAGCACATCCAGTACATAAGGTCCCAGGAGAATACCGGTGAGCAGCATTCCGATAATACGGGGCAGCTTCAGTGCCTGGCAGATTGCTGCCAGGGAAAGGCCTACAAGAAAAATAAAGGCTAAAGATGTTAACATTGTTATAAATTCCTCCTTTTTACGCAGAAAAGCTGATGCTTTCTGCGATAATTGTTATCACAGAAGTCATCAGCTTGATAAGCGGTTCGGGATGATCCCAGGGAGACATTCATTCCCCTTTGGTTCTGGTGGTATAATAGCACATTATAAAAGCGGTGGCAAGAAGAAATTGTAAATCAAATTACAACTTTTGTGCTGCACAGCAACGTGCTTCGCAATATATAGAATCTAAGTTTTGTATTATTAGGCGTCGGAGGGGGGAAGAGAATTAAAACAACGTCTCCTCATTCTCCTCAAAAAGTTTATCATTAATTTCAAACAATTTAAGTCCATGCAACAACCCATAATAGATAATGGCGTCTCTCTTTAATTTCGGATAAAGTTGCGCCATTCCACAAAGCTTCAGCAACTCTTGTGTTTCTTCAACTGTCGCTTCAAGCCCGTAACACAGGCACAGCAGACGGTTCCGTGAAGGATTTCGGCGACCTGCAAAAATCTGGTGCAGATAAATTTCACTCATACCGGCCTGTTTGGCAAGCGCTGCCTTTGAGATATGCTTTTTTTCGAACAGACGGTTTAATAATTCTGCCACACTTTTATTTTCAAACTGTTCCTGATTCTGAGAAAGGAACTGATTCAGATCCGGGGAGTCCATAAGCTCCTGCTGCAAACCATCTGTATTTTTCTTTTTCATATTCCGCGCCTTTACAATAATTTATCAATAAGTTAAAATATTTCTAACAATATACTCAAATAAAACTATACTATAAACAATTCTGAAAAACAATATGCAGTCAGCATAGTGGTTGCTGCTCCCCAGCAGCTGTGGGAGCACCATAGGTGAGGAACAGCTGACTTTCATAGCGCAACATGTTACGTACATGTACGTTTGGGGAATAATAGTTGGTGATAAGGAGAAATATGGACATTTATGACAGTCTTTTAAGCGCAGTTCATGACGAATATGACCAGATCCGGCTGATCAAAAAAAGCGAGCGCGGAGAAGTAATCCTAGTACGCCACCTGGCAAGCGAAAACCGCTATATTTTCAGACATTTTTCTGGCAGCAGTGAAGTATACCAGAAACTTCTCTCCATTTCCTGTCCTAATCTCCCTCAGATCATGGAGGTCGGGGAAAAAGAGGGAAAAACAGTTCTGTTGGAAGAATATGTGCAGGGTGACACCCTTGGTGAGATTTTGCAGGGCGGCCTTTTGACTGCAGCACAGGCAAAGCAGATCACCCGCCAGCTGTGCAGCGCATTGTGGGTGCTTCATTCCATGGGAGTGGTACATAGGGATGTGAAGCCAGATAACGTGATTATACGCGGAAAAGAAGCAGTTCTGATCGATTTTGATGCTGCCAGAATCTACAAAAATGAAAACCGGGAAGATACGCAGATTCTAGGGACAACAGGCTTTGCAGCGCCGGAACAGTATGGACTTTCCCAGTCAGACGGACGGGCTGATATTTATGCGCTTGGAGTTTTGCTGAACATTATGCTGACCGGAGAACATCCTTCCAGGAAGCTTGCCAGTGGCAGAATGGGCAGGATTGTCCAACGCTGCACCATGGTAAATCCGGAGAAAAGGTACAAGAATATCCTTCACTTGATGGAGGTTTTATAAAACATATGGCTTGGGGAAAAGGAGCCTGTAAACTTATAATACAAGGAGAAAAATATGAGTAAAAAATGTGTGAAATGCGGACAGCCTCTTCCGGACAATGCCTCTTTTTGTCCTCATTGTACAGCTGTCCAGACAGAAAAACAGGAAGTAAAAGCACCGAAGCGGTGGAAAAAAGCGGCTTTGAGCGTAGCAGCAGTTTTGGTGATTGTGGCAGCTGTCGGGGCAGCTTTTTCCCTGCATCACCGTCCGAAGTCCTATGAAGGCGGGGCACAGGTGGTCTATACGGATAAAGGAAAATCCTATAAAGTGCTGTTGAGTTTTTCCGAGAGTGATGGTGTAACAGGGCATGCCCAGGGCGAACGTACTGATACACTGGCGCAGGGAATGCAGAGTGCTCTTCCCTGTCAGTTATATGTTCTGGATCAGGAGACTGGAGAATTGGCGTGGGAAGAATTTTCGGAAAAAGTGGAATCCTGTAAGGTGGACACAAAACCTGGAGAAAATTCCCAGAAAGCAGAATATATAGAACCGATCCATAACGAAAGTTTTCCAAATGCGGCATACGTTTCGGATATTATCTATTCTTCAGATAGTGGCACCAACGATATCTTGTGGAACCTGACTATGAAAAACGGAGACACCATTTCTCTTAGTACACGGCTTACCATTGAAAAGCAGGCGGCAGTTACCTATTTTTCAGAGGATACGCCTATGGAAACTACGGAGGAACTGAATGCGCTGTTGGCTTCTATTGAAGAAGAGGTGCCATCGGAGACACCGGTATATCTCCACCTTCCGGCAGTAACTTATGATGGTGATGTTGTTTTTGGAAATCATGTGTGGGGGATTTATGGCAGCGCAGATGGGGATGATGCGACCACTTTTACAGGAACTGTCAGCATGCGCGGTTTGAATGGAAATTATGCGGAGTTTTCGGGAATACAGTTTAAGGGGAATTCTGGAATCGGGCTGAACGCATATTGCTTGGTTTTGCTTTCACAGTGTAGTTTTGATGGCTGGGATACAGCTGCAATTGCCAATAATGGAGCCTGGGTAAATGCAACGGACTGTACTTTTACCAATAATAATATTGCGCTGAAATTCAACAGCAATATGGCCTATGGTACATCACCCAGCTATTTGAACAATACCTTTACCGAAAATGGAACTGCAGTGTGCATTGACAACTTACCTGGAAACGAAGTCCTGGATTTCGCTGGAAGTATTTTCTCTGGAAATGACACAGACATTGATAATAAGACGGAGCACTCTGTTGATACGGCGAAAGCGACTTTTGAATAATTTTGGTCGCAAATCAGGCTGTGGGTAGCGTCTGATTTGAAAACTATGCTGCCAGATAATTGTTTTTATTTCTGCTTTATTTTATAATGAAATATCTATTTATTTAGAAAAAATAGTAAAAAGGAGAAGGACTTTATGAAAAAGAAACTTATGAAAAAAGGATTGCTTCTATGGGTTGCCTGCTTTATTTTTTCCATGTGTTTTATCCCATTTGAAGCGAAAGCTGCGACAGATTCTGCACCGAAGGTTGAGAAAAGAATTGTCCGTTACAGATCTACCTATGTAAATGATAAGCAGGTATATCTTGAAAATTTAGAAAACGGTAAAATAACTTCTGTAAAATCTTCTAACCGTAACGTGGCGAGAATTGAAAGTGTAGGAAGGGATTATTTTACTTTTGAAAATACCAAGTTAGGCTCATCAAAAGTAACAATAAAAGTTAAAAAGAATAAGAAAATATATACCTTAAAAACAACGATTGTTATAAAAGAAGCCAGACCTGTCCAGTATCTGAAGGTAGATGGGAAAAATGTTTTTTCTGTAAATAACAAAGGTTCAGTTTGGATCTATGACAAGAAAAGTAAACACAAGGTTTCCTGGAAATTGGCAAAAGGCTGGAAACTGGTATTTGCAGGGTATAGCTACGATGCAACCAGTTATGCTGAAAGCAGAGACCGCAAGATGAAAAATGGCGGATCTATTCGCCACAGAAGTACTGGTGAATGGGTTAGTCTTAGGGTAAAAGACAAAGAAGGCGTCGAGTATAAGCTTAATATACATTTTGCCGGAAAATCCTATTCATAAAAGCAAAGCGAAACGTGAAAAGGAATACATAAAATACAAATAAGTAAAGTCATATATTGAAAAAGAAGCTGGAGCATTCATTTAAAAGGTGAGTGTTCCAGCTTTTTTTGCAGAAAAACTTTTTCAAATACACTCTAAGATATGCTGCCAGGTAATTGTTTTTGTATGAAGGTAGAGTTATGATAAATCATCCGACTGTAAAAGCTTGGGGAGAACTTATGGTTAATTCCTACATTAAAAGTGCTAATTTCGACATTGAGTTGATAAAAAAATGACAAATCGTGTACACTTACAAGTAGGAGTGATTTAAAAAGAATCTAAAAAATGGAGGAGGAAACTTAATGAAAAGGAGCGAATTGGCTAAAAAGGGGTTGGCACTGGTACTGACAGCAGCGATGTGCGCACAGCCACTGATCGTTTCTGCAGAGGAATTTTCATTCCAGTCAGAAATGGAAGACGCGGTAGTGATGGAGGCAGAACCAGAACAGGTTGAAGAAAGTGGAGATGTAAAAGGATTCGAAGATGCCGACGGATTTCTGTTAGATGATTCACTGGATGACGTAGATGGAATGACAGGGGATGCCGAGGGTGAAGCAGAAGAAACCGAGGCTGACGGCGAGACAGATGAGTTTGTGGCAAGCCTGGATGAGCGTGCGGCTGGGCTGGATATTGATGAGTCTGCGGCGACGGTGATTGAAGGTAATGTGGAAAATGCGGAAGGTCTGACATGGAGACTGGATGTGAATGGAGTGTTCTATCTGGATGGAGAAGGAGAATTGCCAGATAATGTATTTTTGCAATTCAAGTCAGATGGTGCATGGGTACAGTTCGATGATTATACCATCACCTCTTTGGTAATTGGAAGTGGGGTAAGCGGATCATTATCTGGTTATTATTTTGGAGAAGATGTATATTCAAATGTACAAAATATCATAATAAAAGATAGAACAAATGGAACTCAATTAAAAGATATATTTTTCGGATACAATTATACTAATTTGCAAAAAATAGTTATAGGATCCGGCGTATTAGCTATTGGTTATCAAGCATTTTATGATTGTGCATCATTGAAAGAGGTAATTATTTCAGATGGTGTTGAAAAAATTAATCAGTATGCATTTAAAGGATGTACATCATTGGAAGAAGTGATAATACCAGATAGTGTTAAGACATATGAAATGGATAATTGGAATAGAGGATATACATTTTATGGTTGTACTTCTTTGAAAAAGGTTGTATTAAGCAAGAATGCAAAAGTAATTCCTGATGGCATGTTTAAGGATTGTACAAGTTTAGTAGATGTTGCTATACCGGAAGGGGTTACATCAATTGTGGGCGGAGCTTTTTATAATATAAGTTCCGAAGCTAATTTACTTATTCCAAACAGTGTTACGTCTATAGGTTATTGGTATGACATGCCAGAGTGTAAGGTAACAATGCCATGTCGTTTTGCATTTAAGGGCGGGTTATATAAACGTGAAGGCTATTCTTTCTATCATATGAATGGCGAGAATGATCAGGATGATGACAACTGTACTGTGTGCCGTCGAACTGGAAGTTGCGGAACGGATTCCACATATATTATGACGCTTAGTGGAAAAGTTACGGTAAGCGGAACTGGAACTGTATCGGAATTTGATAGTGATAATGATGACGTTACATCAATTATTATTGAAGACGGAATTTATTATGTAAACAGTTTTGGCTATTGTAAAAATCTGGAGAGTGTTAAAATTGGAGATTCCGTAAAGACTGTTAATGCATTTTGGAACTGTGACAATTTGAAAACAATTACGATTGGAAAGGGTTTGGAAAATGATTTTACTTTCCAGAATTGTCCGAAACTGGAAAGCGTGATCATTTCCAACGAAAATCCAAATTACACAAGCAAAGATGGCGTAATATACAGCAAAGATGGAACAAGATTGGTTTATTATCCTGCAAACTTACAGGGAACTGAATATGTGGTTCTTACTGGAGTAACCCAAATTTCCCGAAATGCATTCTATTACAACCAGAATCTGAAAAAGATTGTTGTTCCAGAAATTGTACAAGCCATAAGCAGTTATGATGATAGTGAGGTTCTGTTCAGGTATTGTAAAAATTTGGAAACCATCGTTTTAAATAATACAGTAAATAATGTGCCATATGATTTTTGCTATAATTCAGAATCACTTAGTGAAATTGTAATTCCAGAAGGCGCAGAAAATATTTCAGGTGAAGCGTTTAGATACTGCAAAAATTTGAAAACAATTACATTGCCAGCATCTATAAAAAGAATTAGTGATGCGGCATTCGATGGCTGTTCCAGCCTGGCCACTGTTCATTATTTAGGAACAGCTGATCAGTGGAAAGCAATTGAAATATCTCAAAAGAACGAATTTCTAACTGATGCAAATATCCATTATTGCACTTTGATTAAAGATAACGCAGGCACTTGCGATAATGCTGGAACTCGCGATTATAGCTGTGCAACCTGTGGAACAACCTTCACTGTAAACGTTCCAAAAACAGAGCACAATTACTCTGATTGGGAAGTTACAAGAAAAGCTACCTGTACTTTGGAAGGTGAGGAGACTTCCATTTGTAGTAAATGTGGAGATACAAAACACCGTTCTATTGAAAAAGAGTATCATGATTATGATTGGGTCAGCGGTGTAGATGCAACATGCGAAAAAGAAGGAAGAACTGGATATTACAAGTGTCGCAATTGTGGAGTTGTAGAAGAACAGGCAGAAGTTATCCCTGCAAAAGGTCATAGCTACTACGTTGCAAACCGGACTGAGCCTTCCTGCACTGAGAAAGGCAAAGAAGTTGACCGCTGCTCTAATTGTGGGAAAGAAGTTACCAAAGAGCTGCTGGCAAGAGGACATCAGTATAATACAGCTACACATTATCCAGCAACTGTATTAGCACCGGAAACCGTCGTTAAATATTGTGTGGCATGCGGTCATAAAGAGAAAACCGAAACCGGTTCCAAACTCCCGGCAACCATTTCCGTAAACACCACCAGCATCACCTTGAAAGTAAAACAGGCAACCACAAAAGTTCAGGTTTACAACCTCACCCCTGGTGATGCAATCAAATCCTGGACTTCCAGCAACACCAAGATCGTAAAAGTAACAGATTCCGGAAAGATCATTGCACAGAAAAAGACCGGAACAGCCAACGTTACTGTTACACTGCTGAGTGGAAAGACCGCTACTATCAAAGTAAAAGTCCAGAAAGGTGCTGTAAAAACTACAAAGATCAGCGGCTTAAAGAACACTACATTAAAAGCAAAGAAGAAACTTACTCTGGCACCGGTTATCTACCCAATCACCTCTGTTCAGAAAGTTACCTATAAATCATCCAACAAGAAGGTAGCAACTGTCAGCAGCAAGGGTGTGGTAACTGCAAAGAAGAAAGGAAAAACAGTTATCACAGTAAAATCCGGAAGCAAGAAAGTTTCTATCAAGATTACTGTAAAATAAAGATCCGAAGCGCAGAGGCTGGCAGGTTCAGCCTCTGCTGTCACAAAAAGTCCTTGGTGAAATGCTAAGGACTTTTTGCGACAGATAATAGAATGACTATGGAGGTAAAATGTGAAAAGAAAAATTCAGTTGCTCGTACTGGCAGCAGCCATGAGCTTAAACTTTTCTGTGCCAGTCCTGGCAGAGGATATAGAGGGAATACAAAGTGAAGAAACATTCGAAGCTGGTTTTGAAAGTCGGTTCGTAATTATAGAAAATGAACCTTCTGAAAACGGATCTTCTGAGAATGAAACCTTCGGAAATGAGCCTTCCGATGAGGACGGCATGGACGATGGTCAGGAGGATGAATCAATTGATGGGGAAGTAACAGAGAAACTGCCTAATGAAGGCTTTTTTTCCGGACCTGAGACAGAAGAAAGTTTCGATGAGGCATCTGAAGACGAATCTGAGATGGAAGGTGAAACGTCAGATATAGTCATGTTTGCAGCTGCTGCAAGCGGAAGTTGTGGAACGGATGTGAAATGGGCGTATTCTAATGGTACCTTGAAAATTACGGGTACAGGAGCTATGACTGATTATTCCAGGTGGAGTGCTGCACCGTGGTATTCCTATCGAGAGCAAATCACAAAAATTGTGATTAGTGAGGGAATTACATATATCGGGAATAGGGCATTTATTTCGAAGAGTTGTGAAAAAATATATTTTCCAAGTACGTTAACAGGAATTGGCTCTAATTCTCTTGTACTTGAAAAAATTACTGCAATTGAAATTCCACAGAGCTTAACGGATATTACAAACCTAAGCTGGAGTCTCATGCCGTGGCTGGAATGCATTAGCGTAGCAGATGGAAATACAGTTTTTAGCGCAGTTGACGGTGTACTGTTTGCGGGGAAAACGCTGGTGCAATATCCTTGCGCCAAAAGCGATTCTTCTTATGAGGTTCCAGATGGTATAACTGCACTGGAAAATAGAGCTTTCAGTGATGCTGCCAATTTGCAACAAATTAGTTTGCCAGATAGTTTGACTAAGATTGGGGATTATGCATTTGCTGATACGGTCAGTTTAGCGGAAATTACAATTCCCTCGAATGTAAATACATTGGGAGATTATGTATTTTTTCATGCTAGTGCACTGTCAAAGGTTACGTTCCTGGGTTCGTCCCAGATGTATGCGACAGGAAATTCTTTTTCTAACTGTTCTGTAAAGACAATATGCGGATACGATGACGCTTCTATATATTATAAAAGCAGTAGAAAAACTTTGACGCTGGCGAATTTGGCAAGTAATATAAATGCATCTTATGCAAGTCTTGGATATGCCAGAGGAGAAGATAAGTTTTGCAGTTGGGAATTAAATAAAGATGGGGAACTTCGTTTTACCCCGAAGCAAATGTGCGCTGTATCAAATCGATATCTCCTTGACACATATGGACGTATAAAAAAGGTGGTAATTGAAGACGGTTTTACTTCTATTGCCCAAAATGCTTTTTCAAATTTAAGAAGTCTGGAAGAAGTTGTTATTCCAGATTCTGTGACGTTTATTGATTATACTGCCTTTTCGAATTGCCAGAGTCTGAAGAAAATCAATTTACCAGATTCCATAACAGAAATCAGGGGTGGAGCATTTTGCAAGTGTTCATCATTGGAAACTATTACAATTCCAAATTCTGTTTTAATCATGGGAGAGTCTGTGTTTGAAGAATGCAGAAACCTCACTTCTGTGACGTTATCTGAAAATCTGACAGAGATTCCGTACCGGACTTTTGCATATTGTACTAAGCTGAGCACAGTTATAATTCCGGGAAAGGTTGAAACGATAGGAGTTAGTGCTTTTTTTGGTGCAGGCCTGACAGATATTGAAATTCCTGAAACTGTGAGAGAAATTAAGGGAAATGCGTTTTGGGGGAATTCTTCACTAACGAAAATTTGGGTTCCAAATGGTGTTGTAAAAATCGGGGAATATGCATTTAGCGACTGTGCGAGTTTGTGGACGATTTCTTTGCCTTCCACTGTTACAGAAATAGGTGGGTCTGTATTTTATGGATGTAAAGATTTAAGAAGTATCAGTCTGGATCAGTATAATCAGAATTTTACATCTTATAAAGGTGCTTTGTTTAATAAAGATAAGACCGTTTTGCTTGTGTATCCAGCAGGAGGTACTGGAAGTTATACAGTCCCGGATGGCTGCAAAGTGATAGGTGAAAGCGCTTTTGCTTATTCGAAATTAACAGAAATTGTTATTCCGGAAGGTGTGACAGAAATTTCGGACAGTGCATTTTACCGGTGTTCAGAATTAGCCAAAATATCACTTCCTACATCTCTGAAAAGTATAGGCAAGAATGCATTTGGCTATTCTGGTTTGAAATATATAAATATTCTGGAAGGTGTAACCAGCATTGGTGAATCTGCATTTTATGAGTCTGAGATTTACGTAATAGAGCTGCCACGTACATTGAATTTTATCGGTGACAGAGCGTTTATTAGCCGCAATCTGAAAGATGTTGTATATAGCGGAACGGAAGCTGAATGGGGAAATATATCTGTCGATTACAGTGTTAATCCATATTTAAAAAATGCGACAAAACATTATGCCGTTGTTGCCAGCGGAAAATGCGGTGATAGTGCGTACTGGTACCTGGATCAGAACTATGTGTTGACGATTGCAGGAAGTGGCTGTATGTATGATTATGAGCCTGATAATCAGCCCTGGTTGAATTTACGGGATCAGATGAAAGGCGTTATTGTCGGCGGATCCGTGACAAAAATTGGAAGAAGTGCATTCTATTTCTTCCCGGATATGGAAACCATCACCATAGGAAAATCTGTTACAGAGATAGGAAATGCAGCGTTTAGTAAGTCAAAGATAACGTCAATCACCATACCGTCAACGGTTAAAAAAGTGGACATATATTGCTTTTATGAATGTGAAAAGCTGCGTGAAGTGACGATAAAAAATTCGGCAATTGAACTTGAAGATACTACTTTTGGATATTGCACTGGTATGACTGATATTTTCTTTTCAGGAACCTCAGGCCAGTGGACAGATATTGTAAATAAAGCATCAGCAAGGACGTGGCCAAATCCTGTTGTTCATTATGGCGGCAGATGTTCGTCTGGTTATGCAAAGAAAACTATTAATAAAAAATTAGCTACTTGCTCTGCTGATGGCTATACCGGCGATCTGGTGTGCAGCACATGCAGCGCTGTTATAAAGAGCGGAACTGTGGTTGAGAAATTAGAGCATACTGCAGGGGAGGCAGTTAAAGAAAATGAAGTTGCAGGAACCTGTATCGCTCATGGAAGTTATGACGAAGTAGTTCGTTGTACTGTTTGTAATGAAGTGCTTGGGCGTAAGACCGTTACCACAGATTTGGGAAATCACAATCCGATTGTGGATGAGGCGGTAGTTGCAAGCTGTACGGAGAAGGGAAAGACGAAGGGAAGCCATTGCTCTATCTGTAATAAAGTGCTGGTAGAGCAGAAGGAAATCCCGGCAACAGGACATCAGGAAGTGAAGGATGAAGCTGTAGAAGCCACCTGCACGACTGTAGGAAAGACCGAGGGAAGTCATTGCTCTGTCTGCAATGAAGTGCTGGTGGCACAGAAAGATGTGCCAGCAACAGGCCATAGTGAAGTGAAAGATGAAGCTGTAGAAGCCACCTGTACAACAGCGGGAAAGACGGAAGGAAGCCATTGTTCTGTTTGTAATGAAGTGCTGGTAAAACAGAAGGAAATCCCGGCAACAGGCCACAGTGAAGTGAAAGATGAAGCTGTAGAAGCAACGTGCACGACTGTAGGAAAGATCGAGGGAAGTCATTGCTCTGTCTGCAATGAAGTGCTGGTGGCACAGAAAGATGTGCCAGCAACAGGCCATAGTGAAGTGAAAGATGAAGCTGTAGAAGCCACCTGTACAACAGCGGGAAAGACGGAA
>ENA-OQNN01000495-OQNN01000495.1-human-gut-metagenome-genome-assembly--contig:-NODE-495-length-39880-cov-35.320907_pt1 | contig 39880 bp, 43 predicted proteins | sample MGYA00242624_ERZ504870 | MGnify/ENA primary metagenome ERZ504870 (study PRJEB26092, sample SAMD00036379) | human gut metagenome | host: Homo sapiens | study: EMG produced TPA metagenomics assembly of... | reverse complement strand
AGTTGATATTGCACTTATTTTAGGAAATTTAATAACTGTTATATTTGATTATCAAATTCTTCGCAAACCCTTGAAAATACTAAGTTTGTAGCAAGTGAGCTTTCCCTTACTCTTTCCTTTGTGTTATATTCTCCCATTAGCTTTCATGAATCTTAATATGGGAAAAAATAAGGGAAAGAAAATTTCATAACACAGTATAACAATAACGACATGGTGAACTGATTGAAATGTTTTCGATATTTAACTCTATAACTGATTATTAAAAGAAAATAGAGATAAGATACGATGAGAACAATTTATGCATAATACAACATAAAACACGATAGTATTGATGTTTACACAAGTGTTGGATATATGCTTCGCATTGATTGCTGGGGAGCTGAAAAAGATTTAAAAACCACATATGGATCAGAATGTGCGCTTACTTCATTGGCTGTGGATGAGCCTTTAGAATATGCAAGATTATATCTCGATGGCAATTTACAGATGTGGATAGATTCAGAAGATTCACTTGAATTATAGAACAAGAATAACGGGTAGAAAACTTCTGATGCCCATTTTACAAGGGGTTCGAGTTTTTTATGTCTGCTGGCGCTATTTCTCTGCTGGAGTACTATTTTCGGGATAATGGCGAAAGGCTTTAGCGGTATAGTTAGAAGCACCGTTTCCATATTTTGTATTGGTTATGGTTTTTATATAATCGCTGGAATAATAGTCAATTGTAGAGCAAATGAAATAGACACAGGGGATTAAGGAAGAGTTGAAGGCAGATAAACAGATGGAATGGGTAGCAAATAAATACTATACAAGAGTGTGAAAAGGGAATTTTGAATAAGGAGATGATTTGGCAATAAGGTGCAGTAATCTGGTGGAAAGCAAGTCTGAAAATGGCTTGCTTTTTGCTTTACAATGTGGTTAGTTGATGTATATAATTATGATAAAGAGATAAAATTGATTTTTATATTTTGGTTCGATATTGTGATGCAGTTTTTCTATATTAAAAAATATACGAGGTTATAATGAAGAATAAAAGTTATGATTATATCTTTGGAAATGGAAAATTTAATACTTGGTTCAACATTATAGTTAGTATTATTAGTTGTTCAGCAATATCGTTTTGTTTAACCGAACTTTTGTTTTCCTTTGATTTTAAAGTGAGTTTTCAAAAAGCACTGATTTTTACCATACTTTTTGTGATTTTTTTATTATTGTTTTATTACTTTATAAAACAACGTACTTATAAACTATTCGATCAAAAAATAACATATGGATTTAGGGAACGAAAAATTTTGTATGCGGATATCCATTCATTAGTTTTTACACTATCCTCCAGACCTAAAGGAATATATGATATTGGACTGGGAGAACCATACCTATACATAAAAGAAAATGGGAAGAAAAAATATATATGCAATATTACAATTTATTTGGCATATCCAAGTGTTATACAAAAAAGATATGATATCAATATAAGCAATGGGCAGATAGGAATGTCTCCTGCCTACAGTTTTAACTGTTATGATATAAAAAGTATTTTCAATTTAATACATCATTCAAAAGCAAATATTTATGTGACGAAGAGTTTTCTTCTCTTTAATAATTGGACAATAAACAGATTTTGCAAAGAATACAATATCTCTATGGAAATGGTTCAGCTTATAAATGATGGAAACTAATGTAAAAAATTTGTATTGTATTGAACTTTAGAAAACCTTTTTATGAGAAAGGAAAGCATATGCAAGAATATTATAAAATATATTTTCCTTATTCCAAAGAATATTTATTGGAACAGATTAAGAAGACTACAAAACCATTATGTATTTCAAACCAGGCTTATAGAGATATGGCACTTGCAGCCTACAAAGAAGAGGATAATACCTTATGTATCGGATATGCAGCAGGAAGTATGACAGGCGGTGGCTGGGAAATGCTCCAGACACATATAAAAAGCTATGGGGGAGATGTAATGCTGGAAGGTACGTTTGTGCTTTTGCCATACATAAAAAAAGCTGCACTATTTTTTCTGCTCATAGTGATTTTATTTGCATTGTTTTTTTCTCAGGGAGATTTATTGATTTTAACAGAATGTCTGATTTTATTTATGTTTCCATTATATCTGCTGTATAGGAATATTTCTAAGATAGGAAAATGTGAAGAAGGGCGACGGCTTGTTTTATTATATCTGGAAAAGGTGCTTCATGCAAATGTGGAAATATCCGTAGAGGAAGAATAAAGAAATGATAGGGGAAAACGAGAATGAAAAAGATTAATGAACAAACAAAAAGTTTTTTACTATACGGTATAGAAGATGTGATTAAGCCGAAAGAAATCTACAAATTAGATGGAGCAATCTTGTTTCTAGTATTTTTATTTTTCTTTTTATCTGAATCAGCTCCATCACCGTTTTTTTCAAAAGTATTTTTAGTTATTGTTTATCTTGGATTCGTGATTCTTAGTTTTTCAAGAACAGAAGTGACAGGGAAAAAGGTTTTTTGGATCATTGGAATACAAAGTCTGACGTTTTCTATTTTGTTCTGTTGGGCAGCAACTATCCTCATGCTGACAACTATGAAAGAAGAATATTATAAGAGGTATCTAACCATACTCGTTATCATTTACATACTGGTAATCGCTGCATACATTTTTCTTATAATAACTTTGATAAAAAAAGATATCTACAATCCATCTTCTTCCAAAAAGCTGGCTGGAGGATGGTGTATTACTAGTTTTGTATTGCTTGGAATGGGTGTCGCAAAAGTACTTAGTAGCAGCGTTGAATATACAGCCATGATTAGAATTGCAAGCCTTTGTTCCTATTTTTGTTCTTTGGGTTCTATCTTAGGAGTTTTTCACCTGGTAAAGTATTTTGCTGTCAAAAAATGGGAGGTTGAAAAATGAATATTTTTATGAAAAGAATATAGATGAAAATAATTATAGCATCCAGGAAGAAGGATGGCTGGGAATTTTATTTTTGGTTGGAACTATATTTTTCTCAGGATTACTTTTGTATGGTTTTATAGACGGACAGGCGGATTTTTCAGTTATAGTGGCGTATGGAATATTGATTGCTTTTTCTGGAATCTGTACCCTGCATTTGTTCCTGTGGAGAGTCAAGGTAAATCATGATGTAATTGAATACCGGTCGTTTTTTGGAAAAAAATATTATAAATTTTCAGATATAACAAGAAGTGTACATAAAGAAAATGGTACATTGGAAATATATGCAGGGGACAAAATAATATTCAAATTTGATGAAAACATAAGCGCATCATTGTTTGCAAATAGTCTGTCTAAGCATAAAATTTCACAAGAAACATGGTTGAGTTGTAGAGATAAAAAGTGCATCATAAGACCAAAAGAAAGCCACTATGTTCTGCCAGGCATTTTCTTTTTATATTTGGTTTACAATAGTGTGATACTTGTATTCAATGCAAAAGAAACAGCTTTTGTTTTCCTTTTATTCTCTCTTGTACCGGGAGGTATATTTTTCTATTTTTTAATGGACAAAACAATTGTCAAGGATGGATGGCTATATAGAAATGGATTTTTAAGGAAGAACTGTAAAATAAGATTAACGGATATTACCCAGATGAAAAGAAAAAAGAATTTATTTGGAGAAGCTCTTATTTTATATAAAAATCAGAAAAAAATCGCTAAAATTTCTGCCCGAAATAGAAATGTGGACTGGCTGCAAGTAAAGATTGCAGAAATAAAAAAGGATAAGAAGAAATTAGAACGTAAAAAATGAAAAATGTGAATCATATAGGGAGATTGAGTTTATGGATAATGTCATTAGATTAAGTAAATTTGTAAAAAATTTAGGAATAGTAACAACAGTTCTTTTTTTAATAATCGTACTGGTAACATTTGTTACAGGAAATATGGGGGTTGCAATATGTTTTATGCCTTTTGTATTTTTAGGTATTGCTTTAATTTTGGCATACAAGAAACAAATAATTGTAGTAAATGAAGATGAAATTGTATTTAGCTATCTGGTTAAGAAAACTCAGCATATAAAATATAATGATATTCGTTGTATTTTAATGATTCCATTAAATGGTAGAACAGATGTCATATTAATTGATAAGATGTACAATAGACTTGTTACTCTGGAGCAAGTGTATGTAAATTATGATATTTTATATGATACACTTATAAAACATGAAATAGATCTTGTGGATTTTGGTGAGTTAGTTGAACAGAACAAAGATGTATCAAAGTATGTACCTGCTTTAAACTGGATAGAAAAGAATTTCTATAAATCTATATGTAATGAGAATACAACTATCAAAAATATGTCAAAAACAATAGAAAAAGAAAAGCGTAAAAAAACAAAGCAATTTTTAAAAGCTTTAGGTTGGATTCTAATAATTGCTGATGCGGTAGCATTTTTTATTGGTGGCAAAACAATGTTAGTTATATTTATAATGGTTTTGATGATTACATATGCAGTGTATATAAAATATTATCCATATATATTTATAGAAGTCACCACAAAAAAAGGACAAGAACTGGCGTATCAATTACCATTTATGGGTGCAGCAATAGCAATGCTTTTATCCCTGAATACGAGTAAACTCTTTAATTATGAATTTGGAAACTATATGAAGATTACGGCAATTATTACTGCTTTACTTGCACTGCCATTTATTATTAAATCTTTAAAAACAGATGTACCACAGAAATTTGGACGTAAACTTTCAGTTGTATTTGCTGCTTTTATAATCGCATTTACAATTAGCTTCCCAATAAATTTTTTATTTACATTTGATGGGGCAACTCATGAAATTGCAATTGTAACAGACAAAAAGATTAGCAGTGGTAAAACTAGAGATAGAGAGTTATATGTAAGTTGTAATGGTAAAAGAGAAATATATACTGTTTCAAACAATGAATATGAAAATACATCAATAGGCGATAGTAAAAGAATTTGTAGAAGAAAAAGTGCATTAGGATTGGAATATAGTACGATACATGATTAATATTTATTTAAAGATAAGGAAGGAATATATAAGATGAAAATATTGTTAGCAGTAGTTGGAGGATTATTATTACTGATATTCCCTTTTATAGTTATGAAAAAAGCAAAAGTAACAAAAGAAGAAAATACTGATGAAGCAAGGAAAAAATTTAATGTGTTTCTCATTTGTATGATACCTGTTCCTCTAATAGGCTTCATATTTTTTTTAATAGGGCTTAGAAGTTTTTTATAAAATTAAATAAAGGAGAAAAATGTTAAAAAACAATGATATATCAATACCAGAAGCCTGCTATGCAGATTTATGTAAGGTGGGTTTTTTTGAAAGAAAACAGGTTAAATTAACAATTATATGGAATGAAAAAATAAGCAGAAATAAACAAATACTTACACTTAAGAAGTTATATCCTGAATTAAATAAAGTGTCTACAGTTGAAATCTATAAAATTACAAAAAAACGAAGAAATGGCAATTTGCAGAGATGGGATGGGGATTTGCTGTTGACTTTTCGCATAAAGCAGAAAAAGCGGGGATAAAAATATTGTTAGAAGAATAACTAAAAATCTTGCTAATGTATAAGTTAAGTAAAAAATAGAATGAAAAATAATCATATAGCAGAGGAGATTGGGTAATATGAAGGAACAAAAGAAATCTTCTTGGGGAGCGGTTCTGGTGTCATTTTTAAAGGAATTTCTATTAAACTCATTCGAAGCCCCAGGTCATCTTTATTATGATGAAAATTTAACTAATGAAGGAAAAAGAAAGAAAAATTATATTTGGAGGGTGCTTCTACTGGTGACTGCGGTAGGAGTAGCTTTGCTTCCTGTTATAGCTTGGAACATGTTTGTTCCAGATGTGCTATGGGCAAAAATAGTTACCGTTGTAGTGTGTGAAGGCTATGTTGTTTTTATAGTAAGTATGGAGATTATCCAAATAAAGGATGAGCTAAAGGAAGATATGTTAAAAATAGGGGGATATAAAATTACTCCCAAAGGAAGTATTTCCCTATTTAAAGAAATTGATTTTAAGATTGCTCAAACAGAGTATTCTTATACAATATTGATTTCTAAGAAACCTTTAAAATGGCTTTATAAGAAGTTTTATGTTACAATCTATGGAAGACATGGAAAAGTAAAAAAGATTGAATTGGTTCGAGCAGACAAAAAGTATTCTACGAAATATGAGACAATGAATGGTACAGTCTTAGAAAAGTTGCAAGAAGAAAATAATAGGTTTTTAAGGAAATGCTTAGGTACTCCCAGTAAAAAGAGTATGACAGGCGTCGAATATTATTATGAGTGGGGACAAATACAATCCTTCTATGATGATCGTTCTTGTCAAACAGGAATTGTAATTATGTTTTAAAATAAGGAATATTGTATCTCTTGCTTCCGTATGCAGAAAGATTACATCGGTACAGAGAAATGTGGTAGTGATACACCAAAGAACACAGGCGAAACCTTATATCTCGGTTCCACAAGTAGCGAATCTTTCAAAAGAGAGAGATGGGTAAAACTTCGCTGTTTATATAATAGTAGGGGACGATGTTTTATCCCCTGCTATTATACGTTTTTTAGCATGTTTTCACCAATATTGCTTGGTGAGTGTGTAAATAATTCTGTGTAAACTAAATACGTGATATGTATCCTCTTGGATTGATGTTAAAATAAATATTAATTCAGGAGGATATTTTTATGGCAAGAAGAAGAAAAATGACACCAGAAAGAAGAGAGTTTATTAACGGCTTATTGGAACACTATCAACCAACCGATGCTCAAGATGTTCAAGAAATGTTGAAGGATCTTTTGGGAGATACCCTGCAAGGAATGCTAGAAGCAGAAATGGATCAGAAACTTGGCTATTCGAAGTATGATTATCAAAATAAGGAGACAGATGATAGCCGGAACGGTTACAGCCATAAAACGGTTACATCTTCGATGGGCGATATTGATCTTGATATTCCCCGTGATCGCAGAGGTGAATTTGAACCACAGATTGTAAAAAAACATCAAACAGATATTTCTAACATTGAAGATCAAGTTCTGTCCATGTATGCAAAGGGAATGACTACCAGAGACATATCAACACACCTTTCTAATGTCTATGGGGTGGATGCATCTGCAGAGATGATTTCTCACATGACAGATCGCATTCTTCCAATTGCCAAAGAATGGCAGAATCGCCCTTTGGAGAAGAAATATGCCATCGTTTTCATGGATGCCATTCATTTTCATGTACGAGAAGATAATAGAACGGTAAAGAAAGCTGTATATGTAGCTATAGGTATCAGACTTTCTGGTCAAAAAGAAGTTTTAGGTATGTGGATTGGCGGTAATGAAAGTGCAAAATACTGGCTTGGTGTACTGAATGAAATCAAAAATAGAGGTGTGGAAGACATCATGATTGTATCTGTTGATGGACTGACTGGTTTTGTGGATGCAATTCATGCAGTTTTCCCATTAGCGGAAATCCAAAGATGTATTGTACATCAGATTCGTTATTCCACTAAGTTTATTTCCTACAAAGATATCAGAGCCTTCATGAAAGACCTGAAACTGGTTTATAAGGCAGATACAGAGCAGCTTGCATTAGAAGCGTTAGATATGCTGGAAGAAAATTGGGGTGGAAAATATCCATCTTCAATAGCGTCCTGGCGTAATAATTGGCCGCAACTTTCTACATATTTCAAATACCCTGGAGAGATTAGAAAACTAATTTATACCACGAATTCCATAGAGAATTTCAATCGTCAATTAAGAAAAGTGACGAAATCAAAAACCATATTTCCGACAGATGATTCGCTTTTTAAGATTCTGTATCTTGCCATGACCGACATCACAAAGAAATGGACTGGAAAAACATGGGATTGGGGACAGACCTTGGATCAGCTCTGCATATATTTTGGAGACAGAATCCAACCAGAAGATCTCGAATAGAATAAAAAGCAACTATGAGTAAGGGTCAAAAACGCCCGTTTTCAGCGGGCGTTCTTGACATGTCTGCTTATTCATGCTAAATAGTAAATAAGGCTTAAACAGCAATCATGCCATTCAAGCCTAATTCATTTTTTAAATTTAATGTAAAACTGTAATGGGATTATCGATCCATTCAATAATTGACATGTTGAACTAAAAATTATTCTTATAGCTCTGTCATCAATAATGTACAAAACTACAGAATATATCATCACTTCCATCGAAACTACAATTATCAACGCTAATAGGATACTGAACAAAAACAAGAGAACCGAACCACCACTAATAAACTTAAATTGCATAAAGTTCGGCAACAAGCAAGCCAGTGTAATTATGGGGATTGCTCTAAAAATACTTTTAGCTATTCTTGACATAAAAATATGGGAAAACCAATAATTATATGGGTCTATCGGTTTTGTTAACAAATATACAATATCTCCTGTTTTTATACTCGACAATAAATCATTATCCCAGTTCCATAAAGAAAATAAATACATAAGTGCTTGTTGCATCCACATGTAATTTATTAAAGATTGAAAATTCATAGGAAATTCATTAGCATTTAACTTATAAATCCCATAATATCCCGCAATATTTAATATTGCCCAAGTAAACTGAGTTAATGAACCAACTACTAGAGCACTTTTGTATATCGCCTCTTTTTTTATACTTAATTTGAATAAAGTGAAATTTCGTTTTGCACAAATTCTTAATGATCCCATAATCCAAACTCCTTATAACATTTCACTATCATATCATCAAGGCTTGTAGATCCAGTGAACATCTTCTTAAACTGGTGCTTAGTTGTATCAAAAAGTATCTTTCCATTTCCAATTAATATAATTCTATCAGCCAATGCTTCTATATCTGACATATCATGGGTTGTCAAGACTATGGTTGTCTTATACTTATGATTAATATCCTTGATAAACTTTCTAATAGATAATTTCGAAGGAGAATCTAGACCAATTGTCGGTTCATCTAAAAATAAAACTTTAGGATTATGCAATAAAGATGCAACAATGTCGCATTTCATTCTTTGACCAAGAGAGAGTTGCCTCGGGGGAACATCTAAAATACTTTCTATATCAAGCAAAGCCGATAATTCACCCATTCTCTGTTTATAATCATAATCTGAAATACCATATATATCTTTTATCAATTCATATGAATTGACTACTGGCAAATCCCACCAGAGTTGAGTTTTTTGTCCAAAAACCACTCCAATCTCTTTCGCAACTTCTTTTCTACTCTTCCAAGGAATTTTACCATCTATATAACACTTACCCGTATCGGGCTTCAATACTCCAGTCATCACTTTTATAGTAGTGCTTTTTCCAGCACCATTGGGACCTATATATCCAATTATTTCTCCTTTATTAATTTCTAAATCAATACAATTTAATGCCACAATGTTTTCAAAATGCCAGCCTTTTTTTCTTCTATAAATTTTTGTTACTCTACTTAAAGATATCATAATTATCACTCCTTTTCTGGTATTTATAAAGCCCTCATTCAATCGAGTGGTTTATATAGTTGTTTTTTTTCTTTATTTAGTATTGAGCTGATTATCCCTTGTTTTAGAACTGAAATCGTGAATGTACACTTTGAACATTTCCTTGAAACTTCGACTTTACCAAAAAGAATCTTGCCACTTTCTCATATTCATAACTATAGTCAGTTGGATACGCCTTTGTACTTGCATTATCAGAATCAACCGAATATTTTATAAGTGGTGTTTCATTCATCCATATATACAAATATATATAATATTATAGAAAAGTGGTGCTCCTCTTTATAAAAAACAAAGAATAAAACACTTTAACACAAACTCATTACAAATCGTAGCTCTTCCAACATCTATTGTACTGACATCAAAAATATTCAAAAACCATTGTATGAATTAATGTAAGATTACTTATTTTCATCTAACTTTTTAATTTAATATTTCTTATTTTTTTATTCTGCTATCTACTTATCAAAGCGTAAAGTCACCTTCTTATACCACTAAAGAAACTTATCTTTCAGCATAATAATTTCCGTAGTTTTATATTATTTTTGAAAACATTTTATTCAATATTCACTTCTTATAACAAGGAACAATCTCTCTACTATTACCAAAGATAATTGGACAGCATAATGTACAACCACACCAAATTACTTTTAATCGTTTTAAAAGCATTAGATAGACATAATTATATTATAATTATACCTTATTTATCATCGATATGACATAATTATTAACTAAAATAATTCACTAAAGTTTCTATTGAGTCTACTTGTAGTAATATTCTTAATGAATATCCGTATTTATTTGAAGACATTGAAAAATTCTTCAGAGAACGTTATTCAATTAATAGAGTCAATGTCACTTCAGCTATGATTGTTGATAGTGTTGACAAAAGTTTGGAATTGACGCGAGGAGAAAGAAGTAGAATGAAAACTGTCAAATATAGTTGATCGTTTTTTAATAACAACCGCCATTTTACTTTTAACGATATGATCATTAGATTATTAAATACGTATTTTTCTGATTATTATTGTTCAACATTTTGTGATGCGGGGATAACACAATTTACAATTTCTATGAATGGAGATGTATATCCATGTCAACTTTTCTTAACTACACAATCCAATAAATTAGGTAATGTTAATCAATTAAATGATAAATTATTAGATGACTTTAAAAGTAAATATGAAAAGTAAGCGCCAAGTAATATGCTAGATTGAAAATCATTTCAAAAAAATCGACAATTATATAGAAAATTAGATTTTTTAGAGCACAGTCTAAAAACTCTATAAAATGATTGGAGATGATTAGATGAAATTAGAGGATTTAACGCCCAAGCAGAGACTGAAGGCGGAAAAGTGGTTGGCAATCATTCGTGAATGTATAAATAGTGATCTATCAAACGAAGAATGGTGCGAACAGAATAACGTTAGTATTAAAAGTTATTACTATTACCTGGCAAAACTAAGAAAGATGGCAATTGAACAGATTCCATACAAAAAAAGAAATAATGTACTTCCTCTGGTTCCTGAATCAAATGATATTGTAGAAATACAGGCTCCTCAATCTACTCCTGTATGCATATCTTCTTCAGTAATGACGATTTGTCAAGGAAACACAAAAATAGAGATCAATTCTAATTGTCCTGAATGGATGATCCGGGAGCTGTTGAATAAATATGTTAGGTGATATTTCTAAAGCAGAACATATCTATATTGCCTGTGGATATACAGATATGAGAAAGTCAATTGATGGACTTGCAGCTATTGTACAACAGAATTTCAAACTGGATCCATTTTCGAACTCATTGTTTCTCTTCTGCGGAAGGAGCAGTACAAAAATGAAAGTCTTGTACTGGGAAGGTGACGGATTTGTTCTTTTGTATAAACGTCTTGAAAATGGAAAATTCGTATGGCCAAGAAATAAAGATGAAGTAATGAAAATAACAGATCAGCAGTTCAGATGGCTTTTAGAAGGACTTAAAATAGAACAGCCACGAACAATAAAAAAGAGTAATAAAAGATGTGCTATTTAGCTTTATATTAAGGATATTTTGTATTAAATATGGTATAATATAGACAGTTAGGGAGTGCTTCGAATGATTGAAAATGCAGGTATCGACTACAAAGAATTATATCTACAGATGCAGTCAGCAGTTGTAGCACTATCAAAGACATTGGAAGAAATCCAAAAAGAAAACAAGAATCTAAAGGAAGAAAATGAATATTTAAAGCGCAAGCTGTTTGGAACAAAAAGTGAAACATCAAAGTCACTTGGTTTTGAGCAGCTTTCTCTTTTTGATGAGGCAGAAGCAGAAGCAAATCCAGACGAAGAACAATTTATTCTTGAAGAAGTCAAATTCAATAAAAAGAAAAAGTATAAAGGACAGTTGGATGATAAACTATCTAAATTGCCACATATCGAAGTTATTATGACACTTCCAGAATCTGAACTTGTATGTCCAGTCTGTAACAGTAAACTTGTCCCTGTCGGAAAGAAATTTGTTCGACACGAAATTGAATTTGTACCGGCCAAATTAAAAGTAAGAGATATATATACAACGACATATGAATGCAGAAAATGTCGTGCAAATGGAAAGAGTGTTATGAAAAGTCCTGGAATTCCAGAACCTGTCATTCCACATTCTTATGCTTCTGCTGAAAGTGTGGCTTTCGTTATGAAACAAAAGTTCGTAAATGGCGTTCCACTCTATAGACAGGAATCCGAATGGAAACAAATGGGTCTGGATCTTTCAAGAACGACAATGGCTAACTGGATCATATATTCAAGTGAGCACTGGTTAAAGCCACTGACAGACAGAATGCATGAAATCCTGCTTGAATCAAAACATGCCCATGCCGATGAAACACCTGTTCAAGTTCTAAATGAACCTGGTAAAAAGGCAACAACGAAATCCTATATGTGGGTATATTCCAGCATCAAAGAGAGTGCATATCCAATCCGACTATTTGTATATGCACCAAACAGATGCGGATATAATCCACAGATATTCTTCAACGGTTTTCACGGAACTGTTATATCAGATGCATATTCCGGATATAACAATATAGAAGGCTGTGTCAATGCATACTGCTGGGCACATGCAAGAAGAAAGTTCAGAGACAGCCTTCCAAATGATCTCGAAAATGCAGAAAATACGCTTCCGATTATTGCGATGAATAAGATCAAGAAACTCTTCGCAATAGAAAAAGAAATAGAAGCATTGTCTCCTGATGAAAAGGTCAAAATACGTCAGCTAAAGTCAAAGCCATTAATAGATGACTTCTTTTTATGGTGCAAATCTAATCAAAATGCCACAGCCAGTGCAAAACTGAGCAAAGCATTTAAATATGTAATGAATCATGAAGAAGGATTGAGACAATACTTATATGATGGATATATTCCAATGACAAACTCATTAGATGAAAGAGTAATTCGTCCTTTTACAACAGGAAGAAAGAACTGGTTGTTTTCGGCAAGCGTATCAGGAGCAGAATCAAGTGCGAATGCATACAGCATAATTGAAACAGCAAAAGCAAATGGACTAGATCCATATAAATATTTGACAACAATATTTACATATCTTCCAAGTCAAGATCTGATCGAAAATCCAGAAATAATAGACGAATTTCTACCATGGAGCAAGTTCGTACAAAAGAACTGTAAATAAAAGAATCAGCTAACATTTTTTAGCAATGTTCAACTGATTCTTTTTTATTTATTTAACTACATCATTTTATTTGGCGCTTACATTTGTGACACTCATTTAGCAAGAACTGTCAGATATTTGTCCTTGACTTTTGAACCAGTTTATATTAACCAGAAATGATAGTCTTTTTTATCTATTATTATTTGAAAGCACATTTCTTAAGCTCATTGCAAAACCAATCATCTTTAATTAATTACCCAATTTAAAACTTTGCAATATAATAACTTCCTTGTATTGAATCATTTGTATATTCTAATACCCCTGTCCAATCTTTGTACTTAATAATATTTAGTGATTTATCATGTATTTCTTTTGATGCATTTATCAACCATACCAAATGTAATTTCTTAATACATAAAAATTTATCTAACGCTTCTTTTCGGATAATTAGTCCCGCATTTTGATTTGTCAAATCAGTATCAAAAGCAATGAGTTCTCGATTTTCGTCGTAATAATATCCATCACATTTCATTTGATAAAGCTTCAATGTATTAATGATTTCTGAGCATGGATGTGAAAGCAAAATAGCTTCCTCTTGGGATGCATCAAATTCTTCCTCCCATAACAACTCCTGCGTAGTATTTAACGCCAATCCCAAGTCTATAGTTATAGGTTCTTCTCTAATAAATTCTTTATTAACAGTTGGAAGCTTTAAACTTTCACTAAAATCTACATTAGACTTACTATCTTCATCTGTGTTCTCTTGTTCAATATATTCATCCAAGAATCCATCATATTCAAATAGTTGAGGTACTTCAACCGTTATACTAACTTGTTTTTTTTCACCCGTTCTAATCTCAATTTTTTTCCATTGATTTTCTATTAATGATTTACTGCCACTTGACCATGGATACTCTCTATTATACGTTGCATAAGTTTTGGGCACTTCCATTATATCGTTATTAAAAAGGTTAATTTCTATATTGGCATATTCTTTTAACATTGCTAATTGCTCATCATTAACAAAATAACCATATAAACCATTACATTCTCTCAACCATCTATTAGCCACAGTATCTATACCCGTGTTCACCTTTTTTGACAAAACAATCCATTGGTTTTTATTACTATCAGTCAAAAGCAAATCTTCCTTCTGATATTCAAAAAAAGTTGTATGCGACGCAATCCATTCATCTTCATTAAATTTAGTATCATTTACTACATGTTTATTCTCTTTCACAACTTTTTCTATATGATCATCTACCTTTTGGAAGTATGGCGCTTCATCACAGACTAAACTATATTCATTTAAAGTTGGATCAAAGTCCCTAACATAAAGCTCCCAAGGACCATCATATGATATTATCTCATTTTCCATCGAATAACAATTTTTCATAGGAGAATAGTCAGAAATTCGAGCTAAAATATTATACATCGCAATCCATTGATATTTTTTTCCAATACGCTCTATTTTTATTGTGGAATGTCTATCTAATATAAATTTGTCTGTATGAGAATCATATTCTCCAAATAGTTTTTCATCATACCCTAATTCATTCAAAATGTAATACAATGCATAGTTAAACACCTTATAATTGTCTACATCAAAATTTTTCACCGCTCTTTGGAATACGTATCTACCAAAATCTCCATACGCTCCCATCCCTTCAAATCTCATAGACCATTGTAACAAAAACATTCCACCTTCATAATTTTTCTCCAGATACTTTTGATCTTCTATATCTGGAATTGGAATTGATTTATACTGTGGCTTTATTTTATTAAGTTCATAATCTAAGAAATCATTAGGATATTCAAACATGTATCGTTCAATAATAAGCCGTGCATAATCACGTAATAAAATATCTGGATATATAATATCCTTATCAAAAATTTCTTCAAACACAAAACAAGTCAATGATTTGAAGATATCCTTATTTTCCTCATTGCGTTTTACACATACTCCAAATGCAATTCCATAAAGTCTTTGTATCACATATGGATCATTTACATCAGAAAACAACTTTAAAAGATATTCGGCATATTTAAAGTGATTTTTTAAAATTTCAATCATAGCCTTAGAAGTTATGTCACGAAGCTTTCGATTTGATGAAGTAAGAATCCATGAAAATAGAATCAATAATAATCTAATTTGTTTATCCGTGGAGATGATAAACTCTTCTCCACTATTAAAAATATTTATTAGCTGTACAAGTCGATTTTCATCCGAATATTTATCATTAATAAATATTGTCCAAAAATAATCTCTTTGAGCAATCGAATAACCTTTTAATACTTTATTTAAATTATCAGCATTTAACAAATGTTCATATTTTGTTGAGTTATTAATAAATGCGTTCCATAATATAGACGGATTTAAACCTAGATTATTACATGATTCCAATAATTCATCGAGAGACATATTTATTTTATCTCTCCATTCAAAAGACTCAATATAAGCTTTAAACAGATTCATCTTGTCATATTTATCATTTATCAAATCTATAATATCAATACATTCTTTTCCAAATTTTTCAGCATATAAAGCACATATATGTATAAATAAAGATTCTTTTTCAAAATTTTTAATTTTCCCATCAGAAACACATAACACATTTTCTTTCACATATTGCCTGATTTCTCCTTCAGTCTGAAGCATAGAAAAAACAGTTTTTGCTGAAAAATAGTCATTCATTTGATCAAATGAAAAATATACATATGTTTTATCATTATATTCATAATCATGAAGTATGTTTTCTTTTACAAGCTGAGTTATAAACGGCCTAGGTCTCAACCCCAATGATTGCCATACAGATAAAGATTCTAACTCACTTTTTTCAAAATAGCGTTTGCCAGTAGAGAGGGTTTCTTTAGATATAGCTTCTATTATAGGTTGAACAATATTATCCATTGGTTCATAGCCTGCTGTCTCTATAGTTTTTTTTAACTTCATATGAAGCTTATCATTTGCTGTTTCTAAGAGTCTTTCATACAATTCTGGTAATCTTACTTCATCACCTCTATAGGTTTTGCAATACAATGTTAAAAACAAGGGATTCTCAATATTTGAGTTTAACATATATAATGGACTAAATGGTATTCCATAATAACTAAGAAATTTTCTAGTTGCTTCAATAGAATTTTCTTTAAATCCATTATGTCTTATTTTTACTACATTATCCTCGCATAAAAAACCATCTGGAAGAATTAAATTTTGGTATTCTGTTCTAAACGAAATAGCCAAGCGAACATATTGTTTTTCACTAATCTTTTTATTTAGAATAGGTAAAACATTTTTCCATAATCTTGGATACCAACTCTCATTTAATGCATCAATTAAAATTGGAACTATTTCTCCATTCTTTTCTCCGATTATGTCTAAAATATCTATAAGTTTTTCAAACTTAAAATCCAATCTCAAATTACTTTGTAATTGTTCAAATATATTGCTATTAGAAAGACAATCACTTCCAATAATCATCAATGCATTTCTTCCTAAATCGAGTAATGACTTAGTTTCATTTGCAAAAAGTTGAGTTTTGCCAATCCCTGCTTGTCCATCAACTATTAGAATTTTTTTCAAAAGTAACTTTTGTTCAATATCTGGTATTTCAAAATGGAAAAACAATTCTTTTAGTTCATATAATTTTTGTAACTTTGATTCTAATTCCACTTTTTTTCTTTTATCAGTATCTTTTATTTTTTCGTATTCTTCTCTATTATCATAAATCTTAATCTCTATTTCTTTTAATGTATCTTTAAAATGTTCTGTAATCAAACCATGCCATTCAACGACTTTTCCTAAATCATCATATGTCAAATCAGGCAATCCAATTATGAATTCAGCTAATCCACATGCATACTTATATAAATCACCAAGTTTCCATTTTAACGATTTAATCTTTTCAATAAGAAATATTTTTTTAGTATTATAATAATCTAATGCTTTCTGATCTTGTAAAAATATGGATAAATACTTTGATGCTTCCGTATCAACATTAAAATCAATATTAAAGCGTTCACCTAAAATATCAGATATTACAGAAGCTCTTTGTACAAACCAATTGTGCGAAATATTGTGATTATTAAAATAATATTCACCTAAAATCGGATATTGTCGAACGAGATCTAGTATTGTCGTATCTGTTATCAATTCTAAATCAATATTAACATCGTTCAACATTTTTTCAATTTCTTTATAACTATCACAAGTAGTTGTAATAGGCTTATTACAAAACAAATAAATACGATCTAATTTTCCAGAATAATGCTTAATTGCTTTCTGAGCTGATTCTTTTATCTGAGCGTAATCAACATTTACTTCAAAAAATTTAGCTTGATAACCAATGTATTTGTTACTTACCTCATCAAGTATTGGTTCTGATTCTATTCCTGGATTATTTGGATTACTATGAACATATTTATGATTATTATTGGATAAAAATTCATATATAAATAATTGTCTGCTTAAATCCTCAAATTTATATCTAACACCTCTTACATCATTATTACTAGTTATAAATTGTTCCCACGTAATATGGCCTATCATCATATCTGTATCCCCTTTTCGTACATAATCTCATTATTTCATACTTTATTTTCATCACCATAATAGCATACAAATCTATAAAACTTATGATTTTATTTAGGATTGGCAAACACCACTCCACCATATATAGATCTTAATTGATCTAACGTATAGGATTTTGTTTGCCAATCCTTTTTTGCATCTTGAAATGTATTTGTAATACCATCAAGATTCCCTTCTTGAACAGTTAGTGTATTATCTTTTACTGCAATGACTATACCAACATGATTATGTCCAATAGCAGAGAACACTGCACCAGCTTTTGGTGAAGAAGATCGTTCGAATTTATCAGGATGTGCTGCCACTAATTCCTTCACGCAACTACTTCCATCACCACTGAAGCCAGGATCATAACCATATAATTCATAGAACCTTCCCCAGGCAAACCATGTACATTGTCCATATAATCCAGCCTGTGCATATGGATTCTTTGTCACCCAGGCTTCTAGATTATTAAAATTAGGATTTGTCCCTCCTCTAAAAGTAATCCCTACATATCTCATAACATGATCAACATAAGAAGGATCCCCATAGCCGGATACATTTAACTCTTGTTTTTTATTATCAGAAAACTGTTGTGCATTATATTTAGAATATCCACCAAAATTACGAATTGCCCATTCAATATAGCCAGAACCATAATTATATCCCTGCAAAGCCAAATATATACGTTCTGTATCGGATGAATCCTTTACTTTTGCTTTCTTTAAACAATCAGAAAAAGTATGTGTTCCCACTTCAATAGAATACTCAGGATCCGTAATTCCATTAGGTACTCTAGGATATTTTGTATTATACCCTGACTCACTTGCCTGCATTGGATCACTTCCTTTACCACCAGATTCCTGCATCATAATCGCTTGAAGTAAAGATACATAATCTTCTATATCATATTCTTTTGCATATTTTCGAATTGTATCTTCATACGCAATGACTTCTTCACTTAAAGAAACAATTTCACTACTTGATCCACCATCCTGTGCCAGCACACTAAATGTTCCAATAAATAGAGTAACAACAAGTAATAAAATCAATCCTGTTCCAAAAGAAAAAAGTGTATTCATCGCTGAGACACTCTTCTTAACCACTTCTATTGATGTTTTTATTGCTCTATTTGTACTCTTAACAGCCGGTTGTGTTACTACTTTATCCGTTGTTTGTTTAATCTTAGAAGTATTTATTTTATTTACGACATGATGCTTTGCCTTAGATACATAAGTAATTCTTTGATTGCGTACCGGTGTAGATTCGCTAAATACCTTCTTTTTTGTTGCTTTAAACCTATGCTCTCTATGCTTATGTTTAATAAATTTTGTAGCATGCTGTTTTGATTCAATAAACGTCTGCTTAGCAACTTCACTAACGTTATTTGTAGCTTGTACATTCGGATTTGTTTTAACAGACTGTTCTACCTTTTTATCTTCTTCCTTATTTCTTGTGTGAATAGTTTGCCGCTTAATAAAATGATTCACATTCCCTTTAACATCCTTTGTCTTTATGGATAGTACTTTCTGTTTTGTCTTTATATCTTTCATCTACATCAACTCCTTTAACATCTTTAATACTTGCTTACTTTAATTGTCCCAAAACTTAGTTGATGTATTCGAAAATATCTTGTTCTGAATTAGCTGATACCTCAACATTTTATACATAAACAAGACTCATTAAATCTAATTTTTTAATGAGTCTTTTGTATTTTGGGCAATTATTTTTTTATCTCCTGGCCTTGTAGTATTTAAATCATACAATAGTCCTCTTGGCATCTTATTTACAAATGGAGCTATAGATCCACCATACTTAATTAATCCACATCCGGTAGGAGCATTTGTAATATAGCTCATCTGTTCTTCTGAAATATTTAACAATTTAGCTAAATCTTCTCTATCATTCGCTGATTGATTCAACATGACAATAAACTCAGAATTGGATAACATACTAATTCCTTGCTGAGATGATAATAAGTACTTAACATTCTGAGTAATTCCTGTAGGATAAGCATCTCTTTTTCGGAATTGTCTCCAGGCAGAAGCAAAGAACGTAGCACTTTCTTCATTCTCAAAAATAACATGAATCTCATCAATGAAGATATGCGTACGTTTCCCTTTTCTCCAGTTTTCATTCACACGATTGATAATGGCATCTGTAATTACCAATAGACCTAATGTTTTTAATTGTTTTCCCAAATTAAAAATATTAAACGATAAAATTCTAGACTTGATGTCTACATTCGTTTCATGAGCAAATATATTTAATGATCCATTTGTAAATAATTCTAGTTTAATAGCTAAAGATTTAGCTTCTGGTTCATTTTGTTCTAATAACTTTTTATAAAGATGTTTTAACGTTGGCACATAGCCATTGACTTTTGCTTCCTGGTAAACTAACGTTACACATCTATCGATAATAGATCTGTCAATTGGTGTAATACCGCCATGATTGGCATCTAAATTTTCAAATACAGACATTAAGAACTGAGATTTATCGGCAATTGAGTTTCCACTATCGCCATATCCCTCTACCATTTCCATTGCATTAATATAATCCGTACTATTTGTACCAATACGAATAATCTGTCCGCCTAAAGCATTGATTATGGAATCATATTCTCCTTCTGGATCTGCAATGATAATGTCATCATCTGTAGATAAGATTAAGAATTCAATTTCTTCTTTTGTTAAGAATGATTTTCCGGATCCTGGAATACCAAAAAAGAAAGAGTTTGGATTTTGAAGCAATGCCTTGTTACAAAGAATAGGATTGTTCGTAATCGCATTTTGGCCAAACCAAACCCCACCCTTTTGCATAATCTCATGTGCTCTAAAAGGAATAAACACAGCCGCACTTTCTGTTAATAAAGTACGTGTGATATTTAATTTATTCACTCCTATAGGTAATACAGTTTGTAGACCATCTAGTTGTCTTTTTGAAAAATATAAAGTTTCTAGTTCACAAACATATTTACGAGCTACAGCCTTCAGTGTCTCTGTATCCTTATTCAATTCTTCAATAGAATCAGCTAAATGCACAACTGTAATGTTACAAAGCATCATTCTTTGATCTCGTACAATTAAGTCATCCAGGAACTCCTTGCACTCTTTACGTTGCAATTCCATATCATATGGAATGATTGCTGAAAAGTTATTATTACGATTCTGCTTCATTTGCCAATCCGTAATATTCTTCTCAACGCCAAGGAATTTATTCTCCACTTCTCGGACTGCCTCATCTGTTGGAACTGTAATAATATCCATTGAATACATCAAGTTTTTATTCAAATCACACAACTCCGATACAAATTCATCTTTCAAAAAACCAGGATAATTATTTAAATAAAGAACACGACCATATTTACCGTCAAATTCAAAATACTTATTGTGGTATTTACACATTCTTGGCGTAATTAAATCTTTAAAAGAATGTCCTTTCCTAGCTAAATCGGATAGATCTAATTGGAATTCCTCCGTTTCACTTCGATAAAAATCATGTAATATCTTTAAACGTTCTTCTGCATCCAATTCAATACAAGAACTTCCAAGTCTAGAAAATAAAGTTGAAAATTCTGCAGTTATACGAGAAAAAGTAAATCTAGCTTCTTCTATGTTACTTTTAAAAACTGTAACTGTAATATATTTTTCCTGGATAATATCATCACCTTCAGCTAATTTGGACAATAACATATCGTTGTACTCAACTCTATACTTATCCAATCCATCTTCCTTCAAAGGAATTAAAATATCTTCTTTAAATTTTTTTATATCCACTTTTCGATTGTTAATGGTAATTTTCGTCATCACAGATGGATCAAAAGAATTTAGTAAATCACTATATGTTAAAAATAAATTGTTTTTATCTTCACCAGATGCAATCTTATAATTAATATCCAAAAACCTATAACTCTTTGTGTATCTGTTTCCAAAACGAAAAATACCATCCTTATAGACCGAATCTACTGGGATGGTATCCTGCACTGTTCTAGGCACTCTTATTCTTTCTTTGTTCTGCTTTTTCAATCTTTCGTAACTTTTTATCATGTACAATTGACTCCTTTCTTGATTGTTTAATCATTGGCTCAAAAACCTCATCATACAAGTTAAATGGTTTATTGATTAAATCTCTAGACGATAATAACAACGAATTAAATACCATCTTAACAATATCTTCTGTATACATACCCTGAAATCTTATAAATCCAAAAGCAGCAAATGGTGCTGCTCCAAGCATACATAGCCAGCTAGTTATTTCAGTTCCTAGCTTGTCATTCAATAAAAAGAAAATACCACAAGCTATCCCACAAGCAATAATAGAGAATATACTTTGTCTAAGGGATAGGCCAAAAAATATACTCTCCGTATAATCTCGTATTTCCTTATTAATCTTAATTTCAAAATTAGACTTCATCATCAAAATCCTCATGAATAATGTCCAAAGGCATAGATGATGAGAACATAATATTCTCCATTGGAATCACCATCTTTCCATTTTCTCTAACAATTACAACTCGATCCTGTTCGTGTTGTAACTTATACATAATCCTATCTTTCATAGGCAAGATTGAAGGTTCAACTATTTCAATTGAATCTCCTGTTTTTAGTACAATTGTATTTAATATATATTCTTTCATGTTATTTTCCTTTTCTCCAAAATGGCATAATAAAAGCAGAGATTAACTCTGCTCGATATAGGGTAATTTAAATGATGTTTCATGTTTTGTGATTTGATCAAAGAAATTTTTTGGTTTGTAGTCAATTAGAATTAAAATACATGTATTAACTATCCAAATAAAATTATTTTTCAAATTTTCATATTGAATATCAAATATTTTTGCATAATTTAAATGATCATAATCATCCATTGTCGGTGCTCGATTCTCTTTATTTTGAATGAATAATAGTTTAGTTAAATGATGGAATGCTAAACTTACGAATGTTGTGTAATCGTATGTTGAAATATCGTTATTAAAACTTTCATTTGATACTATTTCTTTATAGTGTTTAAAATCTTGTTTATACAATCTAGTCTGCCAAAAAGCATTATCAGGTAAGGCTTTTAAATGTCTATAAGACTGCATCATTGGATAGTTAATGAATAGCTTTCCCCTTTCATCAGATTGATTGAAGTATCGAATCATTTTTTGAATCGTATCAAAATGCAAATCTGGATGCTGAGGCTCGAAGTCGAATATTAGAAATACATCTGTATATTTTAAGTCAAAGATTTTTTTATATTTTGTTTCGTAAGACCTTAAAAATAGCAATATATCTAATTCATCTTCTTCAAAATCAAAATAATCATTTTCTAACCTGCTTGCAAGCATATGCAAATTTGCTTCATAGGAATATATTTTAAAGTTTGATGCTGGATAACATTTTGATAAAAGTTGCTCAATAAATCGTGGCTCATCATTCTTACCTTCGACTATAAATAATATATTTTTAGTCTTCATCAAACTCACCATTCATATACAATTTACCAAGATTATGACCTTCTCTTAACTCACGATCCGTCGCTTTGCATAACGGTGTTAATTTTCCACTTGTTGAAAGTATGAACAATGTATCAGGACGCATAATTTTATTACTCATTAAATTTGTGTTGTGCGTAGTAAAGATAACCAAAGAATCTTTATATTTTTCTTTAATATATTGGATGATTTTTTCAGATAATTCAAAATGAAAAAAGGCATCAAATTCATCAAAATAAAGAATAGAACTTTCTTTATGTGGCATTAAAAACCGAATATAAAAATTAAACAATGACAATGTGCCACTAGATGCATTCTCTAAGAAGGCTACTTTTCTATTTTTAAATACAAAATAAAGCTCTTTACTACCATCTGGCAGTTTTTCCATAGACAATTTACATTCAATACCCATATAATTCAAAAAATCTTCTAAATCATTCACATTACGATCAAGTTCGTCTAATTCATTTCTTGATAATTGAATCAATGCAGTTGTAGGAGTAAATATTTGTGTTATTTTTACTGCATACTCATACATCTTGTTAAAAACCGAACTCTTTTCTACAGCACCATTATTTACTAACCAGCGTACAAATGGTAATGATGGATTGGTATTTTTTTGATAAATTGAGAAAATATCTGAATTATGAAAATAGTCTTCGTTTTTTTCTATAAATCTATTCTTATTAAAATCATAAGAATAGATGATTTTTCCATTTATATTTAATACTTCATTGGTTAAATTGAATAAATCTGTTTTTTGATATTCATATACCACTTTGTCTTTCTTATTATTGAATAGGAAGGTATAAGTAAAAGTCGTAATCTCGTTATTAGAGTTCGCATTTGAAATAAAAGAATGGTTTGATTTCATATCATTAGACATCGTTAATGTTTCTTTTAAATCACAAAGAGCTTTACTTAAATTTGTTTTACCACTTCCATTTTTACCATAAATAATCATTTTTCCAATCAAATCATTAGTAATACAATCTTGAGAAAACTTATATCCATTCACATCTGAAAAATCAATATCTAAGTCATCTTTAAAATTCTTAAAATTATTAACTCTGAAATGTTTAAGCATTGGTATCACCTCAGCTTCATTATAACCGTAATTTTTTTACGGTCAATAGATACTGTAATTTTTTTACAGATCAGATTCATTCTCAATTTTGAGTATTTGGTATCTTCTTCTGAATAGATTTCTTCACAATTTCATTTATATCTTAATTATTGAGAAGTAAAAAATCACAAGCCCATCATTTCTTTGACTATACGATCACTCATCTTAATAGAACCAACTAAAACCAGCATATTAAATATCAGTTCACCAACATAGCTCCATACCATAGATACACTGGATGCTGTAGTATCAACTACTGGTGCACTTGACGCAAAAGCTGAGAATATGATACAAGCAAGGACAATGATAGCTCCTTCTAAACATACTCCTGCATAGCTTTTAATAAACGTAAATGCTGTATTTTGTGTGCTTTCTCCAGCTGCTGCTGCAAGAGGTATTGGAGAGATAGCTGTGTACATATACAATTTAAAAAATCTTCCATATACAGTTAAAATCATCACAAACGATAATATTGTTATAAATATGGATCCTAATAGTGTAACTGCCCACAAGGGAATAGATTCCAAAAATCCTGTATTGCTTACTGCATCAATGATTTCTTGTGGCAGTACGGTTTCACTCGACACTCCTAATCCTGCAGTTTCAGTGATTGCTTGAATAATGCCTTGTACTATCTCAAAAATCTTTGTCATTAATTCCATTCCATACATCATCATTCCCCTGGCAATAATAAATCTCAAAAACAATTTAAAGGCCTGTTCCGGCCTTTTTACATCCTGCCAACTTGTGCAGGTCTTAATCAATCCCCAAACAAAGAAAAGCACAAGAAGTGCTAATCCAATTGCTTGAAGTGCTCCATGTATTTTAACTATGATTTGCCAAATATCACCACCTTTGAATGTTTCAGGTGATTCTGTTAACAACAGCCATATTTCAGCTAATTTAGAATTCCAAGTATTGATGGCACTAGTTAGGTTATCTATGATTCCACTCACTAGAAATCACCATCCTATCCAACAATAATATTCAAAATCTCTTTAGCAAATGTAATAATGATTCCTCCGGCTACAGTCATAAAGCCATTCGCTCTTTGACTTGGATCATGACTTTTCAAAGAAAGTCCTACTTGTACAATTCCAAAGCCTAATAAAATCATTCCAATCGCCCGAATAAGTCCAAACATAAATTCACTGAAGTTATTTACAACAGTAACTGGATCATTTGCTGCATAAACCGGTGTTGCAAAGTTTCCTACAATCACCAATGCAATATATGCAAAGAATAACACTTTTCTAATCGTTTTTAGTTTCTTCATCTTCTTCAATCTCCTTTAAATAGTTTTCTGTTTCTTCTACATCCAATAATTCATACTCATTATTACTAAGAAGAATATTTTGCCAATCCTCAATAAAATGATTCACTTGTCCATGAATGTACGGTTCACGACCTCCATCCATTGTTTGTTTAATACGAGGATGTTTTAACAAATTAAATTTTCTATCTCGAACAGGCCTTTCACCTTTTAAAAATAGAACAGCATAATTATTGTCCAATAGACGAACTTCATCAGAAGTTAACAACTCTCTTCCAGTTCTCTGAGAATTTGTTGTGAAACTTCCACTTCTTCCTTCTGATTTACCATACGTATTTGTATCAATCGTTGCCTTTCCAAGCTCCTTACTTATATATTCATGTGTACTTTGTTCATTTCCACCTAAATACAATTTAGAATCACAGTTCCCCATAATTGACTCCCAAGTATCCTTATATAGCGCTTTGATCTGTGCCAGGTTCTGTAAAATAATGGATACAAAAATAAGTCGTGATCTCATTGTCGAAAGCAACTTATCAAACTCGTCTGGTAAAGCAACATTGGCAAATTCATCCATAATAAAATGTACAGGCACTGGAAGCTGACCGCCATGAACAAAATCTGCTTGATAATATAACATTTGAAATAACTGAGTATACAACATACCGATGACAAAATTAAATGTTGAATCATTATCAGGAATAATCGCAAATAAGGCTGTTTTTCTTTCGCCTATCTGCTCTAACTCCATCTCATCATATCTAGTAAGTGATGCAAGTTCTTCCAAGTTAAAAGCAGCAAGTCTTACACCGACTGAAATCAAAATAGATTTAGCGGTCTTACCTGCTGCCTGTTTATATATTTTATATTGTTTAAGTGCTAAAGAATTACTATCTATCGTTTCTAGACGCTTAAATAACTCATCCAACGGACTCTCATAATCATCTTCATCTTCTTTTACTTCAGCATAATTCAGCATCTCCATTACCATCGTAAAGTTTTGCTCATCCTCCGGTGCATAATGATATAAATATAACATCAATGCTTCAAGTAATGCTGTTTCACTTTTTTCCCAAAATGGATCGTTTGTGGAAGATCCTTTTGGAGTTGTATTACGAATTAGATTCGTGATCAATTTCAATACATCCTTGTCACTTTGAATATAATGAAATGGATTATACCCCAATGATTTAGACATATCAATTAAATCAATAACTTTGATTTCATACCCCTCATCTTCAAGCATATAACCCACACTCTTGATAATTTCTCCTTTTGGATCTAATACTACATAACTCGTATTACACTGCATAATGTTAGGCTTAGCATAATATCGAGTTTTACCAGCACCAGAACCACCAATCACAACCGTATGAAGATTTACGTTTTTAATTTTTCCATGAATATCCATTCGTGTTTTTTGCGTAAACAACTTATTTTCAAAGAAATCCTTATTCGAATGCTTCTTCACTAAAGAGCGTATATATCCCCATCTAGCTGATCCATACTCTTCTTTTTGTCTGTAATTCTTTTCGTTGGATAAGTAAATACCAATTCCTAAAACATAGATAACCAGGAATATTCCAATCGTTTTTAAAGAATTATCACACCATTGAAATTGAAAAGGATGATTCAATGCTTCACTTAGATAAGGGAGTGCATGAATGAGTCCTTGATCCATATATGGTGCAATCAAAACTGCAAACCATATTGTAGGAATGATTAATAAGCCTAGAAATAAATATTCGTCGTTCTTAGCATCTCTCATAGTGATCTTTTATTGATGGATGGTCTGCATCACAAACCTTTACAATAAGAGAATCTAAAAAATCATAGTTCTTGTGAGCTAGTCGCTGTTTATCTCTTAAATCAGCTAATGCCCTAACAATAATTCTTCTCTCTGTATCATCTACCTGAATTTCAATTATTTCGTCGTCATCATGTTTCTTAAACCATTTTCTCATAATCGTTATCTCACTTTCTTTTTTGATTTTTTCTTAACTGGATACTTAGGTGCAGAAGATTTTAGGCTTTGCTGCTGTTTAATGTCCTTCAATTCCTTGCGAACAGAAGGCCTATCCGTAGTAGCTGTTGACCTTTTTCTTTCGACGGTTTTCTTCTTGTTTTCTTTCTTCGATGTTTTTGAAGATGGCTCGAACGGAGTACCGTCCTTGCTTGTCCGAGCTTTGTTGGGGTTTTCTTTATCATCCATTAGCTTTGACAATAAGGAATCATGCTCTTCATCACTAAGTGGTTTAGCATCATCTATACTCTGTTGTGATAATACAGATTCACGAATTGCTTTTGTGTCGATAGTAGCTAGATCAAACTTGTCTACCATCCTTGAGATTTTAGAAGCATCTTCTGCTTTTACCATAATATCCACAATTCCATCTGTATTATTTTTTTCTTTCAATACAGAATATAATACTCCGTAATGTTTTGCTTCTTCACAAAACTTTTTTAAATCCGAATGATGAATAGCAAAGACTTTTAACTCTTTATCTGACTTTAACAAGTTATTTAAATTGGTTTTTCCTTTCACTTTTTGATTGTCTTTTAAAATTGCATATAAAGTAACAGCCAAAGATCTTGCTGCCATGCCACCTGCTTTTAAGCCGACTTCAGCAGCAACCTGTATACCTTCTAAGGTCATCTTCATCATTTGATCTGCAGTATCTGCACTGTTCATAAATTCAAGCTCCTTTCATATTCTTTTTGTGTTTGGATACGCTCATCTTCTAATGCATTCACCATTTTTAATTTATCTTGAATATCAGGAACTCTCTTTTCTATATCTTCGCATATTTTGATTTCCTTTTTCCCATGTGCAATTTTAGAAGTTAACGTATCACGATCCATTTCTAATTGCTTTTTCAAATTTGGATCACGCGTTCTTTTGATTTTATTGTAAATAGATCTTCTTTGATTCATCCAAGATTCTATTTCTTTATTTAGAGATACTTTAAAGGCAAGCACATCTTCGATTGTTTCTAGATTATGCTTGCCTACAAAAGTATTTTCATTTGTGATTTTATCCATGTATATCAAATCCTTTCTTAACTGTGGACTTGGATATTTCTGTCGTTTTCCTTTAGGCCGAATAATTCCTAATTCAAAACAATATCTAATATATAAAGCCTTGATTCCTTTTAATTTTGTATGATCACCATGATATTCCTTACATGGCACAATATCCTTAACTGGCTGCATTGGAAATAAATAATTGTTGTTGATTCGTTCCATGATATGTTCCTCATCATATCGGCCATCACGAGCAAGTTTATAGAATCGAAACTTTCTTTGCGACTGTGGATGTTTTAAAGTCCAGTGTTTACCAGTTAAATCAACAACATATCCAATATCTTCAAGGCCTGATTTCATTTGGTCTAAAGTTCTGGCATACGCTAATACAGAATCCACATCATAACGAATAATCTTTCTAAAATAGATGCCGTCCTTTTTTTCTGCATTCCACTCTCCATAATTCATGGCTTTTCCTTCTGGTTTTTCAATAACATTCAAGCCATGCTGTTTACATATTGCATCATTTAATTCTCGAAAATGATCAATATCTTTTTTCCGGTTATCATACTTCATGCCATCTACCCAGGAAACTGAATTCACAACAAAATGATTATGCAAATGGTCTTTATCTAAATGTGTAGATACAACGACTTCAAATCGATTTCCCCACATTTGTTTCGCCAATTGCACACCTAATGAATGACATTCTTCTGGCGTTACTTCACCTGGTTTAAAAGATTGGACTGCATGAAAGGCAAGTCTTCCATCCATCTTGTTGTAGGAAAGCTTTGTATTCATCATTTGCTTTAGTGATGTACTAGGTTCGCAATTAATTCCAGTAATATATTCTTTCTCATTTGTTTTATATCCCTGGGTTGTATATGCCAACACTTCTTTTAATCCATCACTGATTTCTTCTTTTGTCTTATCCGGATTTTCAATGTAGTTTAAAACTCTTCTCAAATCATCCTTTACTGCCCATATTTTTGTGATTGCCATACTTCCTCCATATTGATAGGTTGCCGAATCAAAAGCATAATTTCATTAATTTGTTTTTGAAGCGTCTTATAATTTTCCATATAAACTGAATCATCCATTTTATTTTGTTTATAAACTGCTCCAGCTATTCCGTTAATACTCTCTGCAATTTGTCTTAATACTTGGGTTACTTCTACAATCTCAACACTAGGTGCTGGCCTGGGAACCAAGCCATTTATACACATACGTAAATAGGATTCTCTTGATTGTCCTGAATATTTCACCAATTCATTAAGATGATTCCATTCACTATCCGATAAACGAATGACAAATTGTTTATTTCTTTTCCGCATCTTTATAAAAAGCACCTTGTATAAACAAAATATAGAAAACTCCAATAATTAAACCACACAGGAAACTTAACAAACTAATCGTTACTGTACTCATATTTAATATTCACCTCCAACAAAAAAGAGCTACCAACTCTTTTGATAGCTCAGGGTCTTAGGGATGTTCCCTAAATACTTGTCTTTGGATATCCAAAGACGTTGCTTGCTACAACTGTAGACACTAATTGTCTGCAGCCTTTTTCTTATCAGGTATAAGATCTGCTAGATCCTGATTCATTTTTTCTAACATTTCTTTTTTCTGATTTAGTAATTTTAAATTTGAAGATAAGGTATTATTTTCTTCTATTAGAAATTTTATCTTTTCCTCATTTTTAATTTTTCTTTTTTCAATAAACGAAATTCGCTTAACGATATCTTCGTATTTAATCATTTTCAATTCTCCAAATCTTAATGAAGTAATTGTGAATATCTCTGCTTATTGATTCTCTTTTCATAATCATCTGATTTCTCTAAAACATGATTATCCTTATCATAATGATATAAAATATCAGATAGCTTTTTATCTTGATTCATAAAACTTGGACCGTTCATAAGTAAAAGCATTTCTTTCAAACGATCTATATTCAATGTTGGAGAATCACATAATGCTAAACATTCATCTGTTGAAGAAGGAACAATATAAAGATCATGTCCTAATTTTTCAGCTAGATCATTCAAAACTCCGGAATAAAAAATTGTTGCTGCTCCATCCGTTCTATGTTCATTTGTCAAAACTACAAAATGCCTGTCTTCATTTTGCCATGCTTCTTGTTTTGGAACTCCCATCAGCAATGTTTCTAGTGGAATAATTTCTGGTTTCATCATATTTGGTGATGAAATCAATGCATCATTGTGCAACTGCGATACATCAATACCATAATGATCAAGCATTTCATTTGTAACTCTAGCTGAGCAAAATTGATCATCAGTTGTTTTAATCATTACTCTATATACAATCGCTAAATCTCCAATAACTGTATGTGGCTCCATAGATAATTCTTCTTTATTAGTTTCTGCATTAATTACATTCATGAATAAGAAATCTTTAACTGAATTGTAATCAAGTAATGCATTTACATCTTCTAAAACTTTATCATTGTGAATCATATTATTCGTCCTCCCCTTCTTCTAATTTTTCAAAATAAAAAGCCAATCTTTCAAGATTGACTGTATTAAAATCACACGTTTCTAAATCATTCATTATCAATATCCTCAACTTCTTGATACAAGCCAAAAAGCGGATCCTGTGTATCAACTTCGTCCACATCTTCTTCATAACTGTCAATTGCGTAAACAATATATTCTACAATATCACTAAACATATTTTGTTGTACTTGTTCTAAAGCTTTAATTCCTTCTTCATAAGAAACTGCATCCAAAATATTTGTAGAAGATTCTCTACGATACATATATTCTGTAATTGTGTCTTCTACAGTTTCAAACATTAACAATTGTGCCTGGACAATTTGTTTGTCTTCAGATTTTAAATTTGAATAATTATAAATTCTAGTGTTGTAAGTCATTCTTTTTTCCTCCTTTTGACTTAGGTTTTTCCATTTCCATCTCATCTAATTCAACAGAATAAACACGAGCATTTTGTTGCTCTTTAAATATCTGAGCCATCAATTCACTATCATTCTTTGTTGCTTCGTATGAATCCAAATATGCATTATCTACTAAATGGAATTTTTTCTTTTGTGTTTTCTCACTTTCCACTAATTCTGTGGCCGTTATCTTTAATGCTGCTTCTTCATTTAGTTCCAAGCTATCTGGAGTCTTATTCAAATCCATCAACAACAGTGTTTCATTAAACAAGATGGGTTCTTCCTCTTTTAATGTCTTCATTTGTTTAAACATAATATTTAAAAATTGCTTTTTTACCTGGTCATTAACTAATACTTCAACCGGCTGATCTAAAATATCTTTATAATGCTTTGACGGTACTATGGTTGGTTGTTTTGTGTCTGGATTGATATATGCATAAGTCATACGACTAATATTTTCACAGACTTCTTTGATTTTCATCTTTTGAAACAAATCAAATTGCTTATTCAAATTAATCCACCTCTTTCTAAATTTGTGTAATAAAAAAGAGAAAGCGTAAACTTTCTCAAAAAGAATTATTTAATTTTATTTTCGTAATCTTGTAATTGATGATAAATACCATCTATAAAAACTATTGAATTTTCAGTACGGTACAATAAGAAATATTTAGTTTTATCTAAATTCAATCTTCGATATCCCTTGCTTCGAAGTCTCGGATTCAAACACAGTTGAAATGACTCAGCAGAATTACTTAATACGAACTTTCCATTTTCAACAGAATCGATAAAATGATTTGCCGCTTGTTTATTACGCAAGTGAAAAAGAAGATATTCTACAATAGAATCCATATCTTCCATTGCATTTTCAGTAAATATTACTTTATAATCCATATTTATTTCTAATGCTATCTATTGCTATATCTGCATCTATTACTTTTCCTTCTCTAGATTGAACTCTAGAAGAAGCAAGTCTATCCAAAAACTCATCTTCTGTCATAATTTTCATTTCTTTTGTTTTATTAAATTTTTTAATTTCAAAAGGAATTCCATCATAAGCAACTGCTTGAGTTAAAAACATACGAATTGCACTCGTTGTATCTGTACCTAATTCCTTAAATAATGCATCTGCCTTAGATTTTAAATCATCATCCACTCTTACTTGAATTGTAGACATACAGCATCACCTCCATATTTAAATTATATGCAATTTCATTGCTAATGTACATAAAAAGTATTGCTTATTAATCACAGTTACATTATTTTGTATCCTCATTATCTTCAAAAAGTAATAAATGTTTTGAAGAAATTTTGTAACGAAAAATCCTTCACCTAATGGCGAAGGATTTTACTTTCAACCCAACCATTTATATTCCGCATATTGGTCAGCGGTAAACTGTCAACCCAACCATTTATACCCCGCATATTAGTCAGCGGCAAACTTTCATACTAACTAACTAATTAGCTAGTAATGTACTTCTTTTTACAACTCTATCTTAGCAAGCGTACAAGTGATAGTCAATTTGAATGTTGATTCATATTTTTATGCTTACTAATTCCTCATTTACATCTTTAAAGTTCATAGGATGATTATCAAAACATTGATAGTTACGTCTTGCAATCATCATAATCTTTTGTGTTGCACCTCTACCTACTTCATCATTATCCAAATGGAAAACAATAATTTGAACATTGGGATTTCTTTCTAAAAAGGCTTTTAATGCTATTGGCATATCAGCTTCCGTCTTTGCTGCTATCTTTTCACAAGCTCCACCTAAAGATAAATAATTAAAAGACTTGTAATCAATATCTTCCATTTTTAATAATGTCATATAAGACAATAAATCAATAGCTGCTTCAAAAACATGAAGAACATTGCTTTCTTTATTTTGATAATTAAAGCTAAAAGCCTTATTACTTCCTGCATGTTCTAATTTAAAATCTTTAAATATATTTCGCTTAAATGCATAAGCAGGCATATCACCATCATACCCAACAAACACAGCGTTTCGAAAATTTGCTGACTGATAAAGCATCCCTTTAGAAATAAAATAATCAACAATTTCTCTATCTATTTTTCGTATTTCACACAAATAACGAATCACTAAATTATTGTTTTTATCTTTCTCAGGAAGCTCGAATGGTTTAGTTTCTTTTTTATGATAATACGTAACAACTGGATCACTAATGTTCATTAAACTTGCTAAATAGTTACACGCTTCTTTAAAATCATATCCTTCTACAGCAATCAAATAATCCAATGCAGTCGTGCCACCTACACCTTGCGACCACCAATACCACTTGCCGTTTGAAAAGTGCAATGATTCATGTTCTCTATGATAGTAATCCTTCTTTCCATTTTTTACTAATAGTGAAGGATGATAGTTATTTAAATAATCAAATGCCGATAGTGTCCTAACATTTTCAAGAACCGATTTTCGAATAAACTTTTTACTCATTTTTCCAACTCCTTTAGTTTAGGTGCCATCATTCCAATACCATTCTGTTTACAAAAGTTTCTTACGGCATTTGGATTTTCTTTAACCGATAGTTCTTTATCTTCAGTATAAATAGTTTGTACTTTATACTTTTGATCAACAACATTTGTGAGCCATTCATGCATAAAATGATTCAGTTCTCGAGCACGAGCTGAATCTCCATCTACTCTTTCAAAGTATTGAAGTGAATCCTGCTGATAGGTCTGTGGATATAGCATCCTGTTCTTTTTATCGACAGTAAATTCGACATCTGGATCAGCCATTACATCCCCATTTAAAACATAGTTATGAGCCATAGCCAATCGATCATCACCAATAATTTCGATATTTAAATCCATATAATTAGGTGTTCCATATTTCATATAATATGCACTGTTTGTTAATAATGGACTGGCTATTTTTTCGAATAGCTCATAGTTTCTTCTTTCAATTGAATGATCCATAAACCAGGATTGTTTTGGATCAAACTCTTCATTCATAAATGCATCATAACAAGCACTATGCAAAACAAGCTGGTATACTTCATTATTCTGATACAAATGATCTTGTACTCTATATTCTTTGTTATCTGTCAAAAGATTCGATATTTCTTGATCAATCGTTTCATGAATATCTGAAGTTGTAATATTTGAATCCGACATAACTTCTTTATACTTTTCCATCACGGATGTAACTTTAAGTACAATATCATGATTCAATTCTTCCATTTCCACTGGAGTAATATATTGATTTTCCTTTTCTAGCATATGCAAATTCTCCTTAAACACAGGTTCTATTAGTTCGATCATTTCGTGTGCTTTACTCTGAATGTTTACTAAAATAGATTTCAATTCACTGTAATCCTTGTTGGCATAAGACGCGATATAGCCAAATGAATATTCAGAAGTATCAATTCCAAAATGATCACAAATGACAAAAGCCAACGATTCTGCTTCAATTTCTCGTTGGCTTTGATTTTTATCTGTTTCTTTATGAAGTATGCTATGAGCATACTCATGTATTAATGTTTTTGCGGTTTGTAAATCCTCCAAATCTTTATTAATGACAATCTTATCTTTCCTTGGTGAATAATATCCTTTAGCTCCAGTCATAAAACTAAGATCTTCAGTTTCTGTTTTAAATTCAATTGGTATTGTACATACAGACTGAATAGTTTGAATAATTGCTTTCACTTCATTACTAGAACCTGTCAAATCATGAACTAAAGATGGAAGAGGATCTCCTGAAGTTTGTGAAATATCAAAGACAGTCGTTGTCTTAAAATGAGTCAGATTGACTACACGCATTTCCTGGACTGGATTTCCAGATTCATCTAAAATCACATTTCCATTCTCGTCGTGTTTATTCATTAATCTATCTTCTTTTGTTGTAACCGGAGCTAGAATCATCAATCCTTTTTCACCCTTATTTACATGACGATTAAAATTTGTCTGCCAGGCACGATAACCAGCTACTAAACTAGCCTCCGGCTTCTGCGACAATATTAATAATGTGTTATTCAAGGAATAACTATGAAACTTACTTAAACAGGATAGGTACTGTTTAAAAGATTCAGAAGAATAAACATTCTTTACTCCTTGCTCAATCATTGAAAAAGCCTGTTTAGTTTTCTCATCTTGAGATTTAAATTCTGCCATAACATCACCACCCTTTCTAAATCAGGCAAAAAGAAAAGCACTACCAAAGTGGTAATGCTCTGTACTGCTTTTTAGGCACCTAATTATTTTCAGTTAAGCAACACTGTAGATTTAACTTATGCAATAAAGTCATCCAGACATTGTCTGGACAGCACCCATTATGCTTTTGAAAACGAATCGTTATTCTTCTCTAAGCCATCTGCAAAGATCAATAACTTGAATACCTTGATAATCATATGTTTCATGACGTGTTCTTGCAATAATCAACTTAGGGTATGCATCTTTTATCGCAAGTAATGGTGTGTATTCTCTTTCAAATGTTTTTTTACCCGAAATATTATCACTTACTTGAATATATATTTGTGTATCACGTTTCTTGGCAACGAAGTCGATTTCTTTTTTATACAGTTTGCCAACATATACTTCATAACCTCTTCTACGTAGCTCTAAATAAACAATGTTTTCGTATACTCTTCCATAGTCCATATTTCGTGTACCATTGACTGCATAACGAAAAGAGGAGTCACAAAGATAATACTTACTATTGTTAGTTAGGTATTTTTTCCCTTTCAAATCGTATCGTTTTGCTTCATAAAATAGAAAAGCATTTTCTAAATAACCAATGTATTTTGAAACAGTCTTTCTTGTTATTTCACTTTGATTATTCTTTAAAGTCTCACAGATATTATTTGGAGAAAGCAAGTTTCCAATGTTATCCATCATAAATTCGGATATATTCGCAAATTCCGATTTCCTTACTTCTACAAACTAGAATTTATATAATTATTCCTCTAACTTTCCCCATTTTATAGGCTTTCCCGCCTGTCCATTAGTGAAATGATATGTAGTTTCCCTTATTTTTGCCCTTATGAGATAATTACAAGGGAAATAAGGGAATTTCTTTAATCATTGCCTACCACTTTATCAAGAAGCCTAACCGATTTTCGTTTCGCATCTCTTGTGGAGTGAGCATAGACATTCATTGTGGTACTGACATCTGAGTGTCCTAACAATTCCTGCACATCTTTTGGGGCTGCTCCATTTGCTAAAAGGTTGCTTGTATAGGTGTGACGTAACTGGTGGAAATGAAAGCCTTCAAATCCCTCTAATGTTTTTGCCACCTTTCTGCAAACAGTTCCCAAAGTAGTTGGAAGTTCCAGACAACCATCCGGTCTTAAACAGACGAAAGAAATTTCTTTATAATCTGCCGGGACTTCCTCTGTTCTGTCTAAGCAATAATATTCGTAGTACACTCTGTTTTTCTCTTTGACCTCTTTGTAGTAGTTCGTGTGATAAAGTTCTCCGTACTGCATTCGATTTTTTAACTGCTCTTTCCGGGTATTACGGAAAATCTCTACCAGCGTATCTCCAAAATCAACAATCCTCACTTTTTTCCGCTTGGTTGGTCCGATGATATATTTGCGCTTTGAGCCATCATATCGGATGCTGCGTCTTATGGTAAGGCATTGTTCTTCCAGATTTACGTCCTGCCATGCCAAACCGCAGGCTTCTCCAATACGGAGTCCGGCATAATAGGCTATCTGGATTGGAAGTATTGCGGCTGGGTTCTTTTTTTGCAGATACGCAAGCAGTCTTTCATAATCTTCTCGTGAAATTGGTTGGATATTTCCGTCCATGTCCTCATCCGAAAACAAATCCACTTCATCCGTCTGATACCGCAGTTTAATATACTGCATAGGATTGAACGTAATATACTGCTTTGGAAATACTGCAAAGCGGAAGGACTGCTGCATGACTGCGGAAAAAGAATGGATGTAATCTTTGCTGTAACCCTTTCTCTCTTTTCCATCGGGATGAACTCCCCCGAAGGAAAGCAAATCGAAGAAAGATTGCAAATGTTCAGAGGTTACATTTTTCAGTTTACGTTCTGCCAATGGGTGTTTCTTAATATTTCGGATTGTTCCGAGGTAATTCTCCACCGTACCATTGCTGAGCGTACCTGTTTTTAATTCCTCCTCTGCCCACACATCCAAAAGCTGTCCGACTGTGAGATTATCCGCTTTGGCAACAAATTTCTTTTTCTCATAATCATCCATTGCCTGACGGAGCAGTTTTTCAGTTTCACTTTTGCTTTCTGTTCCAACGCATTCTTTCTGAACAAGATTGCCGCTTGCGTCCTCTACATAGAAGCGGTAGTACCATTTCTTTCCTTTTTTTCTTACAGATCCTTTTGCCATAATCGTATGTCTCCTTTCGATATTAGACAATCGGAACTGATGAAATGCTTCGTGCGTGTAAGTATATCATAACTCCGGTTGTCTTACTATACCGATTCGGAATCTTCGTATAAGACTTCTGATAAAAGATTTGCAAGCCTTTGTTCTGCTGTTTTTGGTTTCTTGGAATAGAGCCTTACAATGTCTGCCATCTCATTAAAAGCATTGATGGTATGAGTGATTTCCCTTAAGAACATAATCTCATTATATTCCTCATTCGATTCAAACCCTATTGTTTTGGCAATATCCGTCTGACCAGCATTTCCCTTGAAGTTTTTGCAGGCGAACTGGAAGGAATCCAAAAACAGACCATATTGTTTTAACATCAGCAGTAATAAATCTTTTGAAAAAGCATCTTCTTCTTTGGTAAGGGCAAGCGGTAACTGTTCCAGAATATCTCCCATCGCATCACGAATCTGTAATTCTCTCTTATCCGTAATGTCGGTTTCATATTCATCTGTTTCCCCTTTGAGCCATTCCACAGATACATGGAGTGCTTCCGAAAGACCTTCCAGCACCATTTTTTTCGTATTGTCAATCGAACCATTCTCATAACGCAGGATTGTAGAAGCGGTAACTCCCATCTTCTCTGCGACATAAGGCTGTGTCAGATTCAATTCCAGACGGCGCTGTTTTATTCTGCTGCCTATCAGCTTGCGTAATTCTTTATCTTTCATGCTGACTGCCTCCTTTTTCGGTATGTATGAATTATAGCATTGTTTTTCCGAAATTGCAATATGCAATGCAATATTTATTTTTAACATTTCGTAACGCTTGACAAAAAGATGTGAAAAGGATATACTTACATCACAGGAATTGCATAATGCAATTTATAAGGAGGTGATTATATGACGCAAAGAAAAATTGCATTATCCATCGAAGAAGCTGCCGACTATACGGGAATCGGCAGAAACACCTTAAGACAGCTTGTAGAATGGAAGAAACTTCCGGTATTAAAGGTTGGTCGTAAAGTCCTGATTAAAACCGATATTCTGGAAATGTTTATGGAAGCGAATGAAGGTCGTGATTTGAGGGATAGAGGAAATGTAAAAGCCGTAACAAGAACTGCGGCAAATTAAAAAGGCGGCTTCCCAAGAAACCGCCAAAGGTTCTATCAGACCGAAGCCATGATATACCTACACGCAAGAAGATTATACCATGTGCTTCTTCTGATACGCAACCAAGAACTTATGTTTGTGAAGGAAAGGAGAATGTAAGAATGGCAAAATCAACAAAAAGTTATGAAGCACGAATGCTTGAAATGGAAAAGAAAGAGCAGGAAAGCCTTGAAAAGGCGAAACGATATGCGGCACAGAAGAAAGAACTTCTGAAGCGAAAGAAAGCCGAAGAAAGTAAAAAACGAACCCATAGGCTCTGTCTGATTGGCGGTGCGGTGGAATCCGTTCTCGGTGCGCCTATTGAGGAAGAAGACATCCCAAAGCTGATTGGTTTTCTGAAAAGGCAGGAAGCCAACGGGAAATTTTTCTCAAAGGCAATGCAGAAAGAAGTCAATACCGATATGGAGGAAGTGTAATGGCGGAGGGGATGAGTTTTTCATTCCCTTCATTGCTTTTTCATGAAGGGCGCACTTATGGACAACCAGAGGTCGTCCCAATAAGTTTGCCACAAGTGGCAACCGGTCTGCGTTCACGCTTGCCGGGCTCGTTCCGTCGGCGGGGCTTTCAGCCAGACCTGCTCATGCCGCAGGAGGCACTCTTCGCCAGAGAGGCGCATTCCATGCAGGCTGCTATGCGCAGGGCACTCTTACGCAGAGGGCGTTCCGGCAATGCTGCTTTTCCTAAAACCGAAAGCAATGTTGCCGGAAATCTATGCCGGATGTGCAGAAAGGAGGAATCCAGACATGGCGATTTTTCATTACACAGTCAAAATAGTCGGACGAAGTAAAGGGAAATCTGTTATCTCCGCTTCCGCATATCTCAATGGGGATGTGATGAAAAACGAGGAAACCGGGAGAATCAGTTATTACACTTCTAAAAAAGAAGTGGTCTACAC